>Ga0099826_10000358_pt1 | contig 21048 bp, 7 predicted proteins | sample Mtrugardesep15_FD_76830 | JGI IMG/M metagenome (GOLD analysis project Ga0099826, IMG submission 76830) | Root nodule microbial communities of legume samples collected from California, USA - M. trunc garden sep15 | ecosystem: Host-associated > Plants > Roots > Nodule | place: USA: California... | reverse complement strand
TTAGTCAGGCAAAATGTGTCTCTAGCATGATTTCTCAGTCAAAAACGCAGAAGTGCATATGATTTGTCTAAATATAAGATATATTCCAGATCGGTAGCAGAACCAAATTCAGGATTCCTACTTTATTGCTATTTATGAAATTATATTTTTAAACCTTGCCCATGTGGTTTTCGTTTCAATTTTAGGTTTCTTTCAATTTCCTAAAAACAGAGAAAAAACAGGATGCCAACATCAGGAAAGATGCAAGTTAGTAAAGAAGGAAAAAATTTAAATCCAGCAAAAAGTAGGCAATTTATTATCTCAAAAATTTTATGGATAGCTTATGTTCGATATAGGAATCCACTTAGACAAACAACTGTTACAATTCAATAGAAGCTCATGAAATTAGGCAGACAAAAGACATCAAGTCAAAAAGAAAACTCAAACTATGTGCACCTCTTTTAGCAGCAAATTTCATCCATGTGTCAAATGAGGTTTCACGTAGTTTTACACCAGCCTTGACAAACCTTATTGCATACTTATTAATCAACTCCCATTCATCTGTATTGTAACAAATGCTGCAAATGATTGACCCAGGTAATAGGTCAGAAGCATATAAAGAAGAGAATGAAAGCAGTATAAGAAGAAAAAGTGACGAACATAATTTATGTTCAGTGTTAGTCTGTTAGACAATACCAAAATAACCCTTTAGATGAATAAAAAAAGGGTAGATTCTTCATTTTTTTTTTCTCTTGATTTGCATCACTTTTAGCTTCGAAAAGTGGTTCTTTAGGTACCAAATACATGTTATATTACAATGCATCTCAGCATTTTGCAAGCTCAAAAAATCATGCAAACTAACTATATTGTAGACTTGTAACCATACACACAGAGGCACCAAGTTGCCTTCATAAGACAAAAGGAGTTTCGGGGGACTAAACACAAAGCAGGATTTGAAATGAGTGAATGGAAGTCAGCAACAAAGGGAACATCAATTATATCAATTAAATGTTGAGCAATTGCTTTAAGAGGTAAACATCATATTCAAATTTTAAAAAGTACTTTTTCAAAAAGACTTAGTATTATGAAACAAAAATATTGAAAATGCTAAAATAATAACATACCTGAAAACTATATCTGCCGTGCCTGGTTGCAATGGTAAACCATTCTTCTTCAAAAGTTTCATTACCTCCACCAATAGTTTAGTATCATTGTTGTTCTTAGCAAAAAGCTGCAATAAATTGACAATAGCTTACCAAATGCAAACAGGAGACAGAATCAAAGAAATTAAGACATTAGTATGTCTAACAATACCAGTAAATGGTGTGCAGATGCAACACTGGGTGCCAATCCATAGACATTATGCTTCCACAAAGCCTTCTTTCCTGCTCACACATTTAAGCCAAAAAACCTCAATTTCATTTCATATCTTCAAATTTCAAAAATGAAACAGCACAGCTTTATAAAAGACAAAACGGACACGCAAATAAAGCATACCAAAATCAAGGGCTCCGGCATGAACACATGCCTTAGTAACTTCACGACAGAGGTGGCAGTTAAAATTGTCATGTATGCGAAGATTTGACAACCTCTGCTCATCAAATAGATTAAATTCATCATCAAATCAAAGAGAGTGAATCAATATAAAAAAATAATGATAACTGGAAGAAAAAAAAAGGTGAGAGGGGAAGAGAATAGAAACTAACAAATCTGCGAAGGTTTCGCAAAATGTCAAACAGAAGACTAATATCGTGATGGTGTTTACAATTAGCGATCATTGACCACAACCAAGCATTTGGAGGCATGGATCGTTTAGCATTTACAGACTCAAGCATCTTATCATAAAGATTCTTGACAGCATCTACATTCAAAATTCAACAATACAAATCAATAAAACAAGACAAAAATGAAATTCGAAAAGGGAATTTGCAGTTCACAATTGAATGAAGAACCTGTTGGAGTCCCTTCAACATTATCAACTCCAGAACTGTAAAAAGCCTTTGACGCGAAGAAAATTGAAGGTTCAGATTTCACTTGCCGGTAATAATGTTGTGCGAGCCCCGAGATAATCGGTTCTTCAGTGCTTCGAAGATGAGATGAAAGGAAAGTCGGAGATTGCAAGAGCCGAGAGACTCGGCGAGCATTTGACACCACTTGCATGTCTAAATGTGAAAGGCACTGAGTTACGGCTCAGATGTCGTTTCCGGGCGAACTCGGTAGATTTAGGACCTGTTTGGATAAACAGCTTATTTAAGCGCTTTTTGCATAAAACTAAAATAACTATACAGTTTCTGACCATCAATTTGAAAGACCAGAAGCAAGAAAATGTTTGCAATTGGGAATGAAATTTACTAGCCACGTCAGAGACTAGAGAAAACATTAGCAATATATATGATTCTAAAAAATACTCCAAATCAGCACACTTTATTTTTCTCCAATTCAAGCATTTTATCAAACAGCTTGTGCGCAATGTTGATGAATGTTCATAGATGATAAGAATACTCAACACTCGAGTAAGGGTAACCCAGAAATGCAAATCTCACAGAGTGAGGATCAAGAACACAAAATTGATAAGCGAGTCGAAAAAATGATACCTGATTGCAGAGCAGAGAGAGTGAAGAGAGGAATGAAGAACAGTTTCGGGAGAGAAGGAAGAGAGTCGCAAGCGTTTCGGGCCGGGTTCGTGAAGCTCCGTGTTTGTTTCAAATTATAAGCCCAAATTCATAAGTCTCACAATGGAGTTTATGAAAGAAAAAAAAAATAATTATAGTGATTTTATCTAAATTTCAAAATAATTCCTGGCTGTGCACTCAATTAGTTAAAATAGTCATTGACATTAAAATAATTTGTTGATATAGTATATTAGTCATTCAGTATATTTATTTTTTATCATATCAATTATTATAAGTACTTATTTATCGTCATTTCAGTCCTTATATAAAAAGAGTTATTGTGAATATTAAGAGATTATTTTAGCGTCAGAGACTATTTTGGAATTTTGATACATTGATGGACTATTGTGAAAATAACCATTATAAAAAATAAACTTAGAAAATTGCTCTTTAGTCACATGTCATTTCACAAACACCTTGAACAACCAAAAATAACTCCCACGACAATTAACTATAGTTTATTTCTGAATGGTAATTAATGATCATTTCTAGAGACTACAATTAAATATCGTTGCAAGAACGGTAATTAGAAATTAGTTATAAAGAGAGAAAAAAATGCAACGCAGTGACCTAAACTCATGATTGGCCAAATTAGGTAAGGCACTCCTTACACAATATTTAGCATTCTAAAGTGCAAAAATAATTGTGAGATTGGCCTCACATTCCAAATTGCCATCTATAAAATTAACATTTTAAAGGGTGAAAATTAACATTTTAAATTGGCCAAATTTCTAAATCAATCATTCCAAAGTAAAAAAATAAATAAAAAATTGTTTAGGAATTACAATATCAACATTTATCGTATACACAAAAAAAAATGCAAAAATAATCATTGGAAAGTCCTCCTCCTTCGTGCAACTCGATATGTAATGTTCGACATTGTTTCATCTGCAATCCTCTTGCAGACAAACATATAGATTGTCGTATGAGGTACTACTTGTCATAACATCCAAGGCAATGGTCCTTACACTCCTGATCACTTGAAATGTATGCACATTATCCGTGACATGCTCCTCATCTACCAATATATACGCATTTGTCGTGTAGGTGGTTATCCCTCGACTAGGGGAACTACCTTCGGATGAGATACCCTATAGAATAAGAAAATGTAACCCAGTACGAATTGTCAAGGTGTCTCCAACAATAGACCCTACTCAGGATCAGGTATAATATGTAGCAAAAAAATCTTGGAAAGTTTGGTCTACTTGGAAGATATTAATAGATGTTATGGAGGAATGATGTCTCATAATGGTCTGGACATGACCATATTGTATCAAACACTTTGGCAAGTGGCAATAAACCATCATACGATCGCACTTAATCTAACATAAGTACCCACAAATATCATCGAAGGATGCATCTGACGATGATCATCATAGAGATCGAAGGTCATGTCGTCCACCTCTAGACAGTCAAGGAAGGCCATGTAGTTGTCTGGCGGTTTGTAGCCCCTATTAGGAATGGACCGTGAAGTGTGTAGCATGTCTACGGAATAACTTTGTTGGATATATTTTGATGAATTACTCCAAAGTTCAGACTTGGCAAACAAAAAATGATTAAATAAATATCAATCATAAAAACAGTTGAATTTAAAAATAAAAATAAAAAAGTATAAAATAAGACCAAGACATAAAAAAAAAATTGTACCTGCTTCTCCTATACAAATCCTAGTGGCATTGTGCCAAGAGAAATTAGGCCATAGAAAATCATCAGAAGTCCCACCACTAAATTCCATAGGATTTTCAGCCGATGGTAGTATAGTGGTGTGTCATGGTAGTGTCATGATGGGTATTGTGGTGGTGGTGATGGCAAAACATCGTCTAGATGCTCCTCATGCACAATAGGTGTAGGCTCAACCACTTGTGAGGGCTTTGACTCCTCTTCGTTTTGAGTCAGATGTCTACGTCGACCCAGTTTAGGGGGAGGATTAACTACATCATTTGCTTTACGTACAAAGTTGAGTTGGGTCTACCTACCAAGTCAAAGCTTACCAACATTGTCAGATATATCAACACAACAACCAACATAAAAAAAAAAAAAATTAAACATTCTTTGAAGCATTTCATCAAACACATTGAGCACAAAATATACATATAATATTTCATTTCTTAAACTACTCAAAATGCACTACTACTTAATTTAATCTACATTCCAAGTAAAAACAACATTCTAAGTTATCAACAACTGCCCAAACAACCATCAATTTTACAATAAAAAATCTTAACATATAATAAGAAATAATCAAATGTACTGTTTGAACACTTTATAAATTAGAGGACCCAAAAAAAACTAATGTCTTAAGGTTTTGGGTAAAGATGAGGTGCATAACTCATTTGTGTGGTTGCTCTTAGCGTAATGTGGATGATTCTTCAAGCTCCTTTCATGACCTAACAGAGGTATCTGAGTCGATGGTACGAGTTTGACCGACTCCTTGTTTTGAAAGTTTTTCTGACCAAAAGTGTTCAGACACATGTCTCATTGAAAGAGAATCAACGATGGTGGAAGTGCAAGTGTACATGGATTAAAAATAAAACCTTCCGCTTAAGAGGGAGCATAATGAATGGAATGACTCAACACTCAGGGGTAACATAATGAATGAAAATACTCACACTTGAGAGAAAGATTATTGCAACACGTATGAGGTGAGTTAAAAGTCTCACATTACTTAAAAAAACAAAGGTTAAATGTTTTATAAATGAGATGACTCATGTACTCAATATTAAGATTTTGAGTAAAAATATTCTATCAAATTCACTTGTGCGGTTACTATTACCTCAACAAGGATGATCCTCCACATAGCCCAACAATCAAACAATGGGCAAAAATCTATACAAACAATCAAACATTGAGACAATGGTGGATAACGTTTTTTACATCACCTGGAAGTGATAGGTACGTCCCATATATGTAACTCAGTCGCACCCCAAATCAAGATTTGAATCCATAAAGTAGAAATTATACAAGAAAATATCAGCGGTGCTGTGAGTGAGTGGAACTTGTCACTAGTCGACCGACCAAGTGAAAATTGGTGTATGCGCGTGGTATAGAAGGATATATAGTATCTATAGAAGGAACGAAAAACACACCAGTGGTAGCTAGCAATGAAAATGACTTGGTGGATCTGACATTTGTGTCCTAATAATTCAAACACACGTATAATTAATGTATTCTCCCTCAGAGATCACACAAATGTGCCTACCAATTATCTTATGTATAATTTTCACACAAGACTATATTGTAATTTCTCACCATTTATTAAGAATGATAACCACAAAAATTTAAATATATTGAGTTTAGATAGAAAAATATTACACTTCACTCTCTTATATGAAAATTACACATGAAATTTTTCATTTCCATACGTATCTACTACTTTCAAATCACATCCGCAATATCATCCTAAGTTTATGTTTGTATAAGTATATCTCAGTGTTTTTGTAAAATATTTATCGTAGTGGCAGGGTCTGTATCAAGCATCACCAAATGTTTTGTTCCAATTAGACATGTTATTGGTCAGTTGTCATTTTTTTGCTTCATTAGTGTAGACATTGACAATGCCAACCACCACGGGTCCATCATTGTATGGAGACATTAGCTTATTAAAGATGTAATTTTAACATTTTTTTTAATATATTGCTTATCATTAAAAGGGCAATCCGGTGCACTGAAGCTCCCGAATACGTAGAGTCTGGAAAGGGGTCCCACCATTTGGTGTATTGTACGCAGTCTTACCCTATTTTTAGGCAAGAGGCTGTTTCCAGGACTTGAACCCGTGACCTTACAGTCACATGACAACAACTTTACCAATTGCGTCAAGGTTACCCCTCCAATATATTGCTTATCATTAAATAAATAAAATTTTAAATTTATAGAAACTCAATTTATGAAACAATTTGTGAACATTTTTATGATTTCTTTTAAGCATAATTATAAGTTGTTGTTAATCTAGATTTAGATACACAATTTTTTCAAAAGATGATTTGAGGCCTAATTATAAAACTTTTATTTTGCATTAACCTTATGGTTTCTAGGGGAAAGTCGTGAGGTAAGAATAGCCTGACAAAAAATTATTCTATCCGAAAATCGAAATCAGATTCTTCCAAACGATTCGTTTTTGGTGAAACTTATTTACCCCTTATTAATTATAAACTTGAAAGACCTATTTAAAAAATTTAAAATAGTTTAGAGAGTTGCAATAAAGTGTGTCCACCAATGTAAGTCCTATACTTTTACTTTTACGTGAGTTCCATTTCTAAAATATATTATAATCTCTCACCATTTAAAATGTGTCTACCAATTATTTGGTTTTGGTATTTTGTTTTTTCTCGATAAGTGTTATTTAAATGATTTGTAAAAGAAATATATATGCAGATTTTACTCAACAAATTTAAACAAAAATTTGTTGCAAAAAGATAATTTGTTGAAGAGTTCAGTTGGGCGTTCAGAGCAATAACATATTAATGATTCAAGAGGACCATCAACTCTAAGAGACCAAGACATTATTATTTCATCTAAAACTTTAAGATATTGGTTACATGAGTCAGCTCTCTTCTTATATATCTAGTATCTAATATAGTACACTAATAATTCATACTTGAATCCAACAAACTCTCTATGGCCTCAAGTGTGAGTCTCATGCTTGCACAATATTACGACCAACGAAATACACCTCTTGACTTTGGAAAACTTTCAATATAAGAATCCAATCCACCAAAATCCACCCACACTCAACTATCAAGTTGTATCAGGGTTCTAATACCACTTATTTATGAGTTTGAGTGAGTTTCAGAAGCATTAGCAAACTTACCATTTAAGCATGGTGGATGTTTCACCTATTTAACACGAATCTAAATAAACACTCCTATTATATATTGTAAAATATTTTGGTGCCCATTAAGAATGATCACTTTTCTTAAAAATAATAATACATAATGATCACTGTTGAAGCTCTCCTCCACCCCAGGACAACCAAAGACAGAACCATCACTGGTACGCTTAATCCAAAGAATCCAAGGTGCCAAAAATTTCCTTAATAGAATTAATAGAAGTAAATCCTTTAGTACGAGAAAAACTACTAGATAAGGAAATATTGACATTAATGGAATTGATAGCGAATTAGCAAGTAATTCTCACATTATAAAACCTGCATTGATTTTGAGTTTTGACAACACCAAAGGAAATTGAAAATATTAATCACACTAAAAGATATGATGACTTGTTTCACAAATTAAACCCCACAAATCACATATGAATACTCTTCTGAAAAGAAAAAAAAAATCACATCTGAATACCATATTACAACCAACCAACATAAAAAGTTTATTAGTTGAAAGCTTACCGTGCATGAGCCTCCAAAGCAAAATAGATTTGGATAGAGGAATGGAGGAGTTCCAAATAAGCTTGGCCAAAGGGACAATTTGAGGGGACTTATTTAGTAATTTTTTCTTTTTAGGTTTCATGCTAGATAGATCAGTTAATTTTTATTTAGTGTATGAGTTTCTTAGTGAACTTGGAGCATTAGAGCATGTTGTTTCTCCCGCGTTCTCTGGCACTCCAACAAGTGCTATCAAAGCCTGATTAGGCTCAGTAGGGGAACGAGATCTTAGTGTGGATCTGCCTAGTGATGTGGGTGATTTGTACTGTGGAGGAGATTGTTGTGTTTCAAGTGTGAGTAATTATGTTCCCAATGGCTACAATTGGAGAAAATGTTGGATATAAAAGAAAGTGGACACATATACCTAATGCATTAAGGTTTTGGATGAAGATGTGACGTTTGAGTCTCTCAGTGATCCTGGAGCATTTGAGCTTGTTGTTTCTCCTGCGTCCCCCGACTCCCCACCAATATATATTTATTTATGATTATCTTCTAACTGTATCTTTAGGTGATAATACTGTAGATTTTAATGATGCAAATTTGTCACTATGCACTACAACAAAATGTCTTATGGGTGTATACATAAACCTTATGGTTTAAGTTCGGTCCCTGAAAAACGGGAATGCTGAGATTTGAACCTAGGACACGCACATCAACTAGAAGCAACATCAACCGCTAGACCATAAAAGAAATATGGAGTATTATTGACATATATAGTATATAATCAATTGTTTAGGGTCAAGTATATGAAGAAAAAAAAGTTTTTTGGGTAATATTCCGAAGCAACTATAACCACACTTAAGTCTTATGGTGGATCTGTCCTTGTTCAGGATATATTTACTACTTATGTTTTTCGGATACATTATTAGTATAAACTTTAAATTAACAACAAAACGTGATTAAACTGCCTCTAAATGGGAAACTCCAAGAGCACCTCTAACAAGAGTTATTTCAATTGAGTTTGACAAATTGACTCATGGTTTTTCGTTTGACACGCTAACGCATATTTTTTCACTAGTTCACCCTTGGGGATCATCATAGGTTCGACAAGGTGGCATAACAATGACTTCAGAAAGTAACGATACTTTGAGTGAATTTTGATTAAATATGAACGAGAAATTATATGAAGGCAACGATAACATTATTGTCATGTGACTGAAAGTTCACGAATTTAAATTTTGGAAACAACCTCTTGTGTAAAATATAGGGTAAGAGTCAAAGTTCGAATCCAAACACCTTATTTATTCATTTAAAAAATGAAATTTTAGCAATTAAACTATTTGACAAAAAAAAATATTTTTATTAATATATTTATCAGCATAATAATGAGACAATTCTTTTATGGACAGATAATGTTGAAAGTTTTTAGGGAATATGTTGAGAGAGTTGTTTATAGCTCTTTGGGTGTTCAAATTTTAGAATTATTCATTTAAAATGTATTTTAACACAGTCTGTAAAATATTATTTACTTTAATCTTGATCATAAGCAAAAATAGCCAACTCTAAATTTAGTTAAAGAATTAATCTTCTACAAACAGTTATTCAACATATGCAAGTATGTTAAATTTGACATTTGGTGTGAACAAGCAAAAAAGAACGTGTAGTAAAATAATTTATTGGAATGATATGGCAAATCTACAAAAGAGAATAAAAATAATAATATCTTATCAAAAAAATATTATTAATAGAAACAAATGACAATCGAAAGAGTGTTTCCTAATATAAGCACTATAGTTTCTCTTTCTCCTTTACATTCAAAGGGTCTCCCACTTTCTCCACACACTAACACTTGAGAGATTTCTCAAGAAAAATTCAGAAAGAGAGTTTTGGTTCTTCAACTGCAACTTGAGGAGGCATCCAAAGGGATCGCATTGATCCTATAATATTTCAACTTTACTCTCTTTAATTTTCCCTCATATATAATATTGAATTGGGATCATGCCATCCCTTTGGATTTCTCCTTTAGTGGCTACTCATTGTTACTACATCTTCACTCTACTACAGCATTTTTGTAGCTCAAAGAGAATGCCATCATTTCTGTAAGTTTATATGTTTTATTTTTTTAGCTCGTTAAATCTTCTATTCTTTTTTAATAATCTCACTGATTGATGCATCTAATTTTTTTTACTACAGCTAAATAAGCTTTTTGATTGCCCTATTCATCCTAAAATGATTGTTTCATTTGTTAAAAAAGCTTAATTATTATATGGAGCTTGTGCACACAAAAAAAAAATTATGCATGTCTCCTTCACAAAAAAAATAATAATAATAATTCATGCATGTATTTTACTATAGACCACTTCATCAGTTAGGGTGGCTCTAGATCTGACCTTTTTTAATTGTATGGTTAAATTGACTATAAGATCCCTTACGCACTGGTTAAGAAGATTAATATAGAAATTATGCATTAAAAACTAGTGAAAAGTAGAATGTTTAATTTTATGAAAGTCGAAAAATTGTTGTTTTTAATGAAAATTTTCTATTTTTGACATTATTAACCGCTGTCTTTAGGGTACTGGTTAGCAAAAGAATCATGGCATGTTGCTATAATTTTACTAGAGAGAGGGTATTTATATTTAGAGTAAGTTTTTTTTCATCACTTTCGCATTTCTGATTTTGCATCCTATGTATATATGCTGATGAATGTATCACAGATGTATAGTTTTCCATTAATGTTAGTTATGTGTCAGTCACTTATCTCTCACAGTGAGGTCACTCTCTGAAATTAACCTGCAGACACATCTAATATAGAATGAAATTCTTACATCATATACCAGCAGAAAAATGTACACTACCATGTGTGTTTATCTGTCTTCTGCTTTATTATGTATATATGTGTGTGTAATGTTGGTTTTTAGATTTTAGTTTCCATTAAGTTAGTAATTAACTTCTTGTATATCTTTTAGTATGACCCTGTTGAAAGATAGAATTGATCATATGATTAATTAGTACAATAACAAATTAGTGGAAGCAAGCTAGCTAAATAGCAATTAGTAGTATTTTACTAATAAAACAGTATCATATATGATATATGAGAAGGCAGTGATTATTCTTTGCAAATTTACTTTGTAAAATCATTTCTACTCCATTTTGGAAGCTTTTGATCATTACATATTATTTCCAACAAATTGATTTCACCTTTTGATAAAGGTGCTTTTACTTTGTTTTCATTGAAAACACAGCTAATTATCTGGAGAAACATGATATTTCTAGTTTTCTCGCCACATAGAGTTGTTTTGTGTTGGTATTGGCTTCATGGTCACGCAGCTTAGTGGTGGCCCTTAGTCAATATTGCACTCTGAAATATTAATCACTTGTTTTTATGGACTTAAGTTAGAATCCTAGGCAATAAAATTTGTTTAATTAATTACCACGTCTTTGTAACCTAGCTCTTCAAACTGTGTGCTTTAGAGGAGTTGAAATCATCTTTATTTCTAAAAAAAAAAAATCCAAACTATTTAAAAAGGATATAAACAAAAATAAGAGATTAGTACTATTAATTATAACTTATATCAAGCTTTTTTTATCATTTAAAAAGATTTTTAAATATTTAAAATTTTGTGTAGAGAGGATCCAAACTCGTTCTAAAGATGAGGGGGGTAATAATAATGACCATACAACACACAACCGAATAATATGTTTTACCTTTGTTTCCTTTAAAGGTCGTCCCATGGTGCAAGAAATTATCAATTCCATCAAAGTGAAGTGGTCCTTCATACCCCATCAAAGCATATTGAATAGCTGTCCACAACACCAAATAGGAAATGGACATCATGTACAAAAATAAGTGCCTAAGATTCTCATGTTGCTTAAAATAGAAAACACAACACAAATCATGTCTACACTGTAAAATATCAATACTAAAAAACAATCTTCTGTTGGCAGCCTATTCGTAGAAAAAGGACTCTCTAATTCTTAGAGGTTAGGGTATGTTTTGGTAGTTAGTTTCTATTCTGCAGTAATTTGTATTTTTAATTGTTCTTGTAGCAAATGCAAGAAATTATTCCCAGAGCATTGTGATAATATAATACAAAAATTATTTTCGCTCCATTGCCTTTGTGCCGCCATGCTGGTGAAGTTTTCAATGAAGTTGTTGTATTTTGCAAGTATAATGATTTTTCAACACTAAGCTCTTTCTTGCTTGCCTTCATCTTGCACAACCAAATTTTCAAATGAATAAAATTATGTGGAAGGGTCTCTATTTAATTAGAGGCAAATTTTCATATGGGTTAGAACTGGATTTCTAGGTTTTTTTTCACTGATCCAACTTATAAAACAAGTAATTAGACAATTTTTCCTTGAACCATGCACGTGGAGGCACATGATATGGCACTTGGGGGCAGAGAAATTTTGCCCTCTGGTACTCCCATGCGCATGGAGGCACATCCTGGGGCACGTGGGATATGAAATTAGGTAGAAAATGTTGTTATTCTTCGTTCTTTTAAGTGATATTCTTCCATGCTTTCATTTTGGGACTTGGGATATTATTTTTTCAAATTGTATAGTCATCAAAAATATTATTTACTACATTGTTCTTTATTATTTTGCCTCCATAACTCTAATCGCTAAACCCTAAGGGTGATATCATAACTAGGATTTCTCGAATTACATGAATTCTCATTAAAATGACTCAAAACACCCATGAAGTTGTCAGCTTTGGAAAGAAATAGAATTACATGAACTCAAATGAAAACAATATAAAATCTCCCTTAAACCATGACCAACTCCTCTAAAACACCTCTTGAATGACCTCAGATTGTACCAAACTAACTCAAAAGCATAGCCAAAATATCATCAAATATTATGTCATCAAGCACTATGAAATTATGTTTTTATTAAATCAACTGATGTGCTAACGTTCATGTGACACTTGTGGTCACCTTTGACTTCAACTATCAATGATACTACGCTACAAGAAGTAATAATTTGGTCATTGATTCATGATCATTCATAATGATCCATCGAAAGAGAAATTTTTAAATTTTGTTGCGATATATGTTTTATTTGTTTGCAATTTTCCCCTTAAGTCTAAGGGTGATATCATAAGTGGGATTCTATTTTTGAAATGTAATTTATTTCAGCTCTACTTTTTGCAACAAAAAAAAGTCATTTATGGTTGTCTCTTTCATGTCATTATATGTTATAAAATAATGGAAATTTAATTTAAGAATGAGAGAATAATTATGATTGGTAAGTTTTTGGCTTAAATAAGTAAAAGATAATTGTAAGTTAGCACATTTTGGTTTTAGTCCCTATATCATTTTTTGGTCCGAAACAACCCCTGTAAATAAACGTTTTGGTTTTGGTCCTTGCCGTCATCATCTGTTACAAAACGTCTATGTGGCAAACGGAGGATGACGTGGTGACGTGTGATATGGAAGACAACGTTGATGTGTTGTTTCGTATGCTGACTCACAAAGTTATAGGGATCAAAATCAAAAAACAAAATTCACAGAGGGGACCAAATCCAAAAATTCATAGAAAACTTCATTTTCTTCATTCCTTTCCTTTTCTTCATCATCTTCAGCACATCTTTATCAAACTTCATATTAAACCCAAAAATTTATCAACAAACATTAACATAATCATCGACATCACTACACTAGAGGTTCATCTTAGAAACCGAATACATAATTAAAGACGAAATACAAAAAATACTCAAAGAGAGGTTAGAAATCTCTCTACTGCACCTTGATACTTGTCTTTACCTTGCACTGCTAATTTTTTAATGAAAAAAATATGTTCAAGGATCTCTATTTAAAGGCAAGTTTTCATCTGAATTAAAAGCGCGTTTCTAACCTTTTTCCACTGATCCAGCTTGAAAAACAATAAATTATGCAATTTTTCCTGGACCTGATGACATGTCATCTTACGTTTGTAATTTGGAGGAGTATTAGAGCAATTTTATATGATTTCGGGACATTTGTAATGTTTTCTATATTTGAGTATGTAATTTTATTCTTCCTGAAACATGATAATTTTAGGGTGTTATGTTATGTAATTCACGAAGAAATCATGCAAATCGGCAAAACAATAACATCCAAAGATTAGTGAAAACCTTGGAAAGATCAAGAATGAAGATTCAAGAGGCCTCATAAGACTTTACAGAGGGAGGAATTATGTTCCTAGGTCCGAACGCAACTTATATGGAAGCAAACACCCAAAACGACGGGAAAACAAAGAAAAAGGGGTTGGGACGCACTCACATGAGCTTAGGGCATTGTGAGTTTCACACTCACATGTGCCTAGGGCATGTGGTGTGCACTCCGTGCACTGAAAAAGTGCGGGACGAAAACGTCTTTTCCTGTTTTTTGTGGGTAAAGTCTGCATTTTCATCCCAAACCCATATGGCCTATAATTATCGTCTCCCTAGTAATTTGTCTTTAGTTATCATGTGTAACTAAATCTTATTAGGTTATAGTTCTAATATGAACCTCTATTTATTTTCTTGGATAATTATTTATTTTAATATTGTTTATTTTATTGAATTTTTGTTCGTTATTAAGTTTTATTAGGTTAATTTTATTTGTATTGTAGTGCAACCATAGTTTAGGCACTTAGGTTATGACAAAGCTTAATATTGATGCTTATATCTTGATATTTATATCTGTCTATTTAGGAAGTAACTATTTAAGAAACTAGACGAAAGATAGTGAAAGCGATTACACCCGAACAGAACGTATTTAGGAGGTGACATTACTAATATTGTGTAAAATCTGTTGAACCTAGGATGTAACTAGTTAATTCTTAATTAAGGAAATAAGTAGTATAAGATCTAGACCTAAAGTAATAGAACCATTCTCCTAAACCTTTGGTAAGGTAGAGGATGATATGGCTGCCCGTTTGTAGAACTACCGAAAGAGAAAGAGTGTGTGTGTTATGAGATACCTAAGATTCATAGATAGGAAACCCCTTAAGGAACATTGGCCTTCATTGCCTCTGAAAATTTAGGAATGTCAATATAAATTCTATGTTTAATTACCTTTTAGGGAATAAGACCCCACACGTAAGGATCACCGTGTGATCCGTAGGTGCAACTCAACATTGGAGGGATATACCTAAATCAACTGAGATAGTAAGGCTCCACATGTAAAGATCACCGTGCAGTCAACATGTGCAACTTGATGAACCAACTAGGTTAGAACGTCCTAACGGCTTAATTAATTATATAGTCTACTTAAAATAAATAAATGTGACGTAAATATTATTTAATCCCAAAACAGGTAACTTGCTCAGTTGCAAACAGATAAAAATTGCAATCTCTTATCCCTCAACTCTTTTATTTTAATTTTGTTAAACCAAATAAGTAACGCGAATTGTTTGGACGAAACAATAATCCATGTGGATACGAAATTCTACTTAAACCTTATTACTTGGTAAATGATTTGGCACACTTACCTAATTCGACCATCAGAACCATAACGTAAGGGACAAGGAAAATTTTCCTTCTGGTACTCCCATGTGAATGGAGGTGCATCCTGGGTGCAGATGACAGGAAATTGTGAAGAAAATGTTGTTTTTCTTTGTTCTTTAAGTGGTCTTCTTCCATGCTTTTATCTTGGAACTTGGGATATTATGTTTCCACATTGTATTGTCTTTAAAATCCTTATTTAACTCCAGTGATCTTCATTCTTTTTTCCTCCATAACTCAAGGCAATGTCTTTATTTGCCGAATTACATGCTTTCTTACTAAAATGACTCAAAACACATATGGAGTTGCTAGTTTTGGGAATAAATAGAATTACATGGACTCAAATGAAAACAATACAAAATATTCCTTAAACCATGAGAACTCCTCTAAAACATCTCAAAAATGATCTCATACTCAACTGAACTGACTCAAAACATAGCTGAAATGTAGTTTTGTTGACGTTCGTGTGAAATTCGTGATCAAATTTGACTTCATCTATCAATAATACTACACTTCAAGAAGTAATAATTTGATCATTGATTCAAGGTCATTCGTAATTATCCATCGAAAAGGAAAATTTTAAATTTTGTTTTGATTGTATGTTGTATTTGTTGACAATTTCCCCTTAAGTTTAAGGGTGATATCATAATTGGGATTTTATTTCTGAAATGTAATTTCTTTCTTCTCTTATTTTTTAAACAAAAAAATTCATTTATGATTGTCCCTTTCCTATTATGATTATGATAGGTTATAAAATAATGGAAATTTAATTTGAATAAGAATGAATTATATTATGATTGGTAAGTTTTTCCATCTGACCTCTTTGTTAAGCGTGTTGAAGGGGCAAACATAACACATGAATGCAGTTAAGAGATATTTAATGACGACTTTTATTTTAGTAATTTTTTTTTTTTTACAATTCCAAGAGCGCTACAAATTATTTAATTGATGTAAGGAGAGAATTATCTTTATAAATTATAAAGTGATAAAATAATTTTTTACAATATGACTGAAATTGTCAAGTTTGTTTATCTTATGATTATTTTTCTTTCTCCGTTTCTAGTTTCAACGAAAATTCTTGAGAAGCATAAATATGTTACCGATGGGCTCGAAATTTACGAGAAGGGCAAATGTGTTACCGATTGGGAGTGTATAAGAAGTTCGTGGTTGTGCCCAACTGATCTTGTTGTGAGGTGTATAAAGGAAACATGTCACTGCATTAAAATCTTGGAACCAATAAATCTTGTCCCCACATGAGTCTGCATTTAGTGTTTGACCAAAGATATTATACAAACACCATTCTATAATATTTCATGAGATATCATTTAGTTATAATGTTGACATCCAGTGATATTAATTTTTCTCTTTTAGTTTCAATACAGTTCTAGTTATGGATTTGTACTTTAATATGATGGTAATAAAATGAAATAAGACAGTAAAGAATATTATTTAGATGTCTTTCTTTGCTCTTAATCTACAATCTACATCTACATCTACAATCTAAACATTTCAATCCTTCTCTATTCTAAAGTACACGTGACATTGTTATGGAATGGTTCACAATTAATGTTAATCAAATTCAATTGTTATTAATAATGTTGAATACCCACCCTTTGAGAAAAAGAAAAAAATTGATAGTTGAATATCAGCATGTCATTCAATTCGTCTGAAATGGTCAATATTAATATTAATTACCGTATCAATTCTCTTGATATTCCTTTAATTCCTTTAATGTTAACCATTTAGAGGTTATTGTATCAAGCCATAACCTTATTAAGTGTCTATATAAACCGTCCATATTTTGACTACAAGGACATACAACGTGGTTTTGTTTGTGCAAAGTGTATTTTCCTTAAATTCCATGGTCTCCAAAGCAGAGTATATGCATATGAAATAAACCAAGGCTGATTCAAGTTAAGATCTAGCAAGGTGAGTAATATATCAACATCATCTATATCATAAAATATATTCTACAATCGTTTATTTGTAAGACATTAATATGGTTAGTTTGCTGAAGAATGACTTGCTCAGTCCGGCAATTAGTTTGCTTCCATACGTTGCAAAAGTTGGTGAAGAAGATGATTTGTTGAAATTGACAATGAGGAAAACTATTTAAGATATTGAAGATTATTCAGTGGCAATAAATATAACCGTGAGGATATCTAAATTTTTTTATTTCTTCATTACAGATAGATGAATGTGGTTCAATTTAAATTTTAAAGTTTAGACTCACAATTACTAACTTCATGTTACAATGTAATCATCCAAATTTTAGGCTCATTTTAAAGGGACTATTTGATTCATTTGTACCACATAATCTTTTAAATGAGGTTTTAAGTGACTTATTTCAGTCCAACAATTCATTTGTACCAGCTATTATATAAGGAAGTGAATTATTTAGTTTTCTTTGTTTGAGGAAGGAAGTGAATTATTTAGCTGTAATTCGAATTCAGATGAACATTTGTTCATATATGAGCCGAATACAACAACATACTAATATAAACCGTCAAAATTGAATCAATTCCTTTTAAAAAGTCAAACTATTTCTCTTAATTTACTCTAAAAAAAAATCAATTTAAATGTTTAAAATGTAAATAGGGTTGTTGTGCCAATCTGGCTCGGGTCGCCTCTCTTTTTTCTTAAAAATAAAGTTAATAGAAAAATTAAGCTAAAATTTCATTTATGAAAAATAAAAAGTAAAAATTTTAGGGACATAAATATAACTCGGTAGATAAAACAAGACAAGAAAATAAAAAACTTCTCATATACTTCTTAAGGATTTCATTCATATATTATCGCGAATGTAGTCTTAGAAACAAGACAAGACAAACCCACTTGGTGATGTCGTTTGCTACTTTGCTTACTTAAGTACGGGCTACTAAATAACAATTTGTTTAGGAATGTTTACATTTTTAAATTTTTTTTTTTTTAAGTAGTCTCATGGCTCCTTTAAGCTGAATAAATAGGTTATTTGTGGTTTGAACACCGATTCCTGCATATTACATTGCATTGTTTCTACCAATTGAATTATGCTCACATAAGTATTTTTTTTTTAAATATTTAAGAATGAGATTAATGGAAATAATAAATAATAAATTTATTTTTAAATTTTTATAAGTTTCAAAATTTGAAGTTAACAAAGGATGACTTGATTGATAAGTAGTTGACTCATTTGCAAGATTATGAGTTCAACTCTCATTGTCAATATGATAGTATCTTTGGTAGATGATCGGTAAGCACTCTCTAAAATTTGAGGTTTATCATGACTATAATGAACTCTCGGATCCCAACTCACTTAAATTTTTATAAACAAAAAATTTTGAAACAATTTATTTATGGTTAATGAAATGAATGATGTAAAATACACCTTTTTTCCGATTAATAGTTATTTTCCATATATTTCATTAATTTTAAACAACTTTATAGGTTTCTAAAACAGGGGGTTATTTGGTACGAAAATTGAATTACAATTGATTGATGAAATTATTGTTGTAAATTAGAATTAACATATTTTAATTTCCCTATTTAAATTCTATTTTAAAAACTATTAGAGTACCATGTACTATTTATATGTTTTTTGACGGGGGATATTTATATGTTGTTTATAAAAATAATTTATTGATGATTTTGATAAAATTATTTAAATATATATCACATGCATTTTTATAAATTAATTAAACTATTAGAATTGTATTTTGAGTATATACAATATATATTTGCATTTTCAATACAAGTATATAACAATATATTTATATTTTTGAATATAGCAAAGGCAATTGTAATTTAATTTTACGATGATTTTCAATGTATACAAATATAAATGTTACCAAGTTTGCATTAAAATGATTTTTTAATCGCTTCCAACATGCCATTTGAATTTTTAGTAAAAAGATGAACTAAAATTGATAACAGAAAATATAGAGTAGTCAAAGTTTTTAGAATTTTATCGAGTAACTAAAAATGAAAGTTGATATATTTAAAAAGATAAAAAAAATACATTTTACTCGAAATTGAACTATCCTCTTAATAATTACCTAATTTAGATGGGAATGATTAATAGTTTTTTTAAAAAAAAAATTAATACATTATATAATTAATTAATATATTATTAGTTTTTTTATGTTAACCCTCCGAATTACCAGGGACTCCAGTTTCCAAGGGAAATGGACCCTGGTAAATCAGATTTCAGCCGTGAAGTAAGAATAATATGAACGCTAATTGTTTTATCTAGGAATCAAACTCGGGTTCTTCTGAACGTTTCGTTTTTGGTGAAATTCATTAACCATCTGAGTCTAATATGCAACTACATGTCAACAAATATTATGATCTTTTAACAAAGTTGCTTAGGCTCTAGTGGCAAGGAGCTCCTTCCAAGGACGTACCTGAGGAATACCGGGTTCGATTCCCACGGGGAACAACGCTTGGTCAGTGTGCATGTCTCTACGCACGAGCCGGATTAGTCGCCCGCCATTGGTGGGTTGGAAACCGATGCGAAAGCAAAAAAAATATTATGATCTTTTAAAAAAAACAAATATTACGCTGGACTAATATGTATTTTGCATTATCTTCTTAAAAAAAATGTATTTTGCATTATCTTCTTAAAAAAAATGTATTTTGCATTAAAAATCTATCATATTTAACACCCAAAAACAATTATTTTTGAGGGGATGTGTGGTCAATCCTTAATTTATATAAATCAATAGTGTAAATACATTCAATCAAAACACATCACATACATTCAATGTGATTCAATAGCGATTTCTTTATCCGTGCTTGGCACGGGCTCCATACTAGTTTTAAAGATATTCATATGGCCTTTAATTCAGGCATACTGCATTTTCTTTAATTCAGAATATATTTAACTGTTAAAATGGAAAATATTTACTTCCAAGCCTTTTTTTATTTTAAATTTTCTGCCATTATCAGTTTTATTTTTTAGTGATTTCCCCTTTAGTGGTATCACAACCAATCACTAACCATAAATCAGATTTAAATGATTACATGTATTAAGTATGTGTGTTTATCTTTTTAATTGGATTATGGATCCGTTCGATCAATAATTATTTGATAAGTGAGATATTTGATTAAAATCATTGATATATGTTTATGAGATATATTTCTACGTATCACTCGTGCAATTGATGTATATATCTTTATACTAACAATTTAGAGTTTTTAGAAATAGCTTATTCTAAAATCCCCTCCTCTAAAGATGTCCACCTCATCATAATCCTACTTGGCATCTATTGCAAAAGTTTCTCCTAAATTTTAATACAAGCTTAATAATTATGATTATTATCTAAACACCGTTTTTTATTTAAAATTAAATCGTGAATAAGATTCATAGTCGGTTACAATCAAATAATTATTAATATAATTATTATTTTGATTATAATTTATATGTTACATTAAAAAATTGGTACGATACAATCAAATAATTATTAATATAATTATTGTTTCGATTAAAATTTATATGTTACATTAAAAAATTGGTACGTTACAATCAAATAGTTATTAATATAATTATTGTTTCGATTAAAATTTATATGTTACATTAAAAATTTGTACGTTACAATCAAATAATTATTAATATAATTAGTATTCGATTAACA
>Ga0099826_10000356_pt1 | contig 21071 bp, 14 predicted proteins | sample Mtrugardesep15_FD_76830 | JGI IMG/M metagenome (GOLD analysis project Ga0099826, IMG submission 76830) | Root nodule microbial communities of legume samples collected from California, USA - M. trunc garden sep15 | ecosystem: Host-associated > Plants > Roots > Nodule | place: USA: California... | reverse complement strand
TAGAAACTGGGGAGCACCCGAACCAAACCTTGATAACCTCCGCCGGTTCGAAATTTAAGAGCAAATGTTGGAGAGGAAGTAATACACACACCAAGTAAAGTCATGACCCATCTCATACTTGTTGGATGAACTGCTTCATCGAGAAAATATGTAATTAACTTAGAAGAAACGACTTTATGCCACTGCTCAAGCAACTCTTCCGATTTAATTGTGACTTGCAGATCAATTAGCATCTCTAGTAACATATTTCTGACAATCACATGTTTCCCCATTGACTCTCTCATAATTGGACGTTGTGGAGTCAACCCTGGTGGATCAAATGTCATTATCACAAATCTAACCACATTCTCAAGCTCAGAAGATAGAAACCCATCTTCCAAAATGACCCCAAGCAACACAACCAATTTTTCAAGGACAGGAACTTCAACATCACCCCTTTGCAATGTAACTAGTAAATGTTGGACAAGGTTGATTCGCCGCAAAATTGTAAGGTTATGATTTCTATACCAATGCATAGACACTAAGTTTTCAAGAAAACCAAGTAATGCAATTTGGATTGAAACTGAGGCTGTTACCCACAATGTCCAATCCAACAAGACGTGCTCAACCATGTCCGCATTTGACAAGACAATACAATTTGAAGTTTCTGCGGCAATATCAGTATTTTCTAGCTCAGAAATGTGACTAAACGAATCTTTGGGTACAGAAAAATCATCCATGTCTCCAGGAGACCCAGCTGAAGAATTCTCATCATGAAACTTCGACAAAAAATTATCCTCAAGACTGGCTTCCTGCAGTGATGCAGCGGGAGACAAGTTAGTCTGGGTAACTTCCAACTTTTTGGGTTCAGAAAATGAAGCTTCACAGGCACCAATCTGAAAAAAGATCTCAAGAGATTGCATGTCGAATAATGACATTCTACGACGCAAAAAAAGCGCAAGCAGGTGGTATCCCCTATATGTTTGCATGTCCTTGAGATTTTGATGATTTTGGTGAAGTGCACAGGCAAGTAGAGTCAGAGCCATATGCAGCATATCTCTAGTTTCTGCAGCTTCAATAAGAGCGAGGACAAGTTCCATCCCACCAATAGGACGGATAGTCTCTCCAATTACATCTTGCTTGCAGATGTAAGTATCTCCACAGAGACGTCCAAAACGTGGAATACCTGCAACTCCAAAAATGTCAATAAAACAAATTGAAGAAACAAATTCCTACTGGAAAAAGAACAAAAGATGTAACTTCATAAATTTAATTACGCACCTCCAATAGGGGACGCAGCAGCTGACATAGGATCAACCAAATTGAGCACTGAAAAACTACCTGAAGATCGAATAAATTCTGTAGAAGTTCCATCGAAGGCAAAAATGAGTTTCTTCCCTGAAAGCTGTAAAGAAAGGTTTCCAAGTCTCTCCAAATCCCAGACAATTCCACTTCCATCTGCCTTTAGGTCTCCCTGCTTGCTAGTGGCATCCACTCTCTGACCATTAGCAACCAAAGCCAAATCAGCGTCTAAAGAATCTAATATGGCCATACTACCACCACCACAGGCCTGGTTAGGTACAAACTGTAGAAGATCTGTGTCCTGAAAAAGCCCTCTATATCCTCTACCAAGTATATACATGAAACAGATACAACCGGGTGTAAGCACTTCCTCAAAAAGATAGCAAGAGCGTAGTTTCCATGCTAAGTCACTAACTCTCGTGTTGTTAACTGATGTCCCAATTGTGACTTGCAATGGTTTACCAGGCGGAGAGGGTGAATATCCTAACTTCCCAGTGTGCCTTAACTTCCCATTTAGATAAACATATGCAACACTAGCTTGAAACAGTCCAGCAAGAGCATTTGGTTTGCTGTGAATGACTGCAAGGTGATGCCACCTTCCTTCCTCCAGTTCTAAACCAGAAAATGATAAGACGGAAGAATTGCTGGTTGCAAGAGTAAGAATGCCATCCTCCTGGAGATAAAGTTCAGCGTAGGTTGCATCATCGTTATTAGTAGCACCAACAGAAAAAATCCTTAAGATTTGTCTCTCCTGCAGTCCATTTGGGCCAGAGCGCTTCTTGGAAGGGACAACTTTAGAAGGGTCGGTATCTTTTGATGATGACTTCAAAAAATTTTGAAACTGGAACCAACAAACAAATGAATAACCAGCAGCCGGAGGCCATGATCTTTCACCCAACGAAACCTGAATGGCAGCATGCCCAATCTTGCTCATATCCATCTCCATAAATGGTGCAAGAGAGATATTTTCTGAGCACATGTCTTGCATCAAAATTAATTTTTCCATCATTTCAACAATTATATGACCAGAATTTTTCAGCCTCATTTGCATAACATATCTGATGAGCGTACGAAGTTCAGATGCAGATAGCCTAATCAACAGAAATGTATTGTTATTCAAATATAAATAGGGGAGCAGATAAAATGGATGTATTAACTTTAGAGAGCAGCCAATAAGAATATGCACCCTACCTATAAGAACCGAGGACTTCCACAATCTTCAATGCACGAGAGAGTAAGGAAGATGAACCCGAAAGAAAGGGGTGGATTGTATCCAGCAAAAGTTCCACACAACCTATAGATACCAGCAAAACAGTGAGCATCGAGAATAGCAAATAAAAGCAATGAAGTAAACAAAGTAGAAAATACCTGTTGAAGTGAGGCTTTCAAGATTAAAGGGGCCAGCACGAGCCAGCTTTTCAATTAAGTCTAAAAGTTTTAACTGCACCATAGGAGTGAACATCAATAATGAACGAATCAAAATCTTAACAGCACCAGCATTGTAAACTCGCTCTTTATCAGGATTAATTGGACCTGACGGAGTCAATAAAAGATTCTGAGAAGACTCGTTCTCAATTGCATTTGGTTTTGTCAAACCTTCTGATGCTAAGAAAGGTGGAATAACTATTTCAAGAGCAAGTTCTAACATCAATTGGATGACTTGTTTTTCATGCTCCACACAAAGTAAGCCAGACTCACACAGAAGATCGAAGAAAGTTTGTGACGATATAATTGCATGCAGCTTCATTCTGTTAACAGAATTGTCAGACACTCCAGCAGTTACAACACGCAACAAATAGGTAAAAACCTTTACGTAAAAACTCAATGAAGATTGGTCCAAGTCTCCACCATCACTTTGGAACCCATGGAGTGTTGTGAGCAATAGAGAAAAACCAGTGGCTTCACCAAAAACCTTCTGAGCAGAGTTATTAACTCCCAAGATACGCCACAGCACTCCCATAGTGTCGCATTTTGCATCAAGGGAAAGCCGATACTGAGATCCCGAAGCACTGGTTACCATTCCACTTTTCAAAATTTCAACCAACACACCTAACTCCTCAGGATGAGCCTAGAAAAAATTATAATGAGAGAAGGTAATCATGATGATTTCAAGTGAGCAATAAAGCAAAGTGAGTAATCTTAAAGGCAGTATGCACCCAAGACAAATAGCACATTCAAGGATAATATTTTTCATTATAAAAAAAAAAGGATATTATTTTTCGAACTAATAGCAGTTTTGTATAAGCTAATATGCACAAACAGTCAAACAAAAAATTGACAAACACAAACAGCCAAAATTTAAAAATTGTAAATTTTATAAAATGTGTCTACAAACCTGTGAGGTATCTTCAATTATAAGACATGACAATATCCTGAGAACCCCTGGACGATGTATATCAGACACCAGAAAAGGCAGCATGGCAGTCACACCAGTAGCGGAGCGGAATGAAGCTTGATTGGCCTCAGCTTTCTTCAACAAAGATACCATGCAGTCCCAGGCAATAGCAATGGTAGCTTCAACATCAAAAATAGGAAACTTCCCTGAACCAGATTCCATAAGCTTGGGTGAAGTAATAATGACATCCTTATTTCCCATATGCTTCTTGAAGCTGCTTGAGCTAGTTTTCCTCTCTGGTAAGTTGAGGTTAACATTCTGTTGATCAGGACCTAAAATCCTGTGTTGCTTCAAATCATCTAACATAACTTCCAAAACACCAACTTCACGCAGAACTTTCTTGTACTGTTGGTCAAAGGACAAGAGTTTTACAAAGAAAGAAAGTATTGTCTGCTTCAATTCTGATGTTATTGGTTGCTGCAATAAGCAACAAAGTGAAAGTAACTCTTGCTCAGGAACACAATTTACTACAGTTACAGCATACTCAAGAATTTTCAAGATTATCTCTTGCAAAGAAGAAGGAAAACCAGCCATATTTAAGATTAAAAGCGGAACAGTGCGTAATTGTTGACACAACTTGTAGTTCTCTAAATGACCTGAAAAAATTTTGAACAGCCTATTTAATACTTCGGCCTGTAACTCCTGGTTACTGGCTTTGAGGAGAATATCTTGCAACATCTGGACTGCTTCAAGGTCCTTAATTTTATCATTGTCCTTCTCCCATAATTCATCACCAAGCCAATCACTAGATAAGGTACGACTTTTGCTATGACCGCCACCCTTGCTCTGAGAAGATTTAGAACCCTTACCCCCATATGTAGGTGGAGACTCATCTAGCCCAGTTTGGGCTAGACTAACAAGAACATCTAACAACCTAGACAGAGTGGGTGAAAGATATTGAATGGGGGACTTTTCTTGTTCATTGAAATTTTGTCCTCTGCTATTTTGGGACCCATCTGAAGCAACATCTCTGTCGTCCTCAAAAGGAATGGATTGAAAGCCCTGACTTTCTGTCATGTTGGAAAGAGTTAGTGTGAATTGAACAAGGAATTGATATCCATGGGCATTATGTATATCCTCTCGTAGTCTGACACCACCAGCCTCTGCAAAATCAAATTAAGAAATCAGAACTAGCCAGCATTAATGGGAAAAGGGAATACACTCAAGCAGCTTTTAGACAATGATACTTTTAAAAGTATATAACAATTAGAAAATTACCAGCTCTATATGACAATTCAACACACTTGAGTAACAAGTCAACAATGGCTACGGTATAAGCAGAATCTCCACAATCAGGATCAAAATCTTTCACAGCCAATAAAAGAACTTTTATCTGCATTGAGCAAAGGTGCATTAAGAGTTAATTTGAAATGCATAAAATGACTAGTATGAACACTGAATAATTATCGTGATATCCAACAACAATGATAAGAGCAGTATACGCTAATTTCAGATGAGGACCTGTACACCATCTAATATGATCAGTAGGCGGATATTTTCAAATTTCAAACATAAAATTAACTAGTTCATTAAGATCTGGACTGACTTCAATGGACCTCTAGAGTTGTAGGGTGGTAGAGAGAGTTTTGCAACCTAAACTTTATTTGGCTAAGCAAGAAAAAAATTCAGTGCTGATGTTAAGTTGCTTCATGATTATGATAACTAGATATATGTTGAAGAGGAGTGCTATGGACAATCTTTTCAACACTCTCTAACACTCATTCTCTTATTGGGTGAAACTCATGTGGGTCTCACACTTTGGAAATGGATCCCACATAAAATGGTGAGACCCACATGTGTTTCATCCAATAAGAGAGTGTTAAAAAGAGAGTGCTCCTAGCATTTCTCATATGTTGAAACATATAATATTGGTAGATGAAGGCACGCCTGTACAAGTTCTAATCTGGTCAATTGTTAATAAAGAACTAGCTATATAAGTTCTATTCTGTACATACCGGTATATAGGCTGATTGCCTTGACTTTTCTTTGAAAAGTGAACAAATTGATAAGAAAACTAAATCAACCATTTAACAAAATGTACTGTTGTTCCTATAGCTTTTGTAATCCAATTATTTTGAATTTTTATAGTTTTGACCCAAGCCAAAATAGTAAGCACCCCAGCCACATGTTTATACTTTATGCGTTTTTCTATCCTGTTCCCTAAAGCTTTGCAAGTTCGCATTTCCATTATATAGGCTGATTGCCTTGTCTTTTCATTGAGGAGTGAACAAATTGATAAGAAAACAAAATCAACCATTTAACAGAATGTACTGTTGTTCCTATAGCCTTTGTAATCCAATTATTTTGAATTTTTATAGTTTCTTCCCAAGCCAAAATAGTAAGCACACCAGCCACTTGTTTATACGTTATATGTTTTTCTACCCTGCATTCCCCTAAAGATTTGCAAGTTCACATTTCTATCATAAAACAGAATATACTTGACCTTTACATGAAAATTGCAACAACTATGGCTTTGCACACTGGCTTTCACTTAATTTTGGATTATAATGACAAAGAGAAAGTAACCAAAGCAGATCTTTCATAACAAAATTCAAATCCTAGAAACACACAAACTCGTCCATCATTAATGTTGAACATTGTTATATGCTATTCTGCAATTAAAGTACCATAAGCTGAACACAAACTACACTATAATAAATATATAAACAAAGTGTAAGATCGGTTTTGTAAGACAAGTTACTTTCAAAAGGTATTAAGATTTGAAAGTCAATGACATACCAGGAGATGCTTGCGGATGTATTTGGCTGTGCTTCCATTGTCATTTACCAAAAGAAGACCAAGTATCTAAAATTATATAAACAGCGGCGGCGGCAGCACAAACATTAAACACCAGAAGCATAGGATCAGCTCAAACTACTCATCATAAACAACAATTATAAAATTTTCACAATTTATTTCAACAGCAGACAAGTGTACCCCACTTTACCTGCATAGCATGTCTATGAAGTTGTATGCTGTGCAATGGAATAAGTCCTTCCTTATAACGAGAGAAAACAATCAAAGACCCCTTGGCAACCATTTGAAAAAGCAACTGAAGTGAATCATCCTCTATCAAACTCTGAGCTGCTGATGGATGGCTTGCTAGTGCTTTCATGATATGCACAACACTTCCCTCTACCTACATAATAAAATAGATTGAAATGCAAATTTAAAAAAAAAATTGTACAAATGGGACCTAGATTATCCCAATTATATACTCATAATGAAATTGTGTTTGTATGGTTGTCTTCTATGGTGATGGTTTGGACTCGAGAGACTTAAGATCTTATATGACAATAACATAGGATTAAAGTCTCCCATTAGATGTTAATAAATTGATTGCATCCACGACTTGTCAAGCATAAGTTTGTCACAAACAAGGAAATGTAAAACCAATTTAAGATAAAATTGTGTGTCATCCAACATGTGCAAAAACACGAAAGAGATACGCAAGGTACATATATCATGAGGAGAAAGAAACCTCAAGACGACGGTTTTGCCCAAGACCAACATTATATTCTTTTTGTAAGACCAACCGTTCTTCATGATCAGTAGCACTATTTGGCCTTTGAATGGTTACATCAGGATCAAGAAGGGCATTGAGAACATGGATTAGACAGCAAAATATTCCGGAGTCGAGTAGAGATTGCTTGTCAATAGGCTGTAAAAAATACACAATAAAACTACGAGTTAGTGCTCATGAGAAAACATGACAAATGTATGATACTACAATCATGAAAAACTATTCAATGGTTATACAGCAACCCCAAGCAGTTACCACACTAAACAACAAAACTAATGGATTTAAACACTACAGTAAAAGAATGACAAAGGTCAGAAATATTAAACTGAGACATCCATCAAACAAACAACACATGTCAGATGGAAACACAACTGTGTGTTGTTCCTAATATGGTGACTTGGCACTAAATCTTTTAAAAAGCATACCCCAGATACAAGGATTCCCACTGACATTAATAAATTTGCTCCGGGACTGATGTCATCCTGCACAGAAGAGTATCTATCAACAAAATTTAATTGATAAAACAAAATAAATAGCAGCAACAATACTCATCCCAAGAAAGAAATGTCAAAGACAAACCTTAGTGACTTCAGAGAAAAACTTCAAAACTTGAGCAACATCCAAAGATCTTGTTTTACTGCTGATCTTTAACTTCTCTATATCCGTTACAAACGCTCGTCCCACAACAAAAGAGAATATATGTGTTTCAACTAACCTGTTCACCATTAATATTATTAAAAGTTGGTTAGCAAACACCAATGCCAACATGGATAACATATTTTTTCAAAATATACAGTCCGCGTTTTTTTCAAAATTCTCAAAAAGAAATGGGAAGAGACAAACCAGATCTAAAGTTTATTTTTATGATAATGGTGTCTTTAAATCTACTATTGCAGGAATGTGACAGTTTTTTGCCTTCAAGTGAAAATACCATCCATATTTTTATAAAATGTTTTTGACCTTCTGGCCCACAAAGAGCATCAACCACAGATTTAAAATTCATATTATCACCAAGAGAGCTTCCAGTTTAAGTGCACTACTTCGCATATCATCATTTACACCTTCATGAATGCTTATTTATCTCCAAGTGAAACAAGACAGATAAGAGCTGAAGTAACATTGTGCCCCGCCCCCATAGACAGATAAAGCAAATACACAGAAAAAACATTTTGCCTCTTACAACTTATAGTCTAATGTTGTTTAGTTTATAATTCTAAATAACAGTTAGGACTGTTCAATTAAACCAAAAAACTCAACTGATCTATCGAACCTATCTGTAAAGAAATGAATTGTTGATGTCAGTTTGTGAACCAACCTAGCCTTTAACACGCAATTCACTAACTGAAGCTTTAAACTCAGTTCAGAATGTTAACAGAAAGAACTGAACTGATAGAGTCAATAAACACTAATCTAACTAGAGTATTGTAACTTCACTTGCTACTGTCTCAAGCTTCGTGTTGATCAACAACAGCATCAATATGCTTTGTGCTTCCTGGCCTTGTTTCTACATCGCTCAACATGTATTCATTATTTATTGTATTTACGCCCGATCCAATACTTTGCCTCGGTTATGTTGATCAATGTTTATCTGATAATAATTCTTACAAACTACAATAATTGTGATATATTTTTGTTGTTTCATTCATCATGGTCAGGATTTTTTTTCCCTGTTATTTGCAATATCAGATTCCAGCAATATAAAATTTGAAATTTTTAGTAAACACATTTTGCCTTTGGTTTAAGGTTTATCCCAAAAAAAAAAATGGTGTTAACCAATATAAAAATATGATGTCAAAAAAGCAGTAGATCCCATTCAACTTCTTTGCTGAATGTGTTTCTTAATCAGTTACAGGGATCATATCTTTCAACTATTAAAGATTAGGTAGAGTCAAGTGCTTGAACCACTTCAGCAGTGAGAATCCGTTTGTTTTTTTTTTGTTTTGTTTTGAAGAGGCTAAACTAGCCCATCCAAATTGGCAGCGGGGAGAATCGAACTTGAGCCCTTGAGGAGGAACACTCTCCAAGGTCCCAAGCCAACACCATCAGACCAACATAAGTGGGTTGTGAGAATCTGTTTGTTTCTGTATAAGAAAACCAGTTTGATTCGAAATATAAAGATAAGTGCACTGAACCGAAGAACTAGTTCGGGGTTCCGTTCAATTTTCTAGAACTATTTTTCAGTTCGGTTCAGTTTGTCACAGTGAATCTAACCATGAACGGGCAGCAATCAAGTTGCATGTAGATTAAGGCATGTACAGAAATGCAATGAAGCTAAGGAGAAATTGTTTCCTTACATGGTAATTAACTGAGCTACATTAGCCTGCTGCTTTACTAATCTACAAAAAGCATCTATACTCCAATTCAAGGCCGCTTCTTTTTCCTGCAACAAAACGAGATTAAGCACTAGCAACTCCTAATCCCCTTAAACAGTGCAGGGCGGACATGCATTAGATCATCAAAGAAACCAAACAACAATAAGAACCTTCTCAGAGCTGGATGACCGAAACTCTTCCCAAAATCTCTTGAAATCCAATTCCAGCTCATGTCTGTCCCTGATTTAAAGCAAAATAACTTGAGATAAGATGGACAAGGTAAAAGGATTTTAGCATAGAGTAAATAGACCAAACAGTAAACCAAGGCAAGACATTTTCTAGAATCTGTCAATCCTGCCATGTTACGACAAAATAATTATACAGCAGCTTGCGTGTTCACTGATGAATGGATGTGTGAAAGAAATAAGTCATTTATTTTCATCATTCAAAACATTTTGTAAGTCATTTTGTAATTTATTTTCATCATTCAAAACATTTTGTAATTTAAAACCAAAGAAGGATCCAAGCAAATAGTCCAAAATTCAAAACCCAATTCCCTGATTGACGCACCCATGATGCAAAGATGACCTACCATGCAGCTACGCTTCCATAACCGACAAATAACTACTATATGCGCACAACGCACCAGTCCCAAAATGGAATGTAACTACCATATTAGTAGTATATTTAGCAAAGCGAAAACGCATTCAAGGAAATGCAGTTGAAGAATCCGACAAAATCGAAAAATCTAATTAAACATAAGACCAAGTTATGGGGGTGTTAAGCAAGTTCGCAACTAAAATACTAGTGCGGCAGACAAATGCACCGCAAATTGTGCATAACACATCAAAAAAAAAAAAAAACACAAAATACGCGTGCATACAGAGTAAGCACACCAAATTCAATCATTTGGCAAGATTTTTCCGCCTTTTCATTAACTAAACCTAGCTTGGAAGAAAAATATCAGCAAATGGAAACTAGCAAAGGATCATCGAACTAGAAACAAGTCTATATTTGCCCTAATCAAAATCTATTTCATCATTTTCTCTATTGAAATAACAAAAATTACAATTACAACTTATTCTAATAATCTATCAGCAAATCAAAGCCAATGCATACTCAAATCATCACAAAATTTCATCGCTAAAACCTCAATCACATAAAAAATAGGAAAATTAAGTTCAAAATAGGAAAATAAAAGCAAAAATAGATAAATATAAACCTGTTAGGAGATGAAGAAGAGCTTTGCGAAGCTGAGAAGAAGGCATTGTTGTTGATGCTATCACGAGAAGGAGAAACAGCAGCAGAAGTAGAAGCAGACGGTGGTTGCGACGACGCCGACGACGATTGAGTAAAACCAACCTTCTCTTTAAAGTCTTTAAGCAAATTAACCCATTTCATCGTTCAGATCCTTCAAAAACTCTCTCATTCGATTCTTCTCATCAACATTCACCAGATCCAACGATTTCCCTTCCTCCCTCCGAAAAGGGAAAAAGAAAACACCATTCAAAAATCAATTATCAAAAAATTCAAATAAGCTGCAATAATCGCAGCTCCACAAAACCGCGTTTCGATCAAAAATGGTGAAAATGTTGATAAGTAATAAGATCGATCTACGCGATTTCGAGTTTTCTTCTTCTTCTCCGAGAATTTTTTTTTTATTTTTTATTTTAAAAAAATTTTGTTTGGATGAATCTAATATTTTCAAATATTTCGGAAAATGTTTAGGAAAATTGAAGCCCTAGAATGCGGAGAGAAGCTGGTGATAAAAACGGTGAGAGAAAGAAAAATGGTACTAGCTGAAGAAAAATAAAATAAGTGCTTATTAAAAGAAATCGCGTTTGGACGGCCTTATGTTCTTCAATTTTCAATTTCAATATTTGCTTATTTGCTTGCTTCACCCTTTGGTTCGTTCTTAGATTTTGTTAATTTAAAATGAGTCTTGTATGTTATCTGAGTTTGTTTTTGCACCGAAGAAGTAACACGTCAGAGTGGGGTCCATGAATGGAGAGGGTCCACGTGGGATCCCGTGATTGAAGGAAAAACGTGAAAGCCTCTTCTCTCCCACTTTTCTCTTTCTATCTCTAGTCTACTAGGTTAGGGTCTTCTTTCTTCATGCAGGACTTGGTCTGCAAAATAGGGTTGAATTGAATATTAGTGGGATAGGATCGTGGGATTTTAGAGCTTTAGATATTCCCTCCTTTTGACATTTGGTTGTGACATGAGACCAATTGATTGTTGTATACTTCTGTTCTTTAATTTAACTAACTAGTTGGTGTATTTGATTTTATTTTAGGCTATATTTCCTCATTTGTTGGCTTTACTTATAGATTTGATTTCATCAAGCTTATAGAGGTATTTCATCCTTTTACTTATTACATGCACCATTTCTTCTTTCTTTTTTCATCCTTTTAAGCTTATTTTCAAGTAACATGAGAATTTAAAGGGGTGTTTTTTGTTGTAAATTGGGATTTTGTGCGCGTAATTGTAGAGTTATTTTATAATCCTCGAGTCAGAGCAATGATCTATAAAGCGCTTTCTCAAGAAATTTAATACTAAACCAAATGTTTGTTATATGCAGATTTTATTTTTTTTACGAAACAAACCTAGGCAAATTCATTAATAACAAAATCAGTACTACGTAACATAACTTCGTCGTAATTTTTTAAAATATCAATACATGTAGCCACCATTACTACTTAAGTTTGGGCCAACACACAAGTTTTTCTCTTTAAAAACTTCATCGAAGAGTTGTCAAAATAAGAAGGTAAACAACTCCTAACATTTAAAATAAGAGAGCATACTCATATTGGTTAAATGGATTAAGTTACGTATGATCCATAATAACTTTGAATCGAACTTGAATATCATCTTTGTTGTTTTGGGCTTAGTTTTTCAATGAATAGCATATAAGATGCATAAAGCTTTCATTACAAGCAATTTGAGTATGGACCATAATATCAAATATACCTCGGCGCCCTTGTTAAAATGGTCTGGACCTAGGGTCATGAAAATACAAGAGGGTTGTAGATGATTTGGAAGACCACGTACTAGGCACGCAGACGACATAGACACAGTTGCAAACAAGATTGATTTGGTAGCTAAATCCACTTGGATCCCTCTTATTATCCAATTCGCCTATTATGATTGTGACCCGCCCAAACATATCTAACTCCTTATAACTCCCCAAAACTCCCAAAATCATTTATATAAAAGGAATGGAAGGCATTGAAGAAGGGGATCATTTTCACATAAATATCGTCGCCCTTCATTTGAACAACACTAGATAGATTAGTAACGATTGTACTCACAACAAGTACAAAGTATATTGTAGTTAATATAAAATTTAATTTTGAAGAAGTATCCTCTCTTATCAAGCAAGTTATTACCATAATTGATTGACAATTCATTAAATTTGTTTGCAACTTAAAAAAAATAAAAAAATACGTAAAAACATTTTTGGTCTCTTATCTCATCTCTATTGTGAGATTCATATTGGTCCCCTATAAAAAAAATGCGCATATTTGTCTTTAATTTCATTAAATGGTAACAATTTTGTCTTTTCCATCCATTTTGTTAGTCAAAGTCAATATTTTGTTGGAATAACAAGTAAAATAATACACTTCTTAAAAAATAAAAAATACAAATAACTCATATTTTTTCTCTTTTCTCCTTCACAAACCATAGGTCGCGTCATCACTTTTTTTTTCTTCTTCTTCTTCTTGTTCTATCGAAGATGGGTGATTTAAGACCAACTTATTCTCGATCTATCGAAGATAAGTGATTTAAGGTCAATTTTGACCTGCAATCACCCCTCCAAATTGTCTTTTGTTCTATTTTAGTTAAACAAGTGGTTTTCGCATATTTTTAATCTTCTTTTGTTTATTTCGTGATTTCATCGTCTTAACACGACTGTGTTTTTTTGATATCCCGTCTTTGTGCGACTTGTTTTTGAGATTTCCCATCTTAATGCACTGTTTTGTTGGAACAAAATGTGTTTAACATTACCCTTAAGAGTTTTGATGATAACAAGGTATTAAAAAAATTGTCAATTGGATATGCTAATATTTGTTCAAGTGTACAGGACTATAGACAAAAAAATTTGAGATCATTAATAGGTTCTGGAATAACAAAAGAGGGCAAAGAAATAAACAAAAAGGAAGCTTAAAAGCATCTGAAGAGAACTGTTCATGAAGTCAAAGTGCTCCTGAAGAAAAAGCGCTCCTGAAGTGATGACGTCATTATAAGCAAGTTCATCAGAAGCGAGTTCATCAGAAGCTGAAAATCACCAGAAGCTAAAGTTTATCAGGAGATGCAAACTTAAAGATTCAAAAGTTGTTCAATGGATTCAATGTCGTCTGAGCATTGCAGAAAAGTGAAAAAGAAGAACAACGACTAATTCAAAGGCATTGGATGCTTGTTCTTTTGTTGAGCGTTGACAAAGTACAATTGTACGAAGTGTACAACCACTACCTCCACTACGCAGAGTTTGTCTCTGCTACAAGACAAGGATAACAGCTCTGCCTGCAACAATGCTCCTTCATACATAGAATGCATTTGAAATTGATCCTTCATAGGACAACAACCATATCAGGCAATGAATCATTGGTGATTGATCAAAGCTTCAAACGACTCTTTTTGGATGTGCTCGCAATTCACAGTGTTCATCCCACACCTCTATATAAAGGAGTGAAGACTTGAAGAACAAGAAGACTCAACAACAATTTGAAAGCGCCTAAACTCTGTCAAAATTGTTCAGCATCCAAAAGTTCACTTAGAATTTCTTTCCAAAGTTCATATCTTAAAAAGAGTCTTAAAGAGTCTATATCTGATTTGTATTGTGAGCACCTCTGATTGTATATCAAGTGTTCAGTGTCAAACATTTTTCTTTGTAATTCTGTTTGATTAGAAGTCTCTTGCTTGTGTGGTTGAGTATAAAAGTCTCTTGATTGTGTTCTTGAGCATTGAAAGTCTGTTGTGTGCTTATCAATTTAAATAAATATCTTTTATTGTTGTATAAAAAGAAAGTAAAAGAATAATAATTACAATGAAATGAAGCCAATATTACGTAATATACGTGTAGTATGAAGCCAGAAGCCCATGCCATTGCCAAGGTTGGTTAGACACTGACCTGAGACCTAATGTAAGGCAACTATACAAAGAAATAGGGTATCGGCTTCAAGGTATTTGCAAAGTGTAAAATAGTAAATTAATTAACGGGGCATTGTCATTTTTGACAACCTTTTAATTTTTCTTTTAGTTGAAGTAATTGTACTTAGAACGTCTCACATACTCACATCAGTTCATTTCTTGCACATTTAGACTCTTCTGATTGTGATAACTTGAATACTGATTTCACTTAAGGGACATGTTGTTGATCTTAGGCTTCTATTAAGTAAATTAAATAAAAGTTAAATAATGGTTCTGATAGTTAAATGCGAAAAAATTATTAATACACTTTTTTTTTTAAGAAAAGAGATTTAATACACTTGTTATTTTTTGAAATGAAATTCATAAACTTAAAAAGAGTTAATATATACGAATTGTTAAAAGAACCTGAGTTTGATTTATGAGTGAAACAATTTTTTTATCAGACTTTACTTATTTCACGGTCAAACATTGAATTACCAGCACCCATTTTCTTAGAAAACCGAAGGGTACACACAAAAAAAATTAGTTAGGGTTTTAATTCGTAGAAAAAAAATTACTTTTTACTCCTCAAGTTTTCAATTGTTTCAATTAAGTCTAATTTAAATTTTTATCACTTGGTAAAATTATAAACTGTCCACGTATTTTAGAGGGAAATCAATTTTCTTTTTAAAAAAATATGATTTTGAAGATGTTAACTTGTCCCATACGATGGTGATTTGTCTTGAGACAAGTCTTTGACATGTTTTTGACCTAATCAAATTGGTGATTGCTAGTATTTGCAAATTGGCTGCAAGTGTTTCACTATTTTTATATTATCCTGTTTCTAAATTTTTATAGTAATGTTTGGCTGCAACAAGTTCAAAAAAAAAATGTGCATGAGCAGCATGACTCCGTAAATGTCCGGAACAAGCACGAAAGTAGCAATAATTATAATTAAGTCACATGTTTGAACCAAAATACTTATTTTTTTTTTTTGAAATATGTTTGAACCAAAATACTTGGTTGCTTTTAGAATGTAGAGATCATTATAGGACTCGTTCATAAAATTTGGTTTACACAGTCAGATTAATCTATACTGACTGAAGGATCAATGTTTTTATAAAACAGGTAGAATCAACTTGTCCATATTTATATCTATAATAATAGTTACATTAAGATAGAAACATTGTAAGCTTCGTAAGCAAGGAAATCGACATGTGAAAATATAAATTAATTACTTATATATGTTCAGACGGACAAGTCGTGGCAATTAAACAACTTGAAAAAAGTTTGGGATTTCAAGTGGAAAAGAACAAAAGAAGTGGTTGAGATACGTATGATGTTGGCATTAAGCAATGAGGAGTAGTACAACCCAACAAATGTTGATGCGACTAGGGTTTGACTGAAATTTGATATTAGGCAATAAGCACAACACATTGGATACAATTTAATATATTGCATACACAAACGGAGATTGTTCTATGGCCTCCATGTTGCTCAACCTTGAAAAAAGGGCGATAAGAAAATAGTTTTCGATAAATTTTACATTATGATATGTTTGTATCATCGGAAGATACATTTTAATAAATCAAAAGATTCTTGAACGAAATTGAGGGGTTTATAAAACAATCTCATATATAGAGATTAATCTCAAATCATAGGTTGAATCATGATTCAAGTTTATTAAGTTGTGTTTTTTAGCCGAATATTTATCAGGTGAAGATTTGACAGAATTTTTTGTCTGCCGACAAAAAAACAAAAATGTTTTTAGTAATGATTACGTACAATTAAAGAAATTGAGCTATGTATCGTGACGTTACTATGTTAAATTTTTACTACCTCATAAACTGATAAACATATACTCGTGTTTTAGAAATTAAGTTTCAAAATATAGAACCTCAAATTTGTTCTTTTGAGAATGAATGTATATCCATTCCAAAAAAGTGAGTAGGAAATGTACAACAAGTGTATAGTAAGAAAAAGAGAGAAAATGTAAGAATAAAAAGTGCGGTGCAAATAGTAATCCCATTTAAATTAAGTTAAACACTGAGCCTAAGAGCTTGGAACTTGTACCAGAGAAACTTGCGGCAAAATTACTCTTTAAGCTTCCATTTATCTCTACTCATCCTGAAAAGAGCAAAATATGAATTGTCGTTTCACCTTGAATGTCAGTTAACTATCGTTTCACTAACGACAGTTAAGTGTTGATGACTCCTACGACAGTTAACAATTGCTGTGTTACGTTACAGAAGCCAAACTGCACTAATTGACATAATCTTAACATGTTTTTGTTATTTTTTCCTGCTTCACTCATTGATACATTCAATGATTCAGACATTCATTTAATCATTCATTTATTCATTCAATCATGATAAATCATGAGTTGTTTGAGGGTGAAACAATTGATGACTTTCGCGGTGTCTTGACGAGGATTGAGGATGTGATGATCCAAGCCACTACATATCAAATATCAAGGAGGAGGCGGCAAGTCAGGAGGTATTAGTTTTATGTTTAGTTGTTTTTGGATCCTTGGTTGTACACAAATTACTCCATCCATTTCAAAATGAGTGTCATTTTAGTCAATTGCACACAAATTAAGGAATATAATGAAATGAAATAATCATTAGATATAACACTTTTACTAAAATGCCCAAGAAAAAGACAAAATAAAAGTTGCATTGAAAATTGTGTGAGAGAAAAGTTGGAGTATTTATTGAGGGTAAAGTTGGGAGAAAAAAAATAAAGATGTATTGGAAATGTAAAGTGACATTCATTTTGAAACATTTTTTTTGCTAAAGCGACACTCATTTTAAAACGGAATGAGTATTACATAGGGCGAGTCAAAATGAAAGAAGATAACACAATACTTACGAGTACAAAACAACGAGATCAACACATATGCGCAACAGCTGGCATAATCAAAAAGGAAATCCAACTCAGTATATTGATTTGTTCTAGTCTGAATGTTGATGTGCAGGACTTAACAAATTAGTGCTATCAAAACCAAGTCAGGTTAATCACTCTGTGTCAACAAATATTACATTTTATAACATGTGATGTTCCTAAATTGCATCAAAGTGCAGGACAACATCTTTTGTAGGTAATGCAGAAATTGCCCCTCTCTCCGTCACCATGATTGCACCACGTACATTGGCGAAATATAAAGCTTTTTTGAGACATTCCTCATCCTGCCACACAAAATAGCTTCATCAACTCCACACACTCACAACTTTTTTCTAAATCAACAACTATGATGTGTAAAGATATCCGAATTACCTCGAAAATACTTGGGTCAGAAGCTATCTCGTAGAGAATCCCACTAACAACTTAGTACTTTCATCATTACTCAACACTTGTTTCTCTTCTATTTCTCTCATCCTTCTCTTGTAACAAACAATACCTCAAATCTATTCTATTTCTTACATCTTTCTCTCTTCTTATTCTCTCTCACACCTATTTCTCTCTTCATAATTTCTCTTTACAACTAAACATAGTGTAAAAGAACACTTTTTTCAAGTTTTAGAAAGTAAAATACATAATTTATAAAGTAATACTTTCTTTTATAATAATTTAATCAGTGTCCCGGAGATACTAGTTAACATTTCCTTAAAAAATGTATAAATGAAAGAGAAAAAAAAAAGTTTTGAATGTCTTATTAAGTATTGATGCATTCACCATTATTATAAATATAAATTAGAATATGTTGATTTTTTTTTGCTAAGCTAGGAGAAAGGACATGCATCATGAAGAGTCGTCGACATCCCAACTAGGTTGGCACCTCGAGGTCCCTTCTATCCTATACCGCCAATCTCAGAATTTTTTTATTAAAAAAGCGGAAAAAGTATGTACAAGAGGGGGGACAAAACCAAAACCTCAGAAAGGACAAGACAAAAGCAAAAAGAAAAAAAAAATCTACGGGAATCTAAAATTAGGCAATCCAAAACGATTCGGAATAAATCCCGGCAAGCCTCCTGCGGTAAATATGCGATGAAACCACCTGAACACCAAGCCTAAGCGCATTATGCCAACGATTTCGAAGGGACAAAGAAACGAGAGAGTCATTCTTAGAATATGTTGAATTGGAAGTAATGAAAATAATATTAATTAGAACTATAATTGAAAAAAAAGTAATTAATATAACATTAAAAAGTAAAATAAATCAATTATTTTAGGACAATTTTTTTACAAATAGCTCCGTTATTTTAGGATAGAGGGAGTTTTGCATAGTCTCATTATATTCCTTAATCATGGCTTATTTTATTTATTTATTTTTACAATTTCATTCCGATTTTTAGAAGAAAATGCCAACGATGTTAGAACCTAATCAATATATCAACGTAATTTATTTTGATGCAGATCATCCCCCTCCTCTTTCGTTCGTCGACGTGGGGTAAGCTTTAAAATTTAATTTATATTTTACGCTTTACAATTAAATTTTTAATGCTTATAATATTAAAAATATGAATTGGTTTGATTCTCAGATCCTATATAAGCGCAACCTTGAAAAAAGGGCGATCGAAAAATAGCTTGCGATGAATTTTGTGAAAAAAATTGATTGAAATATACATTTTGATTGGTTTGTATCATGGAAGTTAGATTATGATAAATCAAAAGATTCTTGAGCGAAATTGAGAGGTTTATATAGCAATCCTCTATACATAGACGAACCTCAAATCTTGGGTTGAATCATGATATCGAGTTTATTGAGTTGTATTTTTTGGTCCAATATATAGTACACGGAAAAACATGACGATAAAAAAGAATCAAATACAACTTTTTGTCCGTTTGTCCTCCATTTATGTGTCATTTTCTATATACCAATGATTATATATAGTAAGAGAATTTTTTTCTGCTGAAAAAAAACAAGAAAGGAACTATTTAAAATGCACTAATGATTAAGTACAGTTAGAGAAAATGAACTATTACTATGTTAAATTTTCACTACCTCATGAATATAGTCATGTTTTAGAAATCAAGTTTCAAAGACAGAAATGATAAACAAACACACAATTTTGGACACAAATACGACACCAATGACAATTTCGTAATTACCACTAAAGTATAGGGGCAAAATTGACATTTTGGTTCAAAAGAACCTGTCATGTTCCATCTTCTCTCTCAAACCTCTCAAACTCATTGTCCCCTCTCTACTCTCTTTTTCACAAACTGGTTCTTTCACAGACAAATTCCGACAACGGAGAGTGCAACCGAAACAACGGTGGGACAACAAGGCAAGGCGGCGAGACAAGTCTCTTATTCAAGTTTTGGTGGTGTGTGGTGGTGCATGAGATCTGAGAAGGAGAAGGACGGTGATGGTGGTGGTGCTATGAACCGAGAAGAAGGCTGAGGTGTGTGGTGTGTGAGATCCGTCGTGATGATGTTGTGATCCGAGAAGAGAGTTAAGGTGGTGGTGGTGTGTGATCCGAATGGATCGGAGACGAAGAGGGATGGTGCAGAACGACGGCGGTCTCCGGTGGTCAAAGAGAGTTGCAGATGAGAGAGCGAGAGAGGGGCAGTTGTTGATGGGTGAGAGATGAGAGAGAAAGAAGTCAGGTGGGAGAGAGAAGAGACAAAGAGGGAAAAAAAGAGAAAAAAAATACAGTACTATACACTATACAATGTCTGTATTGTGTTTGATATTTTGTGTTCACTTATCATTTCTCTTTTAAAAAATAGAATCTCAATTTTGTTGCTTGAGAATGAACCAATGTGTGACTCATGCCGACACACATATTTAGATATTATTTATCAAACAAATTAATCTGAATTAGACGAACTAATAATTATAACCGATTTTTATTATATTATTATACCACAACGGCAACAAAATCAGACTATCTATTAGATGACATAACATAAATATTTCGATATAAGTTTTTGAAAATTACAATGGATTAAGGTGTTAAGCAACCGATAATTCTAGACCATCTTCTAATCTAACTTTAACAGTTAATTATAATCTCCATCAGACGTAACTTCAAGACAACTATCATGACAACCAACGAAATTCCACCCGCCATTCTGCAAGGTTTTTCATCACAACACGAATCGGAAAAACCAAATCAACATCGCACTTCAACACATAAAACTTTGTCACGAATACCAAACATAAAAATATCATCTTATTCAATAACAATTACAAAAATCACGACAATGATTTAATCTCTGTCAGAACATATGGTAATAGTTCCTACGTAACATAATCCTAATTTTTCAATATTGATAATACTAATAAGGAACAAAACAATCACAAGTAGAGTGATGCATATAAGAAAATATTTAGCCATTTTGAAAGTATTGATAAACATTTTGAGAATGATGTAAAAATTATGAATGAAACTGAAGTATTTATAGAATGAATTTTGTATAGTGTTAGTTACTGTTACTATTACTATTCCCGTTATTATTACCATTAATTTTTACTGTTCAC
>Ga0099826_10000354_pt1 | contig 21091 bp, 13 predicted proteins | sample Mtrugardesep15_FD_76830 | JGI IMG/M metagenome (GOLD analysis project Ga0099826, IMG submission 76830) | Root nodule microbial communities of legume samples collected from California, USA - M. trunc garden sep15 | ecosystem: Host-associated > Plants > Roots > Nodule | place: USA: California... | reverse complement strand
GTTATTATGTAAATATGATGTGTAGGCCCTGGCTGCTGAGATGGCCCCTAAAACTCGTGTAAACTGTGTTGCTCCTGGTTTTGTACCAACTAATTTTGCTTCATTCATCACCAGTAATTCTGCTATGGTGAGTCACTTTTTGACCAAATAGGTTTTTCCTCTTTCCTCGAATCTCCTTCTGAGTTGTGTATTATTTGCTATATAGCACCATCGGCACTTTAGATTGAAAGCACGTGTCAGTGTCTATTACATTTCATTGTTCGAGACAGACACATATATGATTACATACAATCACTTTCATTTTTTCAAATCATTATTGGTGTCTACGTGTCGGTGTCAATGTTGTGTCCAGTATCGGTGCTTCATATATCATTTGTGTCTGAATGGCTTTTGTGGTATATTATTGTAGAGAGAAGAGCTTGAATCAAAGACGTTACTTGGAAGGCTTGGTACAACCGAAGACATGGGTGCTGCTACAGCTTTTTTGGCATCTGATGATGCATCATATATAACAGGAGAAACTATAGTAGTTTCCGGCGGAATGCCATCGAGACTGTAGCTTCTGTTTTCATCTTCTAGTATGCTTCTGTTGGGTCTAGTCCAAAATGTAATGGCATGCTTTTCGTTTCTTTATAATACTGCAAGAATAATAGTGTTGAGCTGGCTTTCGCTTTAGTTATGAAATGATAGGGGATTTTGCTATTTAAGGGGGGGAAAGAATAATTGTCAAATGTATTACTTTCATTTACTTTAAATATTGAATGAATAATCTGAAAAACAAACACAAGTTTCGTGTTAAAATATGTTGGTTCTGTTATGACTTTGTTTATTTTCTGTCGGTCATGCTGTTCTGTGTTGCATTTATCCATTATACTTTTTCCTTAGTTCCTACTTCTATAGTTGAAAATTCTATGTCCTGCATTGACTAGAGATAAAGCCTAGTTAGAGTTTATGAAGTTTGCGCAGTCATTATCTTATAAGATGTTTTATGGAATTGAGTTAGATACTTAGATTGTAATCTTCACCTTGCAATTCTATCTTGTTGAAGTTATACTCAAAATCTAAGAATACTCTTGAAATTTTATCCCTTTCTTTCCTGTTTTATCCCTCGTTACACACTACTTCCAGCCAGAGTAATACAAATGGTTGTGTTGTATGGTTTAGATTCAATCTTCTTTTGTTGTCTATGTGAATGTGAATTTATGATACTCTATTTGTGTTAGGAAATCCAGTTGTGAAAGATCTCTGGAAAGATGGCATTTGTTTTATGCCAGTAAATATTCAATTTGGTCATTGACATTGTAGGATGGTATCAACCTAGTCCTCACATTATTAATATTTCAAAATGATTCAGAGAATTGCAAAATGTTAATCAGGCTTGTCCCTCCGTCTGGATCCATTATTAAATGTATTTATGACATTATTCACTTAGTTTCAAATGTATCCTTGAGATTTTCAACTTAATGTCATTAATCATTAGTTCTGCAAATACTAACTGAAGGATGAATCTAATTGACATTTTTCAATATAAGGAACTATTATATGATATTCATAAAGTAGTTAATACAGTTATACAATTTCATATACAAAATTGAATATTTACTCTCTTTTATGCAAAGTGGGCGAGGGCCACTACAAAAAGACGACAAGTTCATTACTACATACTATGTGAACAGAAAACTAGAATCACACATGCAACTTTTGGTTGATGCTATATATGTGTGTATTGTAAACATATTGGACAATAAGTGTTAGCATTACAAATTATTGATAAAAAAGAAAAAAGCATTGAAAAAGTCTACCATATATATGTGTGTGCATATGTATATATTTTCTCCACCTGAAACTCACAAACACAACTGCGATATTTCAGATGAAGATGTATAACCTAACAATATCGGTATTGTCAGTTGAGCTAAAACTTTGTGACGTGTATATGTGTATATACACCATGTATATTTATTTTACAGAAATAACATAAAATAGATAAGAAAATATAATTATTAAATAATTTTTAACTTCAACTTGAGCAGGCCCATCATTTGAGGTGATGGGAACAATCTGATTGTAATGGATCATTTGGATGCTGAAAGACAGGGTATGGTACGGGTACTATGTTCCCTTCATTTTTTTATCTTTATACGTATAGTTTTTGACAAAAAAAAAATATCCTTATACGTTTAGTGTTCCACACTTTTTTGTTGTTGACATATAGTGTTCCACACTTCTAATCATTTATCAAAAAATAGCCATCAATCAGATTCCAAACCTTCTATTTTTATTATTCAAATGTGTGTGATTCGAAGCTTGGAATTTCTTCTTTGCAAAATTTCAACTCAATGCTTAAATTGGAGTATAATTATATGATCCGCAACTGAAGTGCTTAAAGAACATTTGTCAAAACAAAAAGTTCTTATAGAACATAAATTGCCTCGATCAAATTGTATGTTATCTTTGTTAGTGCTCAATTTTTCACCAATAGATCGAATAAAGTAACCTCACAAAAATGTCTGCCAATACTATATATATGTTCTCACCTTATGTACCTGTCAGTACCTCACCAAAGAGAAGCTAGATTTTTTCAGCAGAATGAAAAAAAGACAATAACTGGCACTTGAATCAAACTGTCATGTTGATATGACACTTATCTTGTAATTTCTTTATCGAATAAACAGTAATCCTTAAATGTGTGAGACACCGACGATAGTTTTTGAATGAATCAAAATTGAAAAAAGTATATATATATATATATACACACTTAAACTTGTGTTTAATTTGTTGTTATGATCCTCGAGTGTGTACTCGTTTAACTAGTTTGGTCCATAAAATTAATAATAAAAAAAGACGCTTATAGACATGTTTGTAATTTGAATATAGGTAGAAACTATAGTGGGAGGACCTCACAGATTTATGACTATTTACTCTTATCTTTTAATTGCGTTACGTACCACATGAATTCTAGGACTTTTTTGGTCCCAACGATGTGGTTCTTGCTACAGTTAATAGATGGGATATGGTACATATCCCAAATATGTAGAAAAGTGCAAATTGTTGGAGGAGCTGAATGCAAAGCTCAAATCTACAAAGCTTTGCACTGTGGCCACTACTTAACATTGATTGATTATGATGCATGCAAGAAAAGAAAAGAAAAGAAACCTAAACAAAACAGAAGCAAGGTAGCTCAATTAAATACACCAAAAACACCTTTTTCTCTCTATATGGCTAATATGATAAGTTTACTTTTGAACCAAGCACTCACGAGTCACCCCTGAAACTTTTTCCTTTCAATTCATCTTTATGCTGCTAAACAACCTAATCCTTCTCATCCATCTTATTACAAAAAACCGTGAAAACTCTTTCTTCTTCTTTTTCTTCTTCCTCTTCCACATATTTTCATGAAACTTCCCTTCATTTTGTTTATATTTTCTTTATACAATGAAATTTCATCACCCTTTTATGTTTCTTTTTGTATCTCTAGTTGTTATGTGCTGTAACAGTTTTTATCTTTCACAACTTTGATGAACCAAGTGTCCTAAATTGCATGACATGGTTCCATAAAAACCAAATGAATCATTTTGATACATGCTTTTCAATTTTCATCGTTGGAGCCTATGTTTCGAAATCGGTTTATGCACTTCCTGAAGTCAATTCACACATTCAGAAGAAAAATTCCTTTTGACAGTCTGTACTTTTGATCATATAAGCATCAACCATAACATACAACAATAAACCATTTTCCAAAGGCATGAATTTTGCTAGAGTTTCAATGGGAGGTTCATGTTTCACCAAACTTCGCCTGCGAAGGTCTAAGAGTAATAAACCTTTACCAGAGCCTTCTCCTTCATCTTCTAAGACGCGGTTGAATCCTGATGCAGACAACATGGAAAGAAAAAGATTTGATAGTTTAGAATCATGGTCCATGATATTGGACTCTGAGAATGTCGAAACATGGGAAGCTTCAAAGGAAGATCAGGAAGAATGGACTGCTGATCTTTCTCAGCTTTTCATAGGTAACAAGTTTGCGTCCGGTGCTCACAGTCGAATTTACCGTGGAATTTATAAGCAGAGAGCTGTTGCTGTTAAAATGGTGAGGATTCCTACTCAGAATGAGGAGAGAAGAACATTGCTAGAACAGCAATTCAAATCTGAAGTTGCTTTACTCTCACGTCTCTTTCATCCTAACATAGTGCAGGTAATTAATTAACTATTTTATCTCAGAAAGGTTTAATTAATTAATTAATTCTTGTGTCCACTTCTTGTCCTATTAGTCTTTTTTGTTTTATTTTCTTGTGTTGGTTTGGATTTCAAAGGAAATCATGAGGTTCCTTATTTTAAAAAAATGAAATTTGACACCAAATACGACATCTTTTGGTTTTTATGTGTATTTTTGAAATTCACGTAAGTTGTAAGAGATAAAAAGTAACAAAGAGATAGAGATAAACATATAAGATGTCTTTATTATTTTAGATATTACAACTAGTATTTTAATATTTTAAAAGACTCACAACCACTTACCACTTTAGTGGGGGGAAATTTAATACCAACTTGATGTCAAATTTCTTTACTTTTGTGTCATGTTTTTACGGATGCAACATGTGTGGCAGTATTAGGTTACATCCCTAACTTATGTCTATATTTGATCATATTCATGAATCTAATTTTCCTTAGACTTTAGAGTAAAGTAGGTAATTTCAACACAAATACTACATCTACATGCATAATAAATTACAAGCGAGTTAACATATCAGTTTCTATTTTCTGTTTCACAGCCTGAGATTATTTACTTTAATTTACTCTGTGTAAGGGACTTATTTGTGATTTTTAATTTACAGTTTATTGCAGCATGTAAAAAACCACCTGTGTACTGTATAATAACAGAATACATGTCACAAGGAACTCTGAGGATGTATCTGAACAAAAAAGAGCCTTACTCACTTTCAATAGAAACTATACTAAGGTTAGCACTTGACATATCAAGAGGTATGGAATACCTTCATTCTCAAGGTGTTATTCATAGAGACCTCAAATCAAATAACTTGCTTCTCAATGATGAGATGAGGGTTAAGGTGGCAGATTTCGGGACATCGTGTCTTGAAACACGATGCCGAGAGACCAAAGGAAATATGGGAACTTATCGTTGGATGGCGCCTGAGATGATTAAGGAAAAACCGTATACTCGTAAAGTTGATGTTTATAGTTTTGGAATTGTGCTTTGGGAACTCACAACTGCTCTGCTTCCTTTCCAAGGAATGACTCCAGTGCAAGCTGCTTTTGCTGTTTCTGAGAAGGTTAGATCCTATATCAAAATTTAAGCCACTGTCATCTTTATTATGATAAATAAATTAATGCTTTAACCAATGTGAGATTTCAAATTCCTACTTAAATTCTCAACAAAGCTTAGATTAACTAAATTATCCTTTTTGTGGTGGTTTATGATCTTGTTACTCCAATAGGATTATGAAGGAACACTATCACTAATTAAAACTTTCTATACAAAACTTGCTTATAACTTAGATTCACAGGTCTAGAACAAATAGTTAAAGACTTAATGACGCATGGACACGACACCAACACATCTTGTTACATTCAATTACTTCCATTTTTCTCAAATTACTACTGTCGGTTCCAGTGTTTGTGTCAGTATTTTATAAAAATGATATATCAAAACATCTTGTAATCTACATATAACTTAGAATAATCGTGAAAATTTTATTGACATGAAATTTACAAACCTTTGTGTTACTTATTGAACAGAATGAAAGGCCTCCACTGCCTGCAAGTTGTCAGCCAGCACTTGCACATCTAATAAAGCGTTGTTGGTCAGCAAATCCTTCAAAGAGGCCAGATTTCAGTTATATTGTGTCTACTCTTGAGAGGTATGATGAATGTGTGAAGGAAGGTCTTCCTCTAACTCATCATTCAGGACTAGTCAGCAAAAACTTCATTATCGAACGCTTAAAAGGCTGTGTCTCCATGAATTCCTCCATACCTGTAAATGCATAATTGAATTCATTCCCCTGCCCTATAAGGTATTAATTATTGTTGTCTTCATTAAACTTCATATAACTTGAATATAACATAGTTTACTTACACATCCTTCATGTTCTTTCAATTGTATTACCTATTTGTACCTATAAAAATGTCAACTTTTTTTTTTTCTTCTTTTTTTGTATTTATATATACCATGTTGTGGATGCAAAACATTTGCAGATACTATTAATCTGAAGCAAACCAACCATCAGAAGGTAATCAAATCCTGCAACAGCATTCATCCACCAAACAACATGATCAGTGCAAAGTGCTAAATAAGCCGTTACATTCCATCCACTCCGACTTAATTTTAAAACAACATTCTTCTTTTAGAAGTTTAATTTTCACTTTCAATATGAGCTTGTTTACATAAGTAGCTTAGTTTGGCGCTTATAGCATAAGAGCTTGTATATAAGCTATTTTTAAACAGAAGATAAAATAAAGTCAAATTCTTTTTATATTCACTATAAAAGGGTTTTTATAAACTATCCTCCCTCAAAAAAAAAAAAAAACTATCCTGAAGAGTTTACAAAGATAAACTAAAATCAGTTGAGAACATGTCATGATTTCTTTCATTAGGATTTTTTTCCAACGATTTTTTTACGAATAAAGTTTTAATGGGTCATATCTTCAATGAACATTAAAAAAAAAGTTATGAATATTGTAAGTGAGCCCATTAGTTATTGAATGATACTATTAACTCATATATGTATTTAAAAAAAAAAAAACTCATCGGTATTTTCCTATAAATAAGACTCACCTGTAAAGGAAAGAGATATTCTCTATCACTTCTCTTTCTCTCTCTTTGGTCTCTAATTCTGTTCTTGTCAAGAAATTTCATAACAATATTAATTTTGGATGAATTTTATTGTTTCGTAAAGCATTACCAAGTCAAATATGTAAATAACGTAATAACCAATAGAGTATGTCTGTCACTCGTATAATACAAAGATAATAACAACCCAAAATATTTAAATAGGTCATTAATTACTATATATGAAAGAGTTTAATAACAAACGTTAATATTTTCTTTCAAAAACAAACGTTTTTATTTAAAATAAAAAGTGCATATAAAATAGTTTTGTATTTATCCACAAGATAGAACTCTCTAAATAAAACTTTAAATATTTGTCAAAGAAAAAAAAAACTTTAAATACTTCGACTATATATTACAACATAAATATAAAATGTAGTAATGCACTATAACAAATTTATGACATATTATACAAGATTGTGTTCCTTTATATGATCGAACTATCATCTTGTGATCATGACAGCGGTCAAGATAGTCTAATGAGAAATTATGGTTGAGAGCTCTTCTCTCCCATCCCATTGCTCTTTACTGATAAAGTGTGTGTTTTTGCCTAATAAGCTAGCAAGTATATAAGCATCGGGGTGTATATATATAGAGAGAGCACTTGACGGGTTACAAATAGAACAATATAACCTGCAATATGTTGTTAAAAATAAGTGCAATAGTATTTTAATCCTACAATATGTTGTTAAAAATAAGTGCAATAGTATTTTAATCCTGCAATATGTTGTTAAAAATAAGTGCAATAGTATTATAATAATTGATATAACTTATATATATTTTATTTAATTAATTAAGATCATTCACAAATTTCGAAGTTTTTTTTTTTTTGAAACTTTGCCTTAATTGATTTATCATGTCAATACATTGAGATAGGTTTGTGTTGAATCAAAAATACACATGCATGATTAGGGTCATTTTTTCAAAATGCCTTAGTTGAAATCATATTTTGTGAATAGTTTGAATTTGTTCATTGAAACCCCCCATTTCATGTAATTATTAGAAAGCTAGGTCAATATTGATTTTTTTGCACCTTCACCCTTTTTTCGAACATATTTTGTAGTGATTTAAAAGAAAATATTGTAAAATACTTGTGGAAAGGGAACACTCTTTAAGCTAAAAATATTTCAAGACATTCTTGTGGAGAGAAATGTTTTTTTTGAACAAGTTGTGGAGAGAAATGTTAAAAACACTTTCCTTCTAACACTCCTTTCTTGTTAGTTGAAACTCATGAATTCCACCTTATCATATAGAACTCATTTCTAAAATATGAGACATATATTTCACTCCCTTTAAAAAGTGAGTGTTAGAGAGACTGTGCATAACAGTAAATCAAACCCTCAGAAACCGTATAAAAACCCAGTCAGTAAAAGAAATAAGTTGAAGCCATAAAATTGGCAGACTTATCAGTCTGCAACACTAAAACTAAATCGTCGTAGATATTCATGAAGCTATAATAATAATAAAAACAAACGAGTTATTGAATGCATATCTGATTTGATATAACAAACACACAGAAACCAAACTACAATTTGCTTTTGGTACATCACAGGAAAGTGATTAATGCACAAAATGGCAACAAAAAATAACATTGTAATTTTGTGTTGGAACTTGGAAATTGATTCACCGTCCCCAAATTCTTTCTCCAATGAAACTCAAAATCTTTCTCACTGACCCTAATTTCTCTTCATTTTCAACTTCTTCAACTTCAATTGAATTAATGATTTCACTTCTTTCACCACTAACATTGATACCACCACCACTACTCTCCGTTACCGATTCCAACTCGGAGCGATTTGACTCAGAAGCTCTGTTACTGTTGTTAGCAGAACCTTTCTTATTTTTCTTCTCCTTCCTTTTATTTGCATTTTGAGAGAGAAAATCTTCAAAATCATCAATGATTCTATGAATGAGGTGGTGATTGGGTGAAGTGTTCCAGCGAATCCAGTAACTCATATAGCAACGGAAACAGTTGCAATGGAAGAGAGGAAGATGTTCACCGTCGATGAAACTCTTAGTTTTCCGGCGAGAGTTTCCGTTAACAGAGGAAGAAGAAGAAGAAGAAGAAGAGCATGAAATGAGGTAAGCTAAGACTTCTTTGTCCTCCGGTGAAAGAGCAACGGTGAGAGTGAGGATTGTTGCGGGAAGGAATGATAATTTGTCTGATACCGTTGGCGGCGATGGATGAACCGTTCCCTTTCGGTACAGTTTTTTCATTTTTTTCTTTTGTTTCGGTTGTTCAGTTCAGAGTTTTGAAGAAGAAGAGTGAAAATAAGAGGAGAAGGTTGAGTTGAGTTGATTATTAGGTTTAGGGGAATGTTAGTCTGCGGTGCGGGTCTTGGTGAGTTTCTGCACGTCTAAACTCAACTTGTGATTTGTGCAGTGATGGGTCCCACCCTGTCCTTTTTGTGGGGTTACAAACACATGTTTTACGCGGACTCACGTCAACGCGCCGCTACACACTCGCTCTCACTATAACGGCTGCGACTACCCCGGTTCGATTAGGGTTTTGTTTACGTGGGATGCACGCTAACGTTGTCATTGTCAATACTTTGATTTGATTATTAGGGTTAACTACTTTGTTAACAAGTACTTTGATATGTTTTTTGTTGAGTAAAAATAAGAGTGTACTCGAATGTAATGTAAATCCTATGCTGAAGGAGCAAAATGGTCATATGATGCTTGTAAGTTGTAACATCATTGCCATAATCGGTACATGTGAGCTACTTTATCTGTCTTCATATCCCAAAAGTGAGCCCCCCGCCCAAAACATACAATTGGGCAATTGGCCAGTGGCTATAATCCATGAAACTCAATTGGCGTTGCTCGGAACCAAAGAGAAGATGACATGCCAAAGAAGATAACAAAAACTCATTACGGACAAGAACGTCTGTGTTTGAGTAAATATTTGGTAAATGTGATTTGGAGGTAAATAATTTTATGTTTACATGATTTAAAAACAAGTTCGATGTAAAAGGTAGTATAAAAATTTCAACACAGTGCAATTTGTTTTATCACTATCAAATTGAAGTTTCAGTAAAATCACGTTTATAACAGGCAAAGTCAATTAAGATACAATCAATATAACGTGAAACCAATAACATATATAAAAGTAGAATTTTTTAATAAAAAAAAGGAAAATAGAGTAGTATTTTGAGTCCTATAGAAGGGTGTGAGAGAAGTGAAAATCAGGTTATGGATGCTTACTCACCTACTATTATATGTAAAATATTAGAAAACTGGGTTAGATAATGTATCCCACAATAGTATAAAACTTGGTTATGGAAAATTAATTTCGAGGGGCTTAAAAATAGTGTGTGTTCAATAGTCTTTGTGCATATTTCAATTTACTTATGTGAGAGGTAAAAGTCATTTTGGAAATATAATATTGATTTTAGTTAAACCTTGACTCCAGTGATTTTCAGAAGATGATTTGATCCAACCAACTACGATGTATTAACAAAACTTGGTGTTGTTAACAGTTATAACATGAGACAAAAGTTAAATTTCTCAGTTAAATTCAAATTTAAAATAGTACATTATTTGATGCACAGTCCATGTCTTGAATTGCATTTAGAGAACACTAAAAATAGCACAGAAGGAAATGCAAAATGTTTTTCACTATAATCAATTAATTGGCATATGAATTGGTCCCTTCGGAAAGAAGACGCAAAGAATGTGCTGCATAAGGGTAAATAACTACTATTGAATGAAGAGATTATTTGGCATGGCCACCGTATTCAGTGAGTAAACATTATTCTTCTTTCTGTGTGGGATTGCTACTAGAACTCAAAAAGAGAAATGGCATCAAGGATGACATTATTGCTGCCATATTCACCACATGGCATCACACTTTTTGGTGAATTTGAGTGAGTTGTTCACCCCCAACTCACCTTAAAGTCAGGAAAGTTCCAACTGCTGAACTGCATATATTTATGCTAAATTTCAGCTCAAAAGTATCTATCCTCAGTCATGAGTGACCTTGTGATCATTATTACCTAAGAATCAATAAATAATAATTAAATAAAAAGCAGAAATCTCTAGGGTAAAGTAAATTATTCCATATACCAAAGCAGACAAAAAGCAAAACTAGTGTTTTTGAGTGACTACGAAAAGAAAAAGAAAAGGAGGTACATATTTTTTTCCCACAATCATATGAGATCAAGAATTTCGATCCTATTAAATATTGCAAACACAAAGTGAAAATAGAGAAAGTCATAGAGGTCAGCGGAAGTACAACAAGTACAAGCATATATTCAAATTATTGAGTTGCAATGTAAGAGATACAGGTTGAAAATCAGGAGGAACTCTGTAGGTGTGCTTTGATCCAAGACTCGAGATACTTCAGCTCCTCGTTGTTTATCGAGTGGGCAAGACCAGGATAAGCCTAATAACACCAATGTCAATATTGATATGAACAGAATGGTAGGGGTCATTGAAAAAATAACCAAATTACAGGGAACTTGGAATTTCACCTTAAACTCGCAACTAACACCAATTTTTTCAAGGAAAGGAGGGGCTGCTTGTCCTGCCTCGAACAATACTGTTTTGTCAGCCAGCCCATGGGACCACAGTATGGGTGTCTGTATAACATTGTGTGCATACCAGGTCAACAAAAAATTTAGATGGCAACAACAAACCAGAAAATTCAATAAATCAAATACTATCATAACCAGCTATATAAATTAGTGTCTTGACAAATGGAAAATACCCTATCAAATGATTTATTCTAGTGCAAGGCTCATGGCTCATATCGAAAGTGATCATAAATTGAAAATATTATCAACATAAACAATTAAAACTGATTAGTGTAATCGTTCCAAGGACAATTGTATACCGGCGACAACAATAGGCCAACCCTGATGAAAGAAAACCAGTTGAACTGGAATGCTTTACTGTGGACGAAAATTAGAAACCCAAACATTATTAACTTTCTGTATTTAAAGGCACACATATGGTTTTCTCTATTGGGTCGTTGTACTTTTGATGGGATGGAACATATAGCAAATAAATATGCTGTTTCAAAGGACAGAGAAAAGACCAAACTAAATATTTCCACCTAAACATTTGATGCAGAGGCAATCAGAGAAAATGGATACGAGAAAGCTTAACAACGAAAAGAAATATGAGAAAACGGAAATTGAGATGAAACAAAATATAATAATATTTCTGAAGACAAGTACCCGCTTAGCTTCAGGTGTAATTTGTTCTGTAACAGATGAATTAAACGGAACCCAACCACTGAAAACAGCACCTCCACCTAAAGTTTTAGGGTACAACAGAACACTAGCCAATGTCAAGGCACCTGCAAAACAATGTCCCCATTTATCAGCAGGTTGCTCATGTATCCATTTTTCTATTAAGGGCGCGGGAAGTAAAAGAGAGACCTCCTTGACTGAACCCACAAATAAATATATTGTTAGGGTTTGTGCCAGCAGCTATTTCCTTGTCTATTGTAGCATGAACATTTTGAACAGCTTTAAGCAAACTACTCTCGTCGTTTGGAGAATCCTGAAAAATATAAGCAGAATGCTTTACAACATCAATTGATAAGATCAACATCATCATCCTGAAGAGGATAAAAGTAATTGCACAAGTCAAATTGCTCAACAGGTACAGTGAGTTTAAAGTAAATATTTGAACTAAAAACAGAGAGAGGAATCTTTAAGCTTGTTATATGACATTTACAAGACGTGGTATCATATGATGCTTGCAAATATTTATCAGAGAAAATTGATCATACCAATAAGCACCAAAGTTTTGGTCTAGGGGGTGCACCATCTACAAGAGAACGGTGCAAATTCTGAGATATCAATATTAAAATTCTAAAATGTATATATAACAAAGGCGGCAGTTATATTTCACTTGAGAAGGATGAAAAGAATTGTAAGAAATCAGTTATAGTCAGTACAATGTGGAATTAGTAAACAAACAATTATTGAGGTTGTCACAGAAAAACACTCAGCAGATGTTACTGTTCTTAATAATTCTTAATAAGTTAACAATTAAGAGGAGTTATCACTACTATGCGTTAAACAAAATCATTCCCATTGTCAAGCGGATAGTTGAACCATGTCCACACTCCACACCCACGATAAATGTACAGGGTGTTGCTTAAAAATGAATCACATTTATTGTCAGGTGGATTTAAAACCTGCCAGTCTCCTTTTGTAACCCAAAATTAAACAATGATTCAACTGAAATTAATATGCCTGCTCCAATTTGTATTCTTGCTGCATTTTGCACGGCATAAATGTGGAAAATGGAGATATGAAAGTCCCAAGCATACTAAAAATAAGGATCGCTATAGTTTGCTATTTTGTTTATTATATTCCCTTCATGATTAATTGTACAGTATTAATATACAGAGAGAAAGAGAACACTTTTACAAGAAATAATAATCAACAATCAAAGAGAGAAAAGAAAGCTAGACTTACAGCAGTTACAGGAATCTCATGAATGTCAAACCATGAAGGCATTACAGAACCATCTACAAAGAATAAACAAAATCAAAATAATATCATTTTCTAAAGTCAGGAAGCTGATTGCAGGCCTAATAGGTTGCCCATAAATGGCATCTCAAGTGATGTTAATATCACATTTGTAATTTGGTTGCCAAGCAGAAAACTCAAGTCTAGACATAGGTGGAATAGGAGGACAGATCATTATTAATAGGAAGCACTTTTAGCATAAATAAAACCAACTACCCAGGACCATCACTCAGAATCAGAAATTGTTTTGACGATGCCTAATTAGTTCCATGAGCATGTGTGGTGCGCTAAGGATGGGTCTGGTGGTCGGTGGAACTGGTTGTGTGAGTAAAGAGCGAAAAAATTGCAACATAATTCTGTCAAATTAGGTAAATATTTCGACATCTATTGTGGTTGAGAACTAGAGACTTGACTTGTAATCATATCATATAATCTCTATTCATATGATACGAAAGAAAGACGTAAGGTCATATTTTAGTAAACAACTTTATTAAGTGCATGTAGCATAAGTGCGTATCGCATAAGTGTTTATACATAAGTTACTTCAGTAACAAAAAATAAAATGTCAAACTATTTGCATAGAAGCTATACTAAGATGTTTTCATAAACTATCCTGTAGAGCATATGAAAATAAGCTGAAAACAATTTAAAGAAATGGCATAACCTTTTTCCTTAAGCTCTAATCTCAAATGTGCTTTTGGCAGTAGATAAGTTCGAATAAGTCAATTGAAAAAGACCCTAGCTAGATAATTTTCCCAGAAGGGGAGCCATAAAAGAACAGCTTCAATTTTGTGGCTGATCTAAGAACAATAAGTTAAATGAAACTAAACCTATGCAACAATGACACTGACACCGGACACGAGAAGCTCGGCATACATAATAGTTAAGAAAAGATGTGATAATATAATAATATACATACAGTTGCAGGTGACCGGAGCGTGAGGAGCAGAAGGAAAAGACCATTTGGTACTTCTGAATTGAGGAGAAGTGAATAATGTCTTGATAGGTTCATTGGCAGGACCAGAGTCACCAAGACCGTGCAACCACAGAACAAAACTTCGAGCCGCCATTGGTTTTTCTACTTCTGCTACTACTACAGAAGAAGAATTATTATGAAACGTGGTTTTGGGGAACGCAATTAGAAACGCAAATACACTGCTTAATGTGATTGTTAACAGTAGAATTGACTTAATGACGGTTATAGCGTTCCAAGCCGTGGTGGAATTCCAAACACGTCACTGAAACAATAAAGGAAAAGGAAAGTGCTTATGAATTAGTTCTAAATTAAATAGATCTGAAGCAAATTGAAACGTGAAAAAAGGATTGGTTAGATAAACTTACGGCGGGGGACCTGACGGAGCGTATAACGAATCTGGTTTTCTCCCGCAGGGTCTAAGGTAGTTGAAATTATAAATAAAGCAAGAACGGATACTACTAGTTTATGCTATTGATTATCACTGAAAATATTTTCTTTTTGAAGGAATTATAACTTAAAATTTATTCTTTTTTTAATAATTTGAAATAATTTACTTAAATGTAACTAACCTTTTTATCTGATATAAAATAAAAATTTAGATGCTTTTTTAAAAGTGTCTTTTTTTAAGGTACTTAAATACATCTTTTAGTTCTACAAAAGAAAAAAAGTGTCTTTATGAAAATAAAGTTTGATAAATTCTTTAAAAAATGTCTTTGTGAGCTTGACTCAATTGATATAAATATGTAGGGATCATGGTTCTAACCTCAAACACCACACTTCTTTGTTAAATCTATACACCTAATTTAATTGCCTTTGCTATTGAGTACTTTGTGACTAACAAAGATAGTGTCATTAAAAATGGTTCAATTGTCCAACCTCTCCTTCACGCCATTCTCATTCAAAGTGCTTCTTTTTAGGAATGAGTAGAGGAATAAATCACACATAATTTAGAAAGAAAAAAACATAGAATTTAAGATATAAGAATAAGAAAATGAGTGGTCACTTTGTAAAATAAACTTAAATATGTTAATGGTTCTCCTAAATATAAGATGTTTGATTTTATTTCTTACAGATTTCTTTTTATAAGTTTAGTCCTTGCAAATATACTATTTTACAATTTGTTTCTATATATATATATTTTGGTCAAGTCTAAATATTTTATTTTATTCCTTGCAAAATGAATATTAATAAATGTATTTTAGTCATTTTAAGACGTGAGAGAGCAATTTTGTTGGTGAGATGAGCAAGGTCCTAGTACCAAGTACCAACCTCCGGGTAGCAGTAGGCACAGCACTAAACACATGTTTGACTGTTGTGTGGAGTGAAGACCGGCAGATTAAAATTGAAGAGCGCTAAACCCCAATCCACAGAACCCTATCACTCTCTCTCTCTCGTAATCTCGTTTCCTTTCCTCTATTTGCGATTTTCATTTGGGAAGGTGAAGATTAGTTCACTTCCTTTCATCATGGTTCCGAACCTTACCCTTACGGCACCTCACGAAGCTGAAAACCAAATCGAAATCTCTCTCAAACAATCACTCCTATCTCTTCAACCTTCATTGAAACCACCTTTCTCCTTAACCATTCCAAATCCCGATGAATACATTCAACTCAATCACGCTATCCTTCACGCCATTCTCACCCAACCCCATTTCTCCAAAACCCATATCAAACACTTACACGCCATCATCACCGACGGTTACGCCTCCTTCCTCAACATCCTCCTCAATATCGCCCACCACCTCTACCCTAAGCTCCTTGGTTCGGTGAAACATCAACTTATTTGGGTCACTGATGAAATGATTCGAGTCTCCGGGATTGGCTATGATGCTTTATTGATTTCCCTTTTGAGGCAAATTGTTGGTGGTGATTTCAGTGATGATAATTTATGGCTTTGTGAGAAGTTGGTGACACTTTTATTGGATAAATGGGATTGTTTATTAGAAGAAGTGCCACATGTTTTGTGTAGTGGTTTGTATGTCTTTCTTCGAGTTTTGGCTGATCATTGTAGGGTTAATGGTGAAAAGTTTGAGTCTTTGAAGCGTTTGGAGGTTCATTTCTGTGTGAAGATAGTGAGGGAGGAGTTTCATTTGTGCTTCAAAATTGGGAGGGATTTTATTCGGTTGTTGCAGGATTTGGTTCATGTTCCCGAGTTTAAGTCTATATGGAAGGATTTAATGCTGAATCCGTGTAGTTTTAATACTTTAGGATTTAGTGGTGTTTCTCAGATTTATTTAACTAGGACTTCGAGTAGGTATGCTTTGCTTAGGATCACTCCGGAAATGGAGACACAATTGCGGTTTTTGCTTACTCATGTGAAACTGGGGCATCAAAAGAGGCATTTGATGTGGTTTACTAGGAAATTTTTGAACGAGCCTGATAAAGAGACTGTTGTAGTTGATATAGTTAGGTTTATATGCTGTGCACACCATCCACCGAACGAGATTATTCAGTCTGATATAGTTCCTAGATGGGCCGTTATTGGTTGGCTTTTGACTTCTTTTAGGAAGAAGAGTTACATTGAGGCCAATGCGAAACTGGCTTTGTTTTATGATTGGCTCTTTTTTGATGAAAAGGTTGATAATATTATGAACATAGAACCTGCTATTTTGTTGATGGTGCATTCCATTACCCAATATGTGGAAATGACCAACACTCTTCTTGAATTTTTGTTACTTCTTGTGGACAATTATGATATGGAACATAAGGATATCATTGTTAAAGGTCTCTCATCGGCTTTTCGATTTCTTGAAAGCAAAAGTGTGATTCAGTCTCTTGATATTTTGACTTCTTGTCCTACATTGTCCCCTTCTCTAAAAGAGGGATTGAGCAGGCTATTATCATCTGGAAAGCCTGAAAGCTCTAAAGGATTTCTTCCAGGTATGTTCTAGTCTATCATGGTTACCTTCAAGTTTCTTAAATTTGTCTTTAATCTAAACCAAGGTAGCTAAGAATGTTGAGTATGTAAGAAGCGGTGCACACATAATAACTTATATAGATTCAATGGCAAATTATGATATAATAGATATTTTTTCCATTAGCCAATGTATATATAGCAATCTGTTTTGTTTGCATTTCCTTTGATGTTTTGTTAAGAAATGGCATTTAGCTGGGACTTGGGAGTTTGCATTTGCAAATGAAATAACCAAATGCATTTTTAAGTGTGGTAATCAGTTTCATGTGTGGTATGGCAGTCTAGTGTAATGATATTAGAGACCAAACAGCAGCTACATAATTCATTACTATATAATTTTATGATACTATAATCAACAGTGTTCCGTGCAAGATTTGTCTTTGACCTTTGATCCAGATTATTGTTCCACATCATAATCCCTGAAAATAGATTTCAGTTTTGTTTCATATTCTACTGGTTTGAATCTAGAAATGCTGCCAAATAACCTTCTTCCCTCTTCTCTTGTTGTGACACATTTACTGGTTTGAATGTTCTCCAACTTCTTTGTAGTCTTCAGTCTTCGGATTTTAAAGTTTATAATGTTGTTAGAAGAGCAACCTGGATATAACCCAACATTATAAAGCTACTTTTTACAATTTTCTTTTACCTGTAATTAACTCAAGTATCACAAGTTTGTCTTTTTGAATAACACTTGACTTCTTTAGCATCATTAGCATGAAGTTTAGGCAATTTGGTTGATAAAGTTATCAGTATAAGACCTAGTTGAGGTTGACTTTCAAACACCATTCTTTTTAATTTAGAAGTAATGGATATTTTTGGAAATATAGATTATGATATGTCAAATGTGATGAATGATATAGATGACCATGAGAGCTCTATATTCAATCAAAGGCTATCTAGAAACAATTTTGCCTGGTATATTTCCATGTTCGTAAAGATATTCTATGTTGAAAGTTCTTTTACTTGTTCATGAATAATTTAGTTAAAAAGAGCAATAATAGATTTGACGATGCCTTTTAAAGCTTTTACAGAACTGCATCACCATTTCTTTTTTGTATTTTGATGAGATGAGTTACATTTTATTCTTTATTTGATTGGTTTATTCTTTATGCTGTTTTTAGTACTGAGTCAGCAAGGGCAACAAACTGTATAATGTCTGCAAAGTTTAAATATATCAAACCATACTCACATCACCATTTTTCAATAAATAATGAGCTTAAGGACAATGTGGAAAAGAAGCTGGCTGCTATAAGATAAGAAAATGCTACTTTGGAGAAAGTATAGAATCGCTCTATGCCTTGGGAGAATTGTGATAGAACCAGCTGTAAGTGTGTTCAAGAACCAACTGCGTTTCTGTAGATGAAGTGCTCCATGCCTAAAGGTTACTACTAATAGTTAAGCTGAACTACCTTATTGACGTCAGACACAATTTTTTAAATGAATTTTGAAAAAACTTATAATTTTATTATCTGTATATTAGATTGTAACTTTGGGTTGAATACTGGAGTTTTTTGTTGAGGAATTTTCAATGGTCATTGGATATTCTTGATGCTTGGGCACCAAGGGACAAAAGGGAAAGTTAAGGACGGAACTGGGAAAATACTTGCATGTGAACCCAAGGATAGGCCAGTTTTTGAAGCGGATGTGCAGTCTGCTACAGTTTATTTGTTGGTTAAAGAGAGGGAAAAGTGAGGTGTTTTGGTTGAAATATCCTCCTGGTTTTGGTGATCATCGGTGGCTGTTAGTAACTCATTTTGGGAGTTGTAAACCTTCTGAGAAATTTGGGGATTACCCTTGAGAGATGCTTGAAGCAGATGGATTGAGCGTTCAAAGCTGTTGAGGTATCATCTTCTAGCTGAGATGCTCTTTTCTTCTTATGCAGTTAACTAGTTGGAAAAATCGTCATATCTGTGTACGTTGATGGATTTGAATGCGTTGCATTAGTAGCAGAAATAGAAATTTTGACTCCTTATCATTATATTTATGGTAGAAAGTACATAGTGAGAAATAGGAAAGCGATATGCATTTTGTTGGTTTGATACTCATTTGTAACCTCTGTGTCTTAAAGCTTCTGAACTTGAAGTTTTTAGAATTGTACTTAAACACTTCATATGATGTAATGGAAAAGTTTCACAATGGCCCATTAAATAAAATCTATCACTGTCTATGGTTCATTGTATTTTAAGTATGTAGTTGTTTATATTGGTTTCTGATTGCAGTTATGAAGTTAAAATCTTAATTTTATAATATACTGTACTCCAAGCATTTTGGAATTCTCCATGGTTTTTAACAAAATGTGGTAAAAAATGTAATTTTTTTAGGGGAATAAAAAATGGTCTGCCTTCAAATATCTTTTTTAGACAAAAAAAACCTTTTGAAAAATGCATGATTTTAGTGGGTATTTTTTATTGACCAATTTGAGGGAGTTTACAAATTCACCTCAAATGAGAGAATTTCACAATTCTCTGCGACTCTGACTTAATGCACAGTGTTGATGTTGTAAACCTCATAGACCACATTCATTCTGCATAATTTTGGTCCTCATAATTGATTGGTAGTACCAAATGTGATAAATTTGGATACTGCACAAATTGGAAACTGGAAATTAAAAGAATTAAAATTTGGCATGTTAGACTGGTTTATTCAAACTCTGATAACTTTCTTCAGTTCTTGTCCAAGGTAGCCGCCTATGGTGCTATGCTAAATTGAGTGGTTGGGTACAGCCACCCCTTTGGACCAGTGTTTATAATTCAAGATCCATTCACGAGTATGGTTGGAGAGTCCTATTTTGACTTTTCTAGTTGCTATAAATTACATGCTAATTAAAACTAAAAAGTATATTCTGGTGGAAAGTTCATGCATGAAGTTCTATGTATTTAGTTTATGATATAAAAAGGACAGGAGATAGTATTTTATTTTATTTTTATGATTGGCGTTTGCATTTGCAATTGGACCCCAATTCAGTACTTTCTGATTCCAACATTGACTTCAGCTAGAAAGTACCGAATTTCATTAAATTGGTCAAATTCATTAACAAGTTGCTCCACTTGATGCTATCTCAACGAGCAATTTTTATTTGTCATATTCTACAATCTGATTTACTTTATTGCTTTGAACGGCCTTATTTCTTCTACCCATTTATCCAGTCATGATGAAATAAATCAGAATTGAAAGGCACATTTTTAGTTGTTACTTGAGCTGCGAAATGTATGAACTTAGGTAAGTTTGAGGACCTCTCCAACATATTTCCAAACATGTTTCATGGTTGAATTGCATTGGCAAGTTGGAGTCAGACAACATTTCAGCCACTCTGCCAACCAGATGACTGTGCTACATACACTACTGCTCTAAATAATGAAGGCTTATTCATTGCCACTTATCATTTGCTTTCACAGAGAATAACATTAGGTAGACGAACAACCAAATGCATATTTTAAAGTAATTTTCCTTGATTATTATTTTGAATAAATACATAAAAATGCTTCCAATAATCCCAACTCTAAAGGCAAAATTGCCCCCATAACACATCACTAGGAAAACTGTGCAGAAGCACCTCTGTGCCCTGTGCTAAGGGGTTCGACTCAAAAATAAAACTTTAATGTACATGCTTATTCTACATTAAATGCAGTAGTCAAATGACCAACTCTCACAACAAGTTTACTTCCAAAATTATCCCTGCAATTGTATGCTTTCAAGGGTCTTGCTTTCAAGGGCTTTGCTTCAAATGTAATGGAATTTCTTGATGCAACCTCATTAAGTGTTCTCTTATACTGGTTGAACCATTTGGCTTGCATGTAGCTATTTCTTCTCCATGGAGGTACATGCATATCCATTGTTTTCATAGAGTCCTTAATAGCACTGCACATT
>Ga0099826_10000353_pt1 | contig 21124 bp, 9 predicted proteins | sample Mtrugardesep15_FD_76830 | JGI IMG/M metagenome (GOLD analysis project Ga0099826, IMG submission 76830) | Root nodule microbial communities of legume samples collected from California, USA - M. trunc garden sep15 | ecosystem: Host-associated > Plants > Roots > Nodule | place: USA: California... | reverse complement strand
TGTCTCGTTAAGAGGATCATCAAGAGACAATGTTCTCCAACTCTTTCCATATTTAATTACGACAAATGTTAAGTTATGCCTTTAAGGACACATGTTAAGAAACTAGATACGTATTAAAAATCGTGCATTTGAATTTTTTAACATGTGTCCTTAAACACAAGTTAACATGATTCTTAAATTAATTTTTGTTTGGGTGTGTTTTTCCCAATATCTTGCAGTCAATATTGAAGTTTTGACCAAGGAATAATTTATACTATCGTTTTTTTTAATCCAAGCCTTTGAAATATCTTCGTATATAGCTACTACTTTCATAATGCCGTCTAATTAATTTGATTCTTAAAACAAGTTATTGAGCTCATATATCAATCTACAACAACTGTATTTCCAAAATTTTCGGAAACATTGTCTCTAGTTCTCGGATTAAATATTGTTTTTTTGGAAAGGTACTAGATTTTTTTTTTTGGTGATAAATTACAATGCATGTGTATGCAGAAAAGCCATGTTTTCTGGGGTGTCGTTTTCTGTTGAGATAATGTAACCTGAATCTGTAATTGAATAATTGGAATGCATGTGATGCCAAATGACATGTCATATTTGGATCAAAAGTGTTCGCATATTCTTCATTACCGAGCCAACCATAGAAGCAATATGCAATATTCTAACTATTTATTTATGATTCTTTTGTTTTTTTCCCAACTTCTTTGGTCTTATCAAAATCATATTCATAGCAATAGGCCAAAAGTGAAAACGAAAATACAACAATCACCCTTTCAATTCAACACCTTAATTATTGAAATCTACGTGTCTGCTAGTACAATTTAGATATATATCTTGAAGTTAGATTTAGATTTTATTATTAAAAAAAAAGGAATAACTTTTCAATTAGGAGAAGGTTAAGATAAACTATCAATATCGTTGTACCTAAACGTTGATAAACCCATATAAAGCTATATTCGAATGTAGTAGTCACTGAAAAACACAGCGCAACTTAAACACAAAACGCATGCATGATAAATCTAATATTTTTATGGTAAATTAATTATTAAAAAGGTACATTAATATATATATATCAATATTAGTAGAGACTATACGTACAACTGCAACCACATATAACATGTTTGGTTGGTTTGCTTAGTGATAAGTGGCAGTTAAGCAGAGCCTTTTAATAAAGAGAAGAATTTAGATGGTGGAAATTAGGGCAACCACAAAACGACAATATAAGAGCTGTAGCATTTGAGTTGTCAGGGTCCAATGAAATGAATGACGGTACACTTAAGCAAAAAGAGGTCCCATTGGGTTGGGTCCAAACCCAGTATACGACAAAACGCGTGTCAAACAAAGAAACTTCACCCATTTACACATTCAATGAACACAGCATCATAGTTTGTCCCAAAATAAATAAGAGGATTGTGATGTTTTGAAAGTGTTGATAACATTTCTATCCGCAAAAGCACTCCGGTTTAGTTTTTGGAATTGTTCATTTGAGAAAAAAAACAAGTGCCTCATTGTTTGTTGATTTGAGAATTCGTTTCATAACGCCTAATAACTTGAGATGTTTATTGAGGATTAAGAGCCTAATTATGATGGTTAACAAAAAAAAGAGTATTGTGTTCTATCGTGTGATGTCATGGCACACCCAACACTACCTATTTATAGATTGAGAAAATCTAACTTGCGTTTTTAATGCATAAATTAAGAAACTAAATATATAAAAAAAAATAGATATCGTGCATTTAAAGTTTTAAAAGTTAGTTTTCAATATAAAACATATTTTTTAATTCCATTTTAAGCTCTTTAACTTGTGTCATAAATTAGTAAGACCCTTATAAATTTGTCTACTATTACATGGTATATATGATGTATCGAGAATAGTTGTTATAATGACCTAAAAACTAACACATGATAAAATAAACACACATAGAAATGAATTAAAAAATTAACTACACCATAGAATATCCTCACAATCAAACCACTAGACTATAACAACGAGAAAGAAACAAATTAAAAAGTTAACATGAAAAGAAGACATTGTACCCAAAAAAACATGAAGAATTTTGTTTTTGCTAATCTAACATATATATTATATAACAAAATTTTAGTTATTATAGGAATTTATAGGATTATTGTCAGTGTTAAAATCCACAATTTTGTAACATCACCATATGCATGTAAATAGCATAAGTTCTGTGAGCATTTTTTCCCTTCTAAAAACAAATATCAATGTCTATTTGTAACCCAAAAAATATCAATGTCAATACCTTTATAAGGTTTCTATGCATATAATTTTGCATGACAATATAAGCTGCCAAATGTAGTTTTATTAATTTTTAAAGTTTTAGTATAAAAACAAAACTTCTAAATATTGCAAAAAAATATATTAAAATAATTGAACTCGTTGGTCGATGGTGTTGTTAATGGTAGTTTAGAAAAGGCAATGAGAAAAAAAGGGAAACCAACAAAGGGAAGAGCTGTTGTACACAGATACAACAACTACTACTTTGGGACCAGGCCCCAAATATCACTTACCACACGTGTCTTTTTATGGAGAATGGACAAAAGTTCTCAAATAAGAGGGTACCATTTAAGTTTAACCATATATATGCTACTTGGCTGACCCGCCACCTTTGTTGATGTACCTGTCCTAATTCCTGTCATTATATGGAAAGGATTTGGATTCATTGATGCTATGATGGGAAATTCACGATGACTTTTGTGTATTTTGGTTCATTTTATGAAAGAGAAAAACTTAAAAGAAAAATGATAGATAAAGAAAGAGAGATATGAACATAATTTAAATGATACTCTATATGGAAGGACCTAGGTGTCTAGTTCTATGATCACAGTTTAAAAACATGTCTCACTAAATAGGTAACGGAGTCTTCTAATTTAATGTTACCAATGTGAACTTTTACCTAATCATGAAGAGAGCATTGGAGGAAGAATTTTGCAATGTTTTACTCACATTTTTATATAATTATAAACAAGAAGATCATTAAAATAGGGATTCAGCTCAGCAAACGTCGATATACTATCTATACCACTCTTGTATAATGATATAGCTAGGCCTTCAACAAGACAAAGGAGTAGTGGTGTCCCTTGTATTGTATTGGAGATATGAAATGACTGGTGCATTGAAAAATAAAATAAAATAAAATGATTTCCTTTTTACATGCCAAATTAAGTATTGTCATTCTTCAATTCTAAAATTTTAAACACAGGCTGAAAATTGCTCTATTCACAAGTGGTACAAAATTTGGCAGTGTTAAGTCAATGACCAATCTTTAATACAAAATGAAAACTCAAAAATGAATATATTATGTCTGAAATATGAAAAGCTCAATCTATAAAAGATGTGCATGTGATAAAGATTAAAACTAATCACAATATTCAAATATCCAAATTTCATGTTAAAGGTTGCATTTGACGTGGTGAATAATCAATAAGCACTTGCAATAGTAATAATGTAAATAAACACTTAACAAAATAGAGGAAAAAGGATTACGTGTTTGCAAGGAATAACTAGAGAGTTTGAAGGTACGATATATGGATCTTTCATAGGGTCTGCCGATTGAAATTGCTCTTTTCCCCCTTTTAAAATTGTTCATCCTCTTAATTTAGTATGAGTTAGCTCACGCTGTCACTTTTAAGATCGGTTGTGTGAGTTAACTCATGCTGAAAAATTCCGATCGTGAGTTAACTCACGTTGAATAAAGGGAATGAGCAAAAAATAAAAGGTGAGAAGAGCAATTTTCTTGCTGGTCTAGCTATGACGGCCCAAATTTGCAATCAGGCCCTTTATATACATCACGCTAGTCTCAAATCTCAACTCTCATGGCAGAGAATTATTAAATGTACCCCCGCAAAAATATATTGGCCCTGCATTTTTCACTTTAAAATAAATATCTTTCTTTAAAAAAAATTTCATAACACCCTAATGTTTCTGTTCTGGCCTTTTGGGTGGATGCTCTTCCATTTAGAATCCAAGATCCAACTTCTTTTTTCCACTCAGAGCAAAATAAAAATATGCGACAGCTGGATTAATTGAGTTCAGAAATTGAAGCATCTCAATATACAATAATCGAACTTAAGTTTTTCTTTTTCTTTTTCTTAACTGATCCTTTTAGTATTGTGTGGTGTGACAAATGTGAGTTTGAAGTCTTTCATTCAGTGGAAAAGTGAGTGGTTGACAATATATAAGTGAGAGAACTCATAAATATAATTTCTTAAAGTTCTTAATAATACAACTTATTGGTGTAGTTGCTCCAACATACTCGTCCATGACCAAACACTGTGAAATCCTAAGGGTGTAAGCTCATTCCCAAAACCTTGTAACTTTGGCTATTTGGTATATATATTCTATTTGTCTCATCTTGCATCAAACACTTAAAATCACATTTTTATCTTTTGGCAATAAACTACATAGTTTTTGTCGTTGTAGTCGTCTCAAACACTTTAGAGGTCTTGTTCAAAAATTGTCATTACGTATAAGAGGAACCTGGATCAACAGCAATTTTTCTTTTTTGAACTTTAAAATGTTTGTTATAAGAGGTACGACAAAAATTCAAAATCATATCTATACGAGAAATCAAACACCCAACCTAGGTCTGTTGTGCACACTCAATATTTGAGTTGAACCACCTCACTCTTTTAAGTATCTACGCCCATCAAAAAAACAAACATAGATTTTGTCAACATAGTTTTGTCCGAAGATTGAAATACCAGAAACACAATCCAGATCCCCCCTAAAATTCATGAATCTCGTAAGCAGATTATTACGTCACATCTGTACTTTAAATTACTTTTTAGGGTTGGGACAATTCAAGAATTGTTATGTTCTTGACAGCTCCTTTTCTTTCCAGAAAAGCCAATGTCCAATTCACGTTGATACAAAATTAAAAAATGCAGAAATTTTATAAGAATCTTAGCAACAAAGAACTTTAATTAACCACTATGCAAACCTCTTCTATTATCATCATACAAAATTTTCAATTACAATCAACAACTAAATACGAAAAAAAATGAAGAAAGTAAATCACCCAATACAACTTATAAAGAGGAAAAACCACTCAAGAGAAGAAACGCCAGATTCACATGCATCAACAACAACAACTTCTTCATGTTAAGTATAAGATTTAGATGGTGCAGCCATAGGATAGGAAGAAGAAGCAGAGCATAGAGACAAGAGCAACAGATTCAAACGCTGTAACTATTCCCCACACAAATTCATCCACCATGGAGATGTTCATGAGCTCCGACCACCGCGTTGCTGATAATTTCAACATTACCCTACGGAATATTGATGCCATCACTGAACACACTGTTTCAAATCAAAGCGCCTCTCTTTTCTTTTCTTTCTCTTGTGTGCAGAATATTAGGGATGAGAGATTCGAGTATTTATTTGAAGATTTTAATCACCGCCGTAATAATGGTTGTAAATGGTTAAATTATTGCAACACAATGTGTTGTTGTTGGCATTCGCATGTGATACTTAAGTGTAGTAATAAGTCAAGGAAAAGGAAATGGAGTGGGGTCTACTTCCATATGGGCGGTAAAGACCATTTTTTGAAATCAAAGGAGGACTTTTGTCAAACGCAATTGTGATTTTTCAACTTTTAAATTAAAAAAGTTCACATATTTAAGTAGTGAGAGATTTATACTTTTAAAAAAGTGATCATGAGTTCGATGTATAATTCTTGCGTAAAGAAAAAATTATGTTGTAAACATTATTTTAGTTGATGCTTGTGGAGTTATAATATACTAGCAAAAAGATACCTACGGTATGAAATCGTAGTTAGGATTCTTATGAAATTGTAGTGGAAAGAAGCACAATTTTAATTATTAACGAAAGGAATAACATGAAATTTGAGATTGTGATACCAACTTTTATCTTCTTTTTTTTTTATTTTGACTGTGAAATCCATTAGTTGTTGAAGAGATAAGATCCTTATATAATTATCGGTAAATGTTTAAAAATACTCCCCATTGGAGTTAGAGATGCTCTAATGATATACTATTCAATATTCATCAAGAAAAAAATGTCCAATAAAAAATTAGTTGATAGATTAATACTTAAGTTTTGTTGCCTTAAAACATGCTATATAGTTCTACTTTTAAAACACATGCTATTGCTTTACTCAAAAAACATGTTATTGCTAGGCGTTAAATTGGACTGCTATTTTGTAAGTCCGGCCAGAATTGGGTAGCACTTAAGTGACATAGAATTGGGTGACATTGGTCAATCACAATGTCACAATCCTTATGGAGGAGAGAGAAAAAAGACACTTGTGACATTGTGGTTGGCCAATGTCATCAATTCTATGTCACGCAAATGCCATCCGAGTTCCTTATTTTCAGCTTGCAATCACATCGAGTTGGTAACATATATAATGAGACGAAAATATGAAAGACCTAAAGTTTTTTCATTTTGGAGGGAATTTTAAATTTTAAACAAATTTATGTATATTTGTCAAAACAAAACTAATTTACGTATAGGCTAATGTTTTAAATGCCGCCAACTATATTTTAGTGATTGAATATGCTTTAACGGAATGCTGATGTGACAGTTAGTGGGTCTTAATTATTTTAAGGTTAAATATGTTTTTGGTCAATACATTTTGCGTGACTTTGAAAAATAGTCCTTACATTTCAATAAATGTTTTTAAAATCTTTAAAATAATAAGGACTATTAAGTCACGCAAAATGTAGAGACCAAAAACATATTTAACGCTAAAATAATTGGGACCCACTAACTGCCATATCAGCATTCCGTTAGAGAATTAACAGCAAGGACTAATTTTGATAACAAAGATAAAATGTGAGGATTTTAAAACATTTAATGAAATGTAGGGACTATTCTTCAAAGGGACGCAAAATGTAAGGACTAAAAACATATTTAACCCTTATTAATTCCATGTTTGATTTTGAAGTTGATATGATTAAAGTTAAAGCTTATTTTTTCAATTAAAATTGATTTAGATGGTAACGAATTGACTCGTATATTACAAGAGCATGAATTCAACTTATATTGTAGCTTTGTGAAGCTCGTTGATAAATAATTTGTAAGTGCTTATGTGATTTCATAACTTTGAGACCAACCCAATTGGAATTTTGGGTAGTTACTAGTTTGAGATCCTGATAGAGATAAAATGAAGCATCAAATGAGATGAGTAATTAAAATGAGAGATGAAAGAAGTAAATAATAGTCATTAGATCAAATTACTCTCTTTAGTTACTCTTCTTATCTGATACATTCTCTCTCATTTTTACTATGTCTCTTTTATCTGAACAATTTCTACATATAGTTTATAAATACTCTTGAAAAATTTGATAAACACCAAATCATTTTTTGTTTTTATAAATATTATTGTTTTGAAGGTTTACATTGACATTTGCAACAAAATCAATCCTTTCATGTTTTTCACCAAAGTGCTAAATACCAATGATATCTCGAGTTGCATCGTGTTCGCAAACAAAATGCATGCACAGTTTTAAAAATTCAGTCATAAAGCCCATCAATGTCCAGGTACACGATGAAATCCGATATGTAGATCGATCGTATCCACTTTCGCAAGTTAAGCATGAGTTGTCAAATTTCGCGGACTCGGATGATTGCTAAAAATGGGTGAAAAGTTAGGTTAAGAAAATTCAAAAAATTAATGCATATGCAATCTTATTTACAAATCTGGTTCATTAACTAAATCCAAAATGCATGTATGTAACATTAACGTTTTTCTCACAACTAAATACTTAAATGACGTGCCAAAATTTGAAACGTAATACGGTTAAAATAGGAGACTATTCAGTGTACCATACATAAAGACATCATTTTTTTTAGCAATGCATTCATATAATACGTGTATATATAAATATATAGGGGACATTTAATTTTTTTATAATAATGGTTAAATAAATTTTTCGTCCTTGTAAATATAGCGAATTTCGATTTTAATCTATGTAAAATAAAACTAAATATTTTCATCCTCACAAAAAATTGTGTTTTGTTTTTCGTCTCTAATGGTTACAATTTTGACACGTTTTGAACATTCCTTAAAAATAAATTGACATACAAGGGTTGAAGATAATAAATCGACATAACATTGACATATCATGTACATAAAAAAGTCGAAATTTTGACATTAATATGACCACAAATTAGTCGGATGAATACATCCAACTTTATTTATAAGAGACTAAAGTCAAAATTCGATACGAATAACTTATTTAACCCTTATAATAAAATATGTTAACAACTTGTTCAATATATATATATATATATATATATATGTGTGTGTGTGTGTGTGTGTGTGTGTGTGTGTGTGTGTGTGTGTGTGTGTTAACAACTAGAGGAATAACAAATTTGGGTACTTGTGGGCTCGCAAAAGTGTATTCAATTTTACGTACTTTTGCAAAAAGAAAAATAATAAAAGCAAAAGAATAAATGAACATAAATGAGAAACTAAATATATTAACGATGTTGATGTTTCTCATATAATTTTTAAGTTGTAAATAGTTTGCAACAAAAAAAGATAGATAATTTAACTTATAACTTGTTTATGAAATTGCGTCAAACAAGTTGTTTATAAATAATAGAATGTTATCCTTAAAAAAAAAGTAGAATGTTACAAAATTTTATGTGATTATTTACTTATAAAAAATTTGTTATTTAATAGATAATAGATACATAAATGCAATAGGGATTAAAATGCATGATCATTTTTTTTTTGTGTGGATATAACAAATAACTATTGAAACAATTTTGTCATTTTTTTGTTAAGAAAAAAAACTATTGAAACAATGAATTTGTATTTCTAACATAATATAACATTAATTCTCACATAACATGTATGACTTATAAAGTCATATTTGATACATAAAAAATGGAGAATACATGTATTATTTGTAGATATATTGGTGGTTCGTGTATACAATCAGTGACGTTGTGGGTGTTATTATTTATGATTGAAATACATGACTCCAAAAGAAAATAAATTATGTGTGATTTATATATTATTCATAATTTTTTAATTAAAAAATAATGAAATATTAATTTTGTTTTTATTTTTTATTTAATTAATAAAACATGAATTTACCAAGGTTTGATAGGTTCCTAAAATGTTTTTCTTCTTTAGTTTTTTGTAGAACAACATTAAATATGTTGCAATGACTAGTTTACTATAAGGATATAAGTTTTTTATTTTTTATGTCATTTCATATCAACAAAAAAAAGTTGTCTACTGAGACATAAACTTGGTCAATTTTTAGATAAATATTTGGTTTTGTTGTTTGTTGTAACCCTTCTTACGTAAAGTGGTATTTTTTCTTTATTTTGACATGGTTGTACATGTTACCATACTAATGTTATTATATATTAATGGATTTGCATTTTCCTCTTTTTTTTTTTGTTTGTAAATTTTCAACTTAAATATTTTAACTTCACTTTGGTACCCTAAGTTATTTGTTCAAGTCGACCATTGTATCCTAAGAGGGAGCATTTTTTGTATTTTATTAATAAATCAGAAACGTTGATCAACTTCAACTGCTACACAGAAGCTACTGCTACAGAATATGTAAGTAGTTGCACTAGATAGACTTGATCAGAATCAAACTATTGTTATAAATATCAACATTTATACCGCGATCACATGAGTGTCGTAATCATTGATGTTAAAGATAATTATGGTCAAAAGTGGTGTCAATCACAACAAAAGAATTAGTAAAAAGAAACTAACCTGAAATAAAAAAGTGACATGCAATTTCCCTTCCACGAAGAAATGTTTTGCAAATACAATAAAAAATAAAATTAACCAAATTTATCATCGTTATGAGTGGATTTGTTTTTGATGAAAAAGGAGTAACAACATGTATACGAAATCAAGAAATAAAGGGCAAAATGAGCATATAAAAAAAGGGAATAAGAAGAATAAAAATGAAAAACAAAATTGAAGAAACATTTGATAAAATAACTCCTACGGTTACAATGGTCCCCGTTATACTAACACCGATGCCAATGATACAACCTCCCTTCCCATTTTCTCATTTCTCTATCTCATATGTGAAAGCCAATGTGCCAACATCGACTCTGTATGAATTTCGCAGTGTTGCCACACTTACCACATATCACAATCTTCGTTTTTCCGTTACAAAAACGCTATGTTGCAATGCTCCGTTAATATTCCTTATTTCTTCATATTGTCGTTATAAACTTGTTATAAACCCTACTTTCTCTAGAGTAGGACATAAATGTTACATTCATCTTCAACCTCTTTTCATTGAGGGTGTTACACACGCCTAGTACAATACACTAACATGTTGAAAAATTTAAAACAAGCAAACTTTGCCGACCACCACCCATGATTTCAGATTCAATATGAATGATTTTGATTGAAGAAATTTTGGGGATTTTGGATTATATTATAAACAGGAGCAAAACAAATTAGGGTTTGAAGTTTTTAGAATTAGGAAAGGAATGATTGTGAATTAATAGAAGTAATTTTGAGGATTTTTGAATGTAGACGAGAGATTAAAAAATTAGAGTTCCAATTTTATAAATTTGGGGAAGAAAGAGCCGTTGTATAACGGCCATGAAGAATGAAGAAGACAATGATTTTCTGCATTTCAATCACATCAATCATTGGAAATTTTGCTCACTTTCAATCATACCAGTCTCTGATTGTGTGACATATGACATGACAAGCCACATGAGTGGATAACGGTCTATGCTAGCACCGTTAATACCCCAATTTGATAGAAGAATGAAATTGATCAACATTTAACAAATTCGAGGACTAAATAACTATTTCGATAAATTAGGAGAATAAATTGTTTTGTCCTTACAAATTTAAGGAGGAAGTTGACTATTCATTCTTTTATTTTGCAATAATGGAGTTGAAATGTTATACTCTATCAATCTGTTTCATAATGAGTGTCACTCTAGCCAAAAAAATTTGTTTCAAAATAAAGGTCGCTTAACATTTCCAATATAACTTTAATTTCTTTTTCTCCCAATTTTACCATTAATAAATACTCTAACTTTTATCACCCACGATTTTCATGCAATTGAGTAAAACGAAAATCATCATGAACCCTCCGCGGCCGCAGAACTGAGCGATCCATAAACCCTGAACTCCAAAAAATCCACCGGAAACCATGTCCGACGATAAAACCACCATCCAATACGGCGTTCTCCTCTACTACAAGTACGTTGATGTTCCAAACCTCAACGACCTCCTCTCTTTCTACCGCTCCAACTGCTCTTCCCTCTCCCTCCTCGGCCGCGTTCGCCTCTCTCCCCACGGCGTCAATGTCACCGTAAAACTAAACCCCCACTCCCTTCTCCTTCTTCTTAATCATCTTCATTAATTTCAAATTCAATCTCATTCCCTTTCATTTGAACAGGTTGGTGGCAGTTTATCCTCTTTGGAACGACACATTGAAGACCTCAAAGCCAGTAGTAGCTTGTTTGATGGTACTGATTTCAAGCTTGCAACTTGTCATCAGCCGTTAAACGACGACGTTGCTAAGGAGTGTGGATTCACTTCACTCTCGATTCGAATCGTTAAGGTTGTTATTATTTTATTGATTTTTGCTTTACTCCATATTTAATTGTGTACTTGTATACTTACTATTGATGTGTTTGTAGGAACTGGTTACTTTGAGTTCTCATCCATTATTGAAGTCACCGGAAATATCAAATGCTGGAAGACATTTATCTGCACTTGAGTTCCATTCTACCATTCACAATGCTAGTAAGTTTCTGTAACTTGACATAAATACAGTTGATTTATGTATTTTAATGAGGACGTTGCGATGCTTGGTAAGACTAGACATGATATGATTAGAAATGTAGAAATTACAACATTAGAAAGAGACTTGGGGCGGCGCGTATTGTAGAAAAGATGGTGGAAACTCAACCTAACTAAGTGGTTTCGACATGGAAAGAGAATGCCTATAGATTCTATAGTAAGAAGAGTAGATCAGATGGAGGGTAGTAAAATTATTAGTGGTAGAGGAAGACCTAGAAAAACTATTAAGAAAAAATAGAGATTAATGAGTTGGTTAGAGATATATAAGATAGAACATTATGATGTCGTTTGATCCATGTAAAAAACCCCACTTAGTGGAATACAGCTTAGTTGTTGTTGTTGCAGTTTATTATATTGTTTTTTTCTTTCACTTGGGCCGTGTTTGGATAAACAACTTAATTGAGCTTATGCTATAAGCAATTATCATATTGGTGCTTATGTATAAACTATTTCTATAATAAAAGATAAAATAAAATGAAACTGTTTTATGTAAGCTTTACACTATTTTCATAAGCCATTCAAGAGAGTTTATGGAAGTAAGCTGAAAAGAGCTTATGAGCTTGTCATAAGCTGTTTCTACAAGCTCTCCAATTAGTCTCACAAGTGCTTGTACCTGTAGATAAGCTCAAATGAGCCATTTCAAACAGGGTCCTGTGTTTTGTCACTTTGACTGTTTTGCCATGTTTATTCCATTCCTCCCATTTGTTATCACTGTCTAGACACTACAGCATTTGGTTGTATTACTTGGACTGGAGAGTTGGTTTTGAAATCTAAACATTATTTTTTATGATTACGCCCTTTTTGTAGATAAGGAGAGTCCAGAAAACAGCCTTGTTTTACTCGATGCAAGAAATTTGTACGAAACAAGAATTGGGAAATTTCATGCACCAAATGTTGAAACCTTGGATCCTCAAGTTCGGCAGTACAGCGATTTTTCGTCATGGATAGATGATAGGGGTGAGCAGTTGAAAGGCAAAAATATTCTCATGTGAGTTAGTTCTTCCTTTTAAACATTTTGGTTCAAAGTTAGTTTTCTTATTTTTAATAAGATTTAGTAGATATGTAATTAGTGATTGAGGAGTAGTATTTTCCATGGCACTATTCATTTTAATACCTGAGTAACCTATAATTACTTATGGTGTGCAATTTCTCTTGTTGGTTACAGGTATTGTACCGGTGGAATCAGGTGTGAAATGGCATCAGCATATATAAGGTCAAAAGGTGCGGGGTTTGAGAATGTATTTCAGGTTAACTCCCTTTCCACCCCTTGTTTGAAAGCAAGAAGAAGATTTGATTAATTGCCATTGGTTAGTTTATGTTCATACTTTATAGTGAAACTTCATTTAGGAACAAATGAATGATAACAAACATACTGTCGGTCGTGTAACGACCTTGACAGCAGTTTGCAATTCAATGTGATATAACAGTTGAGTGTTGAAATCTTGTGGCAGTGTATTCTTTTGTATAAAAAACTTGTTGGTAAACATGGTCCAGAGTGTCTTCCTGCTGATGGCCAGTATTTTTTATTATTTTTTTTCATCAATTGCAGTTATTTGGTGGTATACAACGGTATTTGGAGCAATTCCCAGATGGTGGTTATTTCAAAGGAAAGAATTTTGTTTTTGATCACCGGTATGTCTTTAATTCTCTAATTTCTTTTAGGTATGAATCTGTATATATAATTGGAATATTGATATTGATATTACATTAAGGCAAAGGTCTGCAATTGAAATTATTTAAGCTACGGGTCTCTGAGACTCCGTAACCACAACAATTGTTTTTGGACTGATGTTGTGGTTAACCTTATATGACCATGGGCCTGTTAGGTTTGACTTATTTGAGCTTATAGACTGGCATAAACACTTGTGAGACTGTTTGGGAAAACTTATGAAAACAACTTATGACATGTTCATAAGCCGTTTTCAGCTTATGAAGAGCTTATGAAATGCGAAAACAATCTAACATTATTTTATCTTGTGTTATAGAAATAGCTTATACATAAACACTTATCATGATAAGCGCTTTTACTTTAAGCTGCAAATTATGTTGTTTATCCAAACAGGCCTAAATTGAATCCATGAGTTGGTTATTCAACTTGGTCCTATGTAGTACATATCATTCAAATTACCAAACTGTTGAAAGAAAATATTGTATTAGCCTATTAGGTCGCTTGTTCTTGTCTTCCGGTAATATAACATGTGCAATGATGGATTCTTTATCTATGTACACTACTGAGATTATCTAGTTGTGAATAATTTTGAAAGCTGGTCAACATTGTACGGGTAGTTTTACAACTACAACAATTGGATAAAATTAATCCTTATTTCATTTCTTCTATGGCTGTAGGATATCAGTTGGAAGTTCAGATGCCAGTACAATTGGCAGCTGTCTTATTTGTCAATGTTCCTTTGACGATTACTCTTCACGTTGTCGATGTACTTATTGCAGAATGCTTGTCTTGGTTTGTCATAGTTGTCAGGTATGATCTGATATGTTTCGGTGCTACCACTTTTGTTTGTGTACCTCTCAAGCTCGTACCAATCTGAAGGAGTCAGTAGGAGGAGGAAAATGTAAAAGGAAATAGAAGCAAATTGTTGATACATTTGTTAATATGTTATGAAAATATATACCGGATCTAGATATCTAGTGGTCTCAAACATACTGTTGTTTTCGAGAACTAAACTAAGAATTGTTTTGGGTTGTTACATATGACACTTTATGAAGTTCCCATGAAGTTCTAGCTAAGAGCTTGGTTCTGATGTTGTTTGTTGCCAACCGGCCTAACTCAAGTGTTGCTTTTGAACTGGTTTGCCAGTAATTGGTTCTAGATAATAATAATACTCAATTTTTGAAAAAAAAAAGATACAAATTATCATCATCATCATCAAGAGTTTAAGTTTTCTATCAGGAAAAAGTTGACTTTTTCTCAACAAGAGGTTTTGCATATGCCCCAAGCAAAATTGAGCATCAATCATGCTTGCATTTGAATAACATTTATGTGGAAACTTGGCACCTGAATACTTGGTTTAACTTTGTTCCTAATCCTGAAGTACTAATCTATAAAATACATTCCTTCTTACCTTTAATATTTTTACTTAGATCTTTTGCTTTTCTGTTTTCTGCACTTTTGTTTGTTGATTTCTTGCTTCTGATGTTTTGTGGTCTGCCAGAATGAATCTGCACTGTACGTTTGTGAGCTATGCCAAAAACAGGGCAAGGCTGTTGGGTCAAAGCAGTTAATTGAAAATGATGATTCAAAAAAATCACTGGAAGGTGATGAGTTCCAGAATTTTTCTTCAGATACTATGTTCTTGCCTCAAGTGCTTGGGGGAGATGGTAAGGTATGTGATCCATATTTCTTTTTAAAATTCTGCTTACATATGCCTTTTCTTTAATCAAACTATAAGTTACTGATTGTGAATTTTACAATTGCCGCAGTGTACTCTGAAAATTTCCAAGTCTCCTAAAATCTGAAATGTTGGAAATTGAAAACCCATCTATAATTTACCAGAAGTGTGCAATTCCTAACATCCTAATGAATAATGTTTCAGACGTAAGAACCACAAGAAAACTGAGAATCTTATGCTTGCACGGGTTTCGGCAGAATGCTTCCAGTTTTAAGGGAAGAACATCATCGTTAGCCAAAAAACTCAAGAAAATTGCTGAATTTGTTTTCGTAGACGCACCTCATGAGGTGCCCTTCATTTATCAAACACCTGTGCCAATGCCCCATGTCAATGGTGCATCATCCTCTTTACCAGCTAGTCCTCCTCCACCTATGGAGAAATGCAAGAAGAAGTTCGCATGGTTTTTGGCACCCAATTTTGATGGAAGTAATGGTGTTGATTGGAAGTTAGCAGATGGTCCATTTGATCCACTTCAATACCAGCAGCAAACGGCTGGATATGACATTTCACTATCACACTTAGAGAATGTGTTCTCCCAAGAAGGGCCATTCGATGGAATCTTGGGATTTTCACAGGGAGCAGCAATGACTGCTGTAATCTCTGCACAACAAGAGAAGCTAAAAGGTAAATTGGATTTTAAATTTGTAGTTTTGTGTTCAGGTTTTGCTCTCCATATGAAGGAGATGGAGCGCAGCCCTATCAAGTGTCCTTCTCTTCATATTTTTGGTAATGAACATGGTCAGGACAGACAGATAGCCAACCAAGTAAGCAAGGAACTTGCCTCTCTATATGATGGCAGTTGTTCTGTCATCATTGAACATGACTGTGGTCATATAATTCCTACTCGATCCCCATATATTGACGAGATCAAGGCTTTCCTTGGGCAATTTCTGCAAGAGGTCTAACAAAAAACTCAAGTTTTGGATACTATTCAAAATTTACTTGTTGCTTCATAAGTTTCATATGTACTTCGCCCGAAATTTGTACAATGCCCTATGGTAATGCAATTGCCTAATTTAAATCTAGTCAAGGACACAAATCTTGATTATATTTCACAAGTGTCCAATGAGCAGTACGATCAAACAGATGATTGTTAAGAATGTTGTGATTTATAGAGTGGCAGAGGATGCACACACATCTGTTCATCACTTCGTCTAGGGGCAGGGTTGTGGTTTTCCACTTCGCATTGAATCTATTTATCATGTTTATTCTCGTGTCTTTTCTTGCTTGCAAAATCAACGCCTTTGTGACACTGTAGGACGTCAAGAATGCTGTCAAATTTATCGCATTCTACTTGGTGGCTTGAACATTAGAGATTTATTTGCCTATCATGAATCAAGTATTTGAATTACTGTATTTCTTATGACTATAAGCTAACAAGATAAAAAGCACAAAAAATACATATTAAATCGTCTACTTTCAAAGTCTAAGTATTCTTTGACAGAAACAATCGTATCTCACTTTCAAATTAATAAAATCTGCAATATTGGTTGGATTGTAATAAAAAAATTGTACGCTAAAACCTTTGCAAGGGAAGGATCAATTTAGTCTACTTGCCTCCGAATCAAACTATCCTATAGTTATGATTTTGTTAAGATTTTTACATTGTCGTGAGAAAGTTCTAATTCTGTTACAAATTAGAGACTTACAACAATGTAATATCCATAGATCGATTCCATTTAACACCAATTTGTCACAGTCAAGAGGAGGGCGAGGAAGCATGCCATAGTTTGTTTCAATAAGAATATTCTTTTTTGGTTACAAGGGAAAAGAACAAAACAAGAAAAGAAAACAGAAAAAAGCCTAAACAGGCAAACAAAAGCTAGCCCTTAGAAAAGAAGGTTTCCCAAGCTCATTTCTAAGCGCGTTGTTAGAAAACTAACTAAGCGTCGACTGAAACGCGCAAATTCGTAATTATAAAAATAAAAAAAATTGACACTTATTTAGAATGTTACGAAACTTTTTACATCATCTATATGTATTTTTATAGAGGTGTCTGTAAAGTTTCGTAGAATTTTGAATAAGTTTCGATTTATTTTGATTTTTCCATCGAAACGCGTAAAATCATAATAAAAAGCAGCAAAGCCAGACTGCCTCCGGAGGAGCCCAGCGGCAGTTAACAGCCGCTGGAGAGGTAAAAACGTCACTTACTTGTGTCAATAAAAAGTATTTATTGTAAAAAAAAAAGCAATTTTCTATAGCCTGAGCGGTTTACTTTGATTTAACCAGTACCCGATGTGGCCTCTATTTGAAAGGCACAAAACAAATGAAGCGATTTTAAAGTGCAAAAAACAGGTTAACCCTCTTCGCTAACTCTTAAACCCTTGAATACAGTTAAAACCTCTAGTTTAATTCAGTTTAGCGAGTTGAACACAAAGGAGAGATGCAGCGTGTTGTAAGAAAACTAATCAAAACATTTTCACACAGACAGGTATGTATATCTTCATTTCTTGAAATTCACCTAATTAACTTTTTCCTTTGATTAATTAAGTTATTAATCTGAATAATTGGAGTGGCAGGTTCTAGGTTTTCGTTCTTATTCCAATCACAGGGTTTCCGTTGATGTTGGACAACCAACCCCTGCATCTCACCCGCAGGTAATATTTCACAACATCCACCTTCAAAATTAAATTATTATTATCTTCTTATTTCGCATTTCGTTGTAAATTAGTTTTACGCTGACATCTCTACTTTTCTATTTCATACGATTAATCAGTTTTAAAAGTAGGATGACATGCAAAACTTACTGATGTCAGTGTAAAACCAGTTTACATTAATGATACATGTCTTTTAAGCTCTTAGTTAATAAGCACAAGTCTAAGAATTTAAACCACTATGCATTGATAATAGTATAAAAGGTCCAACAACGTAGTGTATAAATGTGTTTGGGCCCCTCGCCCTTTGAGCTAGCTTTTGGGATAAGATCCAATCCCGGTCAATATGTACGTCCATCAAATTATATTTCAAGATGTATATATATGTTCTGCTATTTAGGAAACGTTGTAGTGAAACACATGATTGGGAGTGTTTGTGTGTGTGCATTTTAAACTATCGGTACAATAAGCATAATCTTTAAATTCAGTTGAAAGAGATAACTTTTAGAAACTAACATTAGTTGTGTCAAAAAAATGAAGTTAACATTAGTTGGTAAAATACTACCCTTGTCTAGGACTTTTGGAGTGTCTGAAGTATTCACCAAGTGTTTGACATGCTTACAATGATTATCTTCAAGCAGTTAACCGATATACTTATTTGTTAAAATTCATTAGCATTTAAAAAAAAAATGTTGCATTGTAGCTTTTAAAAGATGGGGAGATCACACCAGGCATATCTAGTGAGGAATACATCCTAAGAAGAGAAAAATTGTTGGAGCTTCTCCCAGAGAAGAGTTTGGCTATCATTGCTGCTGCCCCAGTAAAGATGATGACAGATGTCGTGCCTTATACATTTCGACAAGATGCCGATTACTCATATATTACAGGCTGCCAACAACCCGGTGGTGTGGCCATTTTAGGGCATGACATTGGTTTATGTATGTTCATGCCAGAAGCCAAACCTTATGTGAGTCTGATACGATAGCTTATTCTTCTTTTAAAATAGAACATCTTTATTGTTTCTCCCGGTATATATTTTGCAATGCTTACCTATGCCATAAATTCTCCTGGTATCATCATCATCATCATTATTATCGTCATCATGATCATGATCATGATCATCTCTGGTTAACAAAACTGTATATTACATATTAGAAAAATTGTGTTTGTTGAAAAAATATCACCTTAAATGTTTTTGGTCCATTAATTTTTGGGTCATGCTAACAAGTTAAGGGCACTTGTTAAAGATTTAAAATTAGAAATGATTGCTGAAATTTAGGTAGAAAAAGTTACTTTTTGCTGTTTCAATGTGTTGAATGCACAATTTCCATTAATTTTTTGTTTTGAATCAGCCCTTAATTTTTGTCAGTCCTTAAAAGATCCAAAAATCATGTGCGTATAATGCCTAAAGAACCTCTGCGAGGGACTTATTAAAACACATTATTTTTGTAAACTAGTAGTATATAGAGACCAGGAATTCCTTTTTTTGATGAAAAAAAACTGATTCCAAAAATCATCTTATATTTGGGGTTCAAGAACAGTTTTAAGCCACATAAATACTTGAACTTTCATCTGATTATGAATAAATATATTTTCTTTTGAAATCCATGTAGTATTTCAGTTGTTTTCTTGTTAGAGCGAACCATCCATGAATTTGGTCATCATGTGTGTGATTTTTCTTGCCATATGTTCTAGGGTTATAAGATATGAAATAACTAATTTTGATGCTAACATGACATTGAAATCTTAAATTTGTCTAGGATGTGATTTGGCAAGGGCATGTAGCAGGAGTCGATGCAGCATTGAATACATTCAAGGCCAACGAGGCGTATCCAATGAGAAAGTTGCACGAGGTGAATCACTATTATCGAGTATTAAAAACTTTTTTTACTTATGTAGGAATTATCTAGTCATCTATTTTGTCCTCTACACTTGAACTATTTTCATCGATACGCCTGCTGGTGGCTTGCAGCCAATGATGCCTACTTTTCTGTCTATATGTGCATTTAAGTCTCCTCAATCGAACGGTTACTTCTGTTTAAAATATTTCAATCTTAACTTATTTAGTTACTTATTCAGATCCTTCCAGATATGATAAGGGGTTCCTCGAAATTGTATCACAATGTTCAGACTGCTACATCAGCATATACGGAACTGGAGGCCTTCAAGAAACTAGCTTACTGTAACAACATAAAGGATCTATCTGTTTATACCCATCAGCTGCGATGGATAAAATCTCCTTCAGAGCTCAAGCTGATGAAGGAATCTGCATCAATTGCTTGTCAGGTACTTTCAAGTTTCAACTCTATTTGAGGACTGAAAACTAGAACTCCTAGCGAGGCTGTTATATGCAGATTTGTTTAGGAGGTCATAGATGCCAAATGGTAAGAACTTGATGATTTGAACATTTTCTGGTTTTGAATAGGCTCTTTTGTCAACAATGATGCATTCAAAAACATACCCTTTTGAAGGTATGCTAGCTGCAAAGGTCGAATACGAATGCAAAATGAGAGGTGCGCAGCGAATGGGGTGAGCATTTCTTTATATTCTGCGACTATCCCTCTTATGCAATTTGTTCACGCCAGACTGCTTTGTGTATTGTTATTGGTAACTTAAAAAGCTTTTGCAAGAGTAACAGAGAAGTTCATTAATATAGAAAACTAAATGGAAGTTCAACAATCACTCGCGTTCACAATTAATGAGATAATTTTTATCTTTATTTCCTCTCTGTATCAGATTCAATCCCGTGGTTGGTGGTGGGCCTAATGGAAGTGTTATACATTATTCTAGGAACGATCAGAAGGTAAATTCATTTACGAACTTCCATCTAGTATGTGTAATTTTTTGTTTTCTTATCTTTAACATGTTTGGCAGATTAAAGATGGAGATCTTGTTTTGATGGACATTGGATGTGAGTTACATGGGTATCTCAGCGATCTCACGCGTACCTGGCCACCTTGTGGTAGCTTCTCTTCTGCCCAGGTTAGCATGGTTTGGTTCCTTTTAGAAATCCTATCTAGGTATTTGGGAAATCTTACGGCCCGTTTACTTTGAGAAAATGTTTTGTTTTCATTTCTTGTTTTCACTTCTAATTACAAAGTTGATACATTGTTTTCAATATGTTTTCTGTTTTCAACGATTTGTACAGAAAACACTGAAAACAATCTGTTGTTGTTTTCTGTTTCCTTGATAGACTATTTACTGATGATTTAATAGCAATCCAAGACAAGCAGACTGTATAGTCCTAGTTTTCCATTGTAGTCCTCATTCGATGATAGGCTTAATTGCATCGATTTTCATTTATGGATATGCATATGCTCTC
>Ga0099826_10000352_pt1 | contig 21129 bp, 12 predicted proteins | sample Mtrugardesep15_FD_76830 | JGI IMG/M metagenome (GOLD analysis project Ga0099826, IMG submission 76830) | Root nodule microbial communities of legume samples collected from California, USA - M. trunc garden sep15 | ecosystem: Host-associated > Plants > Roots > Nodule | place: USA: California... | reverse complement strand
GGCTATTGGTTATGGAAAAAATGAAAGAGAGAGAAAATTGAAAGTAATTTGCATTTAATTTTATGAGAATAAACAAAAAAAATCTTGGAAAAGATAAAAGTTTGTCTTTTTTGCTTATATTTTAGGACAAAGAAAATATGTTTTTTTTCTTATATTATGGGACGGAACGGAGGGAGTATTATAGAATAAAAAATATAAAAAAAATCTTAAATTACAAAGGTAAAATATGTCTTTTTATTTTATATGGTCATTATAATTTAAATAATTAACCTAATTTTAAATTAGAGATGATTAATATTTAAATAAAAATATGTGTATGGAAAAGACAAAGCACCGAAAGAAAGGGTCCTTGTCAGACGACAGTCCCAAGTGAGAAAAACAAAAGTGAATGTGAATTTGAACATACCATACACTACTGTGTCTGTGTCTGTCTCTCTTTGAGTACTGTGCCAAAACCCCAACCCAAAGACACAGATAACTTCTCACAAGTACACAACACAAGAAATGGAGGGTGGAAAAAAATCACACGAACAAGCTGGTCCATCATCTGCTATTGACAAAACCACTCACACTTTTCATGTTGCTAGTGAAGACGAGGAAGACGAAGAACAAGTCTTTGTTCCTAGTCCTCTTCTTTCTCTCAAAGAACAGATTGAAAAAGACAAGGTTCTTTTTTTATTTTTATTTTTAAATTTTTCCTTATTTCTGATTCTGCAATTTGTTCTCATGTCCTTTTAAAATCGTGGGTTTGAGGAAAAATTGTATTTTTCTGAATTATTTTAAATTGAATGCCCAAATAATGTACCAAAATAGTTCAAGTATTTTCACAATGTATTATTGAGTTTTATTTTGCTTTGATTGAGTGCAGTGCATTGATTTTTTCTTGAATTAATAATGCAGTATATAATGATATTCAAGTGGTTTCCTATAGGTTGATTACATTATTGGTTGATAAAGTGACTTCTACTAATAATGTACCGAAATAATGATTATTTTGTATGAGGTTAATTGTGTTTTGCAGGAGGATGAAAGCCTAAGGAGGTGGAAGGAGAAGCTTTTGGGTTCCTTGGAAAGTGATTTAGATGGTTTGTTTAAGGACTTTGTCTGTCTATGATCCTTGTTTGTTTGCGCTGTATATCAAAAACAATTTTCGCTTGGGTTTATTTAAGTTGTTTTTTCCTTTGATAGGTCAATTGGAACCTGAAGTAAAATTCCACTCCATTGGAATTCTGTCTGAGGATTTTGGTGAAATAGTTACTCCTTTACCTGTGGAAGAACATCAGAAGAACCGTACGCTATTCACTCTAAGGGAGGGATCTCGCTATCAGCTTAAGCTACAATTTAGTGTTTTGCACAACCTTGTCTCTGGCTTGACTTACTCCAATACTGTGTGGAAAGGAGGGCTTCAAGGTACACATTTAGTTTTTTCCTTCTACTAATTAAACTTGCATAAATTGGTTTTTTGTGATTGACTTAGGTATTTATGGCTATAATTATAAAAACCAAAGCATTATTATCCAAAAAGTTGAGGGTCAGGTTCGAAAGACAATCACAATAAACCTAAGATGATGTTCTGTTTGACTATGGAACCTTAATTCGATAATGTCCAACTTCCAGATAAAATGCCTTTAAAATGTTTTGAGAGGAAGTTGGTCATAGTAATGATTATTTGGTCTTTTTATTTGGCATCCTCGAAGTTTGATTTGGTTTTGAAGGTTTCATTTTTGCTGATCATTAAGATCCTTTATCGGATTGCTGGTTTAGAGAATTTTTAGGTATTATCAATGCCTTAGGAAGCACAATTGTAGCCCCACAAGTGGAAACAAGCTTGTAGAATAGTAAATAGTGTCTGGCAAGGCTTCTTCTCATACCAGAGGTACTGAATTTTAGTTCGATTTCAGAAGTCCAGCACTTAAACTCCGAGTTAACCCGAAGAAATTAAAGGCTTAAACTACGTTTAATGCTTAGTAGTAAAAAAAATAATAGCTTGTTTTCCTGAGGATTTTAGTTCAATTTGTGCTTCTAAACGAGAACCTAAATTGCACATGGCATTGACAGTTAAATCTCGTTATTGTGTTTATTTGTTGACTCGTTGAATCGAATGAGTTTATGACTTTAGATATGTAAATTGGGTCAATTTTCTTATGTTGTTTCTTTGTAAGTTAAGGTAGGGTCAGATAGAATCACGAGTTTGATGACAACATTGTTATTTTCTCCGAACCATGCCCAAAATGGTGTGGTTTAAAGGAGGTGAACACTGGACAGTGTTCTATTGAGTGTCAACTCTCAATCCCATAACTCTTGCATAAATCAAGTCTCAAACCAATAAACATGAACAAACCCGGTGTTGGAAGTTTGCACTGAACCCAACAGGACAACAAGGTTAATGAACTGGACTGTGTTGAGCTGAGACCTAGGTATACTGAGCGAAATACAGCTCTAATGAGACAAACTAGTCCCACCTTTCTTCACTCTTTAGTAATTTTGAACCTTGCGATATGCTTTATATCATCCATTATGAACTTGTTCTACTCTTTGTGTAATGATTTGTGAACCTATCTTGAGATAAGTGAATCTGTCCATCAATTTTGAACTGTGATGCTATGTTTGTGTATCTAGTTTGGTTTTGTCTGTGAACCCATCTTAGCTTAAATAGTGGTTAATGTTGAATATATACTATGCACATGGTATTAAATTATGTGTGCATTTTAAATACTATATGTTGTATCATTTGAGCTTACAACGAGATGACAAGTTTATGTATTTGTTGTATGAAACTTATAAGTTGATTGTACTCTGGAGCTTTTCAGTTGATCAGAGTAAAGGAATGTTGGGTACTTTTGCTCCCCAAAAGGATCCATATGTATATGCCTTGAAAGAAGACACCACTCCCTCTGGTGCACTTGTAAGGGGCGTTTACTCTGCAAAACTTAAGGTATGGGAATGTAAACGTGTATTTACAATTGGATATGTGTTGAGCATCTGTTAGTTGCCCAAGTTGTTAAAATGAATGAATATTTTGTGTTTACTCTGTATATATATATAGAACAATTGATTCATAAACTCTTTACTCTTTTGGTTGATGTTTTACAGTTTGAAGATGATGACAAAAGGTGTCATATGGAACTCAAATATTTGTTCGAGATTAAAAAAAGCGGCTAGTACCCCAGTTTTCTGTCACATTGTTTTTTATGCATGATTGTATCGTTCTCGTGAAATTCTTGATTCTATTTTGAACATAATTGTCTGATCTGATGATGTTAATTTGTTTACTAATACACAAAAGATGGTTCCATTGTGAACTTGTAATGGCTTAGTGTAAGAACCAAAATGACTATATTGAACATTTGCACTACACATATGGCAGAAAAGTTCCTCTTTAAAATATTTATCAAATGACTTATCGAACATTTGCACTATCAAATGTCTATGTCAAACAACAGACATTTCAATTTATTATATACTATACAAATATGAAATCCGATTCAAATAGTTTTTGCAATAGGATATCCAACCAATTCTCAATTTCTCTGATTGGTTTGTGTTATAAATTTGGATCGATTTGAAAACGAACACCCTTAATTATATCAGTTTTAAATTTGGATCGTTTTGAAAACGAACACCCTTAATCATATCCAATTATGCATTTATAAAAAATCTTCCTAATGTTTTTTTTACCCGCTTGGTGTAGTTTGATATACTTATTACCAACATTTTTTTGAGAAGTTAATGACAACATGTATATTTTAAAGAATATTTACCTTTGTGGTGCAAGTAGACTGTGGATCGTGCGAGTTTGTTGAATGGTCGTACATACGAAAGCTTTACAGAAACGTGTTTGGTTTCACATTTAGATGTTTTAGAAGTCCTACATATGACTTCAAATTAAAATATTTACCATTATTAATTTAACAAACACCAAATGAAAACACTTTAAAAATATTTTAAATTTTCATGCATACAAATACAACATAAATACTGATGGTGTGAATATGTTCCAGAATAAGGACGTCTTCTACTGTGATACATGTTGTCTTGTTTAGGATGCGGTTTGTACTCTATGAAGTTGTCAGGTTGAGGGACGAATTCTGAAAAGTTGTTTAGTGTCCAGGTATTGTAAATAGAAGATGGAGGTGACTGGAGGTTAGAATGTTCTCTCCTCCCCTTACGTTATGCTTTGTTTTTTTATGGACAAGGTGAGAGTGGTGATGCTTGAAGGTCAATTCTGCAGAAAAATGCAGGGCATTATGGAAATGGAAGTGGGATAGAAATGAAAAAAAATTCATCATCATGAGACTTTAAAATCTAATGGTAAATCAAAGCTTGTGCTCACCTCCGATATGCGACTCCCTCTTTTAATTTAAAAGTTTAAAATATCATAAAATCGTATGTCATATGGAGATCAACCTAGTCAACTACAAATGCGACATATTTAAATTGAGTGAATACATTTTAATTATAGTTTTGATCTTTTATTTTCACTCATTCACTAAATTAATCAACACTAAACCTCATCATATTATTGTACTTTAAAAAATGGTGAAATTGAAACAATTTTTTTGAGTTTTTTTTAAATTTCATAAATATTCATTACTCCACATCATATCCTATGACATATTATTTAAAATAGGGTAGTGTTACTGGTTAAGGAAGTCAAAAAGAAAATTTTAAATAAAAAATGATTCACAATTTTAACCAATTCTCGGAGCATAGTTAACATGACCCTTTAAAATATGTCAAATCATATTTTAGGTAAAAAAGTTTGACGGAGTGATCAAAACTTAGTGATTTTAAATTATAATAATATTCATTTTTTTAATATGTAATAAACAACTCAGTAGGACAATGCATTATTATATGCAAGGACCGAGGTTCAAACGATTAAATATACTAATGCTCAGTTAGATATTAAATTTTATAATTACATAATTACATAATAAATTTTCTTTATTTTTTATTATCTTTTAGATCACAATAATATGTGATAAACTTTGAATTTTTTTTTAAAAGAATAAGAATAAATTTTCCCAAATCTAAAAACTTACATATGAAATTATTATATTAAATTAAATAAAATAATTACATGTCGATTTTTTAGATCTAGAAAGAAGTTATTCATACCCTTTTCACGGTTAATAAAATTTCACACTTTGCCTATGATTTCTGCACTTTCCAATGAAGCCATTTATAAAGTTTTCCTCTTATCCTATTTTTAAGACACTGTCGATGTGGGACTACCAGTACTCTATGTAACAACACACAGTTCTTCTCCCATGCTTCATTGCCTCCGCAACCGACCAGACCATTGAACTTCTCTACCATTGCTGAAAACTTGCGACCTTGCATATATTGATTTTTTGTGAATGACTTAAAGTTATGAAAACTGAAGCACTGTTATCAAAAAGTTGAGACTTAGATTTAAAAGTAAATAGTGTCTCAACTCTCAATCCCAAAACTCTTGGCATAAATCAAGTCACGGACCAAAAAACATGAACAAATCCAACAGGCCAACAAGGTGAATGAACCTTATTCTGATAAGATGAGACCTAGGTTCACTGAGCGGAATGCATCTCCAACAAGGCGAACCAAGTCCCACCATTCTTCACTCTTAGTAATATTGAACCTTATGGTATATGCTTCATCTAAATTGAATGTAATTAATCACATGTATTAGTGTTGTGTCAGTGTCACACCCCAAACACACCTCTGATTAGAAGTGTCAGTGCTATAGAAATGTAGACTTTTTAATTTCGTTAATTATTATTTTATATATAAAATTACAATTATTTTAAATATTTAAATAACATTTATTTGTAACATAAAATACAAAAAAAATAGAGAACTAAAGAAATGAAAGATTTTTCTTTTTTTTCAAAGAAATGAAATATCATTAAATCATTATATAATACTGCTATATATATTAAATTTGAAGCTATTGACAAAATAATCACATTATTCACATATGCGACATGATTGAGCAGAGGAAAGGCAAACTTTTTTGAGAAAAGGGTGGGTGATTATCAGAAGGAATATGTGATGTCAAACCACCAAGATGATAGGAAGAACTTTGTTTTCATGCTATAAGGTTCTATTTTTAGTGATTCTGTTTTATTTAACTTTAAATAAAACACTATTAATATACTTTGGAAAAGACTTACATACGAGGGATTCAAATACAAAAACACATGATAATTGGGGTAAAATAAGAAGACTGAGGGGTCCAGCTGCACCTCTTGGACAATAGGTGGCTCTGCCCCTGCATCTATTTATCAGGATTTTCATGACTCATTCATAGTTCCAAGGTCTCATTTTGGCTAGGGAAATGGAAATTATGGAGCTTGCTATTGAGACTCACTGCATTGTATTAATCTCATCAAAGGGCCAGCCATGAAGTTTCTTATTTATCAGTGCTGATCAAAACATATAGGATATGATTGAGCGGAGTAATGTCACACTATAAGAGAAGGAACTATATGCAAATTTTATGGACAAACTTGGAGCATCCTTAGATATTGACCTTTGTTATCATCAATGATGCATAGATACGGGTACCGGTACGTAATGGCAACTTTTAAAAAATAAAGGTACAAGTACGTTGATATAAAACATCAAATAATGATTTTGTACTACCATTGTTGTTGTAAAACATGCTTAGGGAAAAATCAATTATAATAAAAAATGGTATAATATTATTCGTATTTTGATCATGTGTTTAACTACACTTCTATCTTCAGAGTTTTACTTTTTTTGTGCACGCCCTATACTATTTTCATCAAAAGCAAGAGAGATAAGTGAAATCCAATAATAAAGCAAAATAATTTTGGTTATTTTTTCAAAGCCCGTACGTTTTTGTTGTACCAACTACACCGACACAACAAGTAAAAATAAATATGTTTCAGTTTATAAGTTACGACTACTGCACATGTATCCGGTACCGGTACTTCTCCATGTTTGAAGACTGGAGTACCCATGCTTCAGAGGTTATCATACTTCTACGCCTAAAGACCTTCAGAGTCTTCTAAAGATGGATAGGATAGATGCAACCAAAACTACTTTTTCTAGTAAGTGATTTGCTTTTATTTCTTTCCTCTTTTATGTTAGCATTGTAACAAAAAAATTTGTTTGAGAATATTTATAAATATAATAACTAATGTTTGAGCAATATTGACAAATAATAACTATCTTTTAATTTTATGCATCAAAGACGACAATTTGTCTTGAGTTTAAATATATAAATGACAAATATATATCCCATGTCAAAAAATATATACATGATATCTTCTTTATATATATTCTCTTTCGTACTCACATTGTATTCTTATTTTTCTCTTTATTGTTTTGATTTTTGTGTCAATTCTTACATTTCTTTGTATAATTTGATTGTCTAATAAGTTGTCTCAAAAAATGGTTGTTCAAATAACATTCATCATATATTTATTAATACCAAATATTAATCCATAATTTTCTTTTGTTTTAATATTAACATTTCTTTTCTTTTAATATTTATAAAAAAAAGGGAAACTTTTATATTTATTAATGAAAAAATTATTAAAACAAAATGGATAGTAGACAAATTTCTATTTCTATTACCAACTATCCAATGTGATCTAATAAAATATTTTCAATACATTTAACAATCACATAACTTTAATTGAAATTCTGCTGGAGTATTATTCAGTTCAATAACACGGCCAGACCACTGCACTTTTCTGCCACTGTGATTAAGTCATTAAACTGTAAAGGGGGTGCCGATACAAAAGAAATCACCTGACCCTCAACAAAATGCAAAGATACATTCCACATTATTAATGAAATTTTCGTTCACGTCTTTTGTTACTTGTCTCTAACTTGAATAGTAAAATCTCTAGTTTTGTCTTAAAATTTTAATCTGGTGGGTGCAATTTGTTTCCATTACGCATGCTGCTTCAAAATTTGGTGCTTTCAATTCGATACTATAATACTGATTACATGATTACATCTCTGATTCTTAAAGTAACTTATATTTATAATGTATTAAGCACACGATATTTTAATCATATAGACAAATGGACATTATAAGTTTTGTGACCTATAATGTGATGAAGGATGAGAAGGTTGTTGAAGTTTCTGGAGCAGAACTACGTGTAACTCTTACTAATCAAGTATTATTGATCATCTCCCTTCCATTTCAGATTAAAAAGTCCATATAAATAATGGAAAATTATATTAACTGCGAAAATCAGTGATTGATTACCACCATCATATACTGAAACCATTAACAAATTCTTAGGTAACATTATTTTCTTTTCTTCTGAGATAGGAAAAAATAATCCTTACTATTTTTAGGTACTTAGAATAATATCTTAAAAGTATGATACAAGGCATTTCTTGTCTAACTATTTTCCTTTTTTCCTTTGATAGACACGAGCTAGAACATTTATAGACGACACATCTAGCTAGAGCCCCCCAAACAAAGCCTAAATATTTTTACTTTTACAATTTAGCAAGGGAGGGTTCTTGTTATCAGCTTAAGTTACAATTTAGTGTTTTGCACAACCTTTTCTCTGGCTTGACTTACTAGTTACTACAACACTGTGTGGAAAGGAGGGCTTCAAGGCACACATTTAGTTGTTATTTTCCTGCTGCTAGTTAATCTTGTATATATTGCATTTTTCTGATTGATTTATAGTTATAAAACTAAGAAGAAGTACTATCCTAAAAGTTGGGAGTCGGGTTCAAAAGGCGATCACAACAAATTGTAACTTAATTCCATGATATCCAGCTTCCGGGTAAATGTCTTGAAAGTGTTCTAGAAGCAGTTGATCATAGTACTGATTATTTGGTATTTTTATGTGGCATTCTTAAAGTTTGGTTTGGTTTTGAAGGTTGCGTTTTTGGTGCATATTTTGTGATCGTTTAAGGTTTGACTCTATTTTGAATATAATTGTTGATGATGTTATTTTGTTTACTAATACACAAAAGAAGGTTCCATTGTGAACTTGTGATGGCTTATTGTAACTACTAGAAAATGTTAGTACTTTCATTCATATAATATTTTTTCTTCATATTTTGCTATCGACCAACTATTACTTCAACCGTACGGGAATTGGTATATGCATTTGTGACGAAGAAGACACTTTCGTTTAAGATGGTGAGTTTCCCTTGTTTACATTAGGTTGCGGTTGGCGAGGCTATGGGTTTATTCGAACCCCTCCAATGACTTAGTGACATGTCTTTCGACAACGTCGATTTTGAGCTAGATTCTAAAGTTACATGTGATGCCTTCCATCCCGTCGAGATGATATTTTCGAGTTTGGGCGCGTCATCGCATCTTGCAAAGCTCTTTTTTCTTTTCTTTTTTTACAAACTACAGGCTAGACCACATATATCATTTAATAAATAAGTCTAAAATGTTGATTTTGCTTGTAATAGTAGTCGGAAGATGTAATCGCTTACTATGGGACGGATGAGTATGTGTTTTTCCTTGTCATGTGTTTTAAATTCATTAATTAACATAAATTTTTTTTTTCTTCAAATAGCCTGGTAGTTAGAACCCATACATCCCATACATATAATATTACATGTCTCTATTAACCGAGCTGGAAAAGATATATATAAAAATTACTTAATTTATGTCTTAAAACTTTTTACTTTTAGCCAGATGAAATAATCACTAAAAATAAAATTCTTCAAACTCATCGAATCAAAAATTAAACGAACTTATAAGAATTATTTACTTTATTAATTGTTATCATTATCAATTTACATTGTCAGTGTATTTACTACTACACTGTACGTTAGTTTAAGTTTAACAATCGACAACGCTTTGCTTCAACATATGAAATGCGCCATGGAGAACAATTTATATAATTTTTCTCCTATATACTTTTTAGACATTACCGATGTGGGACTACTCGTACTCTATTATTCAATTCAACAACGTAAGTTTCTTCTACCAACCAGACCACTGCACTTTGCTAAAAACTGATGAGATTTCAATTTACCACTCCCCCATTATGATAATTCTAATTAGTTTTTCCAATTCATTTACCATCCCTTGTTGTCACACAAAGCCTTCTGTGTTTTAATTCTATTCTTTTACTTTGTGGGATTTAGCAAAATTTTAAACATAATCTGGTGGTGCTGGGTTTGATACCAAAATACTATGTTAATTGTATTAGGTTTCCTTTATGTTCCAAACTTGCTACATGAGACATCATTGTCATTTACTACATAGAAGTTATAACTTATTGAATCCATACCACTTGATTTTTCAAAACATATACTACAAGGCTACAAACTTGGTTTAATGTCTACAATAAGTGAATGATATAATTTGACTTCTAGAATCCTAAGTAACCATATATCATGACTCTTGTTAAATATTTCTTAGCAAAAAGTCTCAGCAGAGGTACTTTTTATGAGGAAACAAGAAGAAGCACCGGATAGTGGCCATGGTGGATTTTTTTTCAAACCGTTGTGGTCAATTTTTGAAGGGTGGTGGTGCCATGGTGTTTTATGGTGGAAACGACCGCTTAAAAAGCAGGTTTTTGGTCTTCCAACATCGATAACAATGTAACAGGTTCCTTTATATGTTTATATTTGTCTATTTGGGATGTTATTTGGACAATAGAAATACGTCCTTTGTTTCAGGAAAGACCCTTAAAGTGATCTCTAAATCTAAGAAAAAGATGCACTGAAGAGTCATCACATTTGGGGGGTAGTGGACTAGTGGGAAGTGTTTGATCAAATAGGATACAAATTGAGTTTCTTGCTTAAAATAAAAATTGGTCGGGCATTTAGAGATTCTTGTTTTAATTTAATTAATTTTAAAATTGAAAACTTAATGTGCAAATTAAAAGTATATGGAAAGAGAAAATAAAACTGATCTAAGTTTATATTAGTTCAGAATTTCAACCACTAATCCACATATCACACCCCAATATAATTCAAAGGACCAAGAATGATAGCTCACGCATTAGACCAAGTATTACTAATGAAACTCAAGAATCTCTAGCAAAACTATATTTATCAAGCTAGCTCAAGAATGATAGAAATGGAGAGAAAATATTTCGTATGTGCAAAATGTTGCTACTTTACTCCAATAATCACAAAGACAACAAATGGGAAGCATATTTGGTCATCAAATTAATACTCTATAGAAACATCACTTAAAAGTTAACATCTCAATTTCACTTGAAAGTTAAGTTATACTAGTACATAGTTAGTGACACTACTACTAGATTACAACATTAGTTTCGGTGTTTACTCACAATTGAATCCCCTTGAGGTCAAACCCGAGCTCATCAAGAGATATTGTAAAGTTGTGTTGGTAAACTAACATACTGTAAATTCAATTTCCGCTTGTTACTCTCCAAATACAAATCATATGACATTAGAACTTAGTATGCCATGTGTTATCATTCAAGATGTTCTTTGATATTAGACTTTGTTGTATTATATCTATCATTTGTGGTAAAATAAAAATAAAATAAAAATGGGCATAGTAGTTGCTTTACCTCAGCCAACTGAATTAGCCCTTATTTTTAACAACTACACTGCCAATATTTATTGATATGATAATGTGAAAAAACCTGCAAGATTCGCCCAATGTGTGGATTTTGGGATATGGAGAGAGAACTTTTGGGGTAAATGTGAAACTGTAGAAATGGAGAAGTTACTATTACGTTTTATATATAGGCAGGTTTCGGATTTTATAATCCTAACTATGTTCGAATTATAAAATTTGAAGGGCAGTTTTAAAAATAATAATAGGGCGCACAAAAATCTCGTAGGGTGGAAAAATTAATAGCCAAAAATATAGAAATTATTTCTGAAATTTAGAAGTTAATTCTTTAAAAAAGTTAAATACTTCAAATTTCAATGCACTGAATACATGGATTTTCATAAAAGTTTACTATTAAAGGTTTTTAAAGAATCGTATAAAAGTAACTAGGGCAACCCTTTCTCTTTGATCTCCGGAGTTACTGTAGTCACATGAAAAACATGGCATGGCTAATGCATCTCTATAACATGGAGATTTAGCCATATCACATGCCACTCATGCCTCAAATAGGTGTCAAATATAGTCACATTCTTAAAGACTAATATGTTCCATTACAAAAAGTCAGCAGACTGGAAAAAAGAATCTTAACATAAGTTTATAATAACAGTGCAAAATTGTTTTTCCTTTCTGTGGAAGGAATTTACAACATCAAAGAAAACAATTCAAGACATGATTATTGGTTTTCCAATTATACATCTAACATGTTTGACAGAGCCTAAGTTCCAGAATATGTTTGTGTTATAAATCTAAATTACGAAGATAGTAAACAACGGCAAATAATATGTAGCGAAGAAAGTGTCTTATGAAAACAGATAACAGATTTTCTCAGCTTCACTATTATCTTTTATATTCTCATGTACCCTCATTTCCAATATAAATTTTTATAACAATGGATTATACATATAACTATAGCTTGTATGTCCTAAATCAAGAACACCGTCAACCAATTGACAAATAATGATTACAAATCCACCAAAATCTGGCCTGTTATTTCCCAGGATGGCAAAGTGGAAGCTGGTTACTCAAGTAACCAGCAGTAAAAAATTGCACCTAGCATAATAGCCGTGTAAATTGTGTTTCAACAAATGGAAGGTAATAACTTGAATTTCATTTTGTTGAGCATATGATGACGAATATCAGATGCCACGAGTAATATATCAGTGGGAGATGCCTCATGCCTGCTGCCAGGAACAGTAGAATACTACATTAACTATGTTCTGCCTTGAGATATACTGTACAAATTGTGAAGTGGATAAATGAGCTATGAAATTGGGCCAAAGTTCCAAATGAAGCAAGCAAAGAATTTGCAAGAACACAGTGGCGCAACAAGTATGTGATGCAGACAACTGGTCAAATTCCAAACATCTGTTATTCAGAGGAGGAATTTTGACATTCAAGTGTAGCGTGTCATCCAGGAGAACAAAATGATCCCACCGGCATCTGAGATTCTAAGAATAAAGAAAAAGCTTATCATTACAGTAAAATCAGAGCTGAAAAGACACCACTAGTCTACATATAAATCAATTACATTATATATGATTGTACAACGGAAGCCATGAAATGTCCAAAAGGAAAAGAAAGCAACATTATTGTCATTCCCGAGGGTAATGTATACTATATTACCTTTTACTGAAATACTCTCCTTCATAATATGAAGCAGTAAAGGAAATGTCATTTTATCGTTACCGGTCTTATTACTATTTGGTATGAAACTGATTGCATATACCCATATACTGTATAGAGTTGTGCACTTTGACCAACTACATTCTTTATCTCTTTGTTTTGCCTTGCACTCAGCGGTTTCATGTGCATTCTGTCTTAGATTCCGAGTTTCTGGTCAAACAGATTCTCTAACTTCAAATTGAGCAAGTTTACTTCAGTTGTGTAAAATGTATGAAGTAAGAACAAGAAGAGATGAAGTATCTAAATAAAGGAATCTAATTAGGAAACTGAGTTTATCTTAATGAACAACGAAATCATACTGGGTAGTGTTTTTTTGCTATTGAATACAGGGTCTTGCTAATGAGTGCCCTAAGGGCATTGGTTAAAGAACCTATAAAAGGAAAATTTGTCTCGAAAATACAAGTCAAACCTTTGTCAATATAATAAATACAACATTTCCCCATACAAACTTGCTTCTTTTGATGGATTAACCAATACCTCAAGGGCATTCATCAGCATTTCCCTTGAATATATTAAGCTAACACAAGCCATGTATTATTAACAGAAAAATAAGAAAATCTTAAACATCCAGCTTCCAAGACAACTCAGCATATATCTTAATATGAATGTTGCCTTCACAATTTGGCAACAACAATTAAAAGTTCATTTCTTCAATCATGCTGCACATCAATGTAAAAGCTAAACATGCATTTATGGACGTTAAATCTATGATTCAGGCAAATTGGTAAGAACAACAATTACAATTAGTCAAGAGAAAGACCTAGCAGGAGGTAATGGTCACCGAAGACCAAATAATTGAAGCTTTTAAGGCAAGGACAGAGCAAATTTAAGAGTCACGACAACAAAGCAATTCGTATTTTTAAGGCTACCTTGTTCCAAATTCTGTTTAAAATCATATAGCAGTGCATAGGTCGGCCAATTGTATGAGGCTCCCAGCAGGTGGAGTCTAGAGAGGGTAAATATAAAGTCTTTCCCCAGAAAGCGGGGAGTAGATGCATGCGGTCTTTCCCCCGCACGCGGAAAAAATGTTTCTAAGATTTTAACTTGTGACCTTCAAGTCACGGCGCATCAACCATATTGTTGCACCAAGGCTTGCCCTCCATATATCAGTGTAGGTTCAAGCCAAAAAAAGGAGACAAACAAAACATTAACACAGAACATGAAAGAAAGTACCTTTTTTATTTACAAATAATGCAACAACAAATCAGCTGAAGTATATCTCAACCTGCAGCTTTGTCCCAAGTGAACATCACCAAAAACATACCTGCAATATGATACATTTGACATATTAAAAGAAATAAACAAAATAACATTTAAGTCAGGATAAGATAGGTCAAGGAGAATTCCAACTTAGGAAGTCTTGTACCCATTCCCGCATTTAAGAAACAGACATATACTTGGACAGCTGGACTCAAATATGCAGAGGCGGCAAACTTTAATGTCTATACCCATTTACTGTTGACCAACCTTAATTAGAGTCTTTAACCCCAAATAGGTGCTCAAAGGCATCCCCACGGCTTAGGCTCTTTGAACCTACCATGGAACTAATCCTCGAGTCGGCAGCAGGACATTTACACTTGTTTTAGTTAAATGAAAAATGGTCCCCCTCTTAACGTGTATCTTTCGTACAAGCTTTTTTTATCTCTCTTTTAGTACAAGCTAAAAAAATAAAAATATTATTTTAATGCTAAAAGAGAGATAAAAAAATGAAATGTTTTTAAAAAATAACAAATTTGGGAGTCATAGACTTCTGGTTAATTCAGCTAACTCAACCTTTTGTGAACCTAGAATCATAATCCTCCTGAAAAATAACTTAGGCCTTAAATGGAAGAGAAAGAATATAACCTATATTCACAATACTCTGGCCATGCACAGCGAGCTTTCCCATAATCCCAATAGCAGTCCTCGTCTCTTAGAGGTCCACGCTTAGCTGTAATGGCATAATAATTGACGATTATCAGCTAAATTGTAAAAATTTGTCAATGAAAATAGTGTGAAATACCTTTTGTGACAAACTCTGATTTCGCATCAGGATGGATATCACGCCACATCTCAAGCCATAATTCCCTCATTAGCACCGATGATCTAACAATGTTCCTGTGATTTGCTACAAGAATATAGTGTCAATTTACTTGTATGTAAATTTTATAGCATGATGCTTGGGGGTTCTGACATCATAATTCTTGCTTATCCATAAAATAATAGCAATACAAATTTATTGTTTATTAAAATACTGATAATTAGTGACAGATAAATAACCTTTTCTTGGGTTAATGCATACATTTAACTAAATAATTTGGATAATTTGAAACCTTAAGGGTTTGTTTGGTTCAAAAACGTAGAGGAAAGTGGAAGAATGTTAATGGAGTGGAGGGGAAGGGAAGGAGAGATTTAATTAGATATTTTGTGGGTTGAGTTGAGACGAAGGGAGGGGAAGAGTGGGATTTTAATAGAGGAAAATAGGGGCGCCCCTAACATGGTCCCATTTAAAGAGGTCTACTAGTGAACTCATTCAACTGAACCTACTATAGAAGGTTATCACCTTATTTCTTCCTTTTTTTTTTATCTTATATTTGATATATCCAATTATTATTATTTTTCTGCCACTATCTTCTTCAACCTTCCCCACTTAGTGGGATAAGGCTTTGTTGTTGTTGTTGTATCTTTTTCACCAATGTGCAAGTACCCAAGTTATAATTTTCATGTGATGCGGTGGACGATGGTGCTACAGGAACTGGTGGAAACTATGTTACATCATCAATCAAAATTGTTATTAGTAGAGTACAGAGTAATTTAGATTCATCGTCATCCCGTGTCTTTGAAGGAGAGGTCCTCTTCTCCGGTGTGAGCAGAGGCACATATCTAATTGTGCCAACTTTGAAAAAATGAATTGAAACATATAGAGATGTTTGAAACCAACTAGATTGTGTAACTCACCTATACGGTCTTACTGATAAGGTCCATTTTTTTTTATAATCAAGTCCAAGATGATGTTGTTGATCTATTCTTCAAAATTCCCAAGTTCTAATCACACCAACAGTTTGTTGTTTGAGCTTGTTTAGTAACAATTGTGCCTCAAAACAAGTACACAAATTGCTGGAAAAAATATTTTTCAGACAAAAATACATCAAACTAATAGTTCTCTGTTGAACAAGCAGATTTTTACCAGTGGAAAATTCATGAATTTGATAAACGCTTTCCAATCCAGAGTAAAAACTAAAATAAATTGCTATGGTCAACAATAGGGGGGATCACAGAGGCATGGACAATGGAAGAAAATTATTTTAGTTCTGAATCTTTTAGCTTAGACGCTGCTTAATTCCTTTTAATTTTTCAATACTCCCAATTTAGATGTACCCAAGCAGATTTTTTCCACCCAAAACTGTCCTTCCCCTTCCACCGTTGTAGGATCACAGAGGCACGGACAATAGTTTTGACGTTGGCGACTCGGGCTTCACGTCTATCTTGATTTTTGTTCTACTTCAGATCTATCTTTACCACTAAAATATTATAAAACTTTTTTTTTTGAGAAAATATTATAAACTGACTACAGTGGTCTACCTATGTAGTACTAGTATTAGCATAAAGTAAACTAAAAAATGGTTTTGTTACAGGGCCAACCGGTTATATCCTGTACTTTTCAAAGGTCCACCCGTGAACCTTTTTCTATAAGTGCATATTAGGGGCTCCCGAAAAATAGAAGATATAATTTTTTTACCCTTAAAAAAGTGACAAAAAAGAGTGTCAGTGTTTGTAACTTAAGAGACTAAAATGGAACGAGAAAACGTAAGTGACCAAGGTATCTAATGTTTGTAACCTAGAAACCAAAATGGAATGAAAGAAACTTAGGGGCGAAATAACTTAAAAGACCAAAATTGTAATTTAGCCTAAATTTTAAAAACTCGCCTTCTGTTCCTTCCAAATCTCCCTAATATTCAAGGGGGATCCAGAATTGAGTGAAGAGGAAATTTGCTCCACTTTCGTCTCCACGAAAAATTGAACCAAACAAGCAAATTTAAAATTATTTCTTCCTTCTTCTCCTCTCTATTTACCTCCAACCAAACACTATTTTCTTTTGCTATTGTATGAGTTCTTTAAGCGGTCATTAATTTTTTTAGCATTGACAAGATGTGTATACAATTGAGTTTATCTATGTAGCCATCATATCTAATTGGCCTTGTTTCATATATTAAAGAATTAGCTAGTCCAAGAAAACTAAGGACAAGTCATGCATGCACCTTTATCAAGCTCCCAAACTGCTGTCCTCTTTCCTGGAAGACTTTCAGAATCTTCATAATATGTTATGTACTTAACCCTAGGAAACCTTGTCATGTTTGGAACAATATCGTCTCCATAGTGATGTTCCACATTCAAATCAATCTGTACATCTGAGCCATCGTGCTCTGACTGAAAAGTTAAAACAAAGATAAATATAAACAAGGCCATACAATTAATAGTATGAATGCAAATAAACTAACTGAAGACAAGAAAATATATAAAGGCATGATAAGAAATATCAAACTTGAAAAGATACAGATTTATTTATATCTAAATCAAAATATATCTTAAATTAGATGCCTTCCCCTTTGAGATGCTTATTGAGGGAAATTATGACATAACTGAGAATAAACATAACCGTTTTGGTGACCTTTTAGACATATCTTAATGGACAACTAACATAGCTCTTCCCTCTTGAAGCTAGAGCAGTGCCACAGACATATACAATAAATAAAAAATAAAGAGGAGGAAGGGGTTTAAGGAAGAAAATAAGCAACATCACCACCACATCAATCCACAACAGACATAATGAATTGTAAAACATAACTTGCGGGCTTAGAACTCAGGCTCACACACCCATCTACCTCAGAGACTAAGACAGAACAGAACATGCAACATAAATAAAAAACTTTGTCCCAACAAACTAACCCTTTAATAGCATATTTGCAAATTAATTGAACTTAATATCAAACATTCTGTGAACAGAAGAGGTGAAAATAATTAAAAATAAAAACGATGGCACATTATTTTTAGACAAGAATACCTGAGGAGCTCTTGTAATGTTCACCTTTGGTCCCAACCAATTTTTGCACCAAGATAGGGAGTTGTATGGAACCTGTAAAGGGCTGATTTTATTGTAATCCAGTTGGGATGATCAGTATATCATAAAAAAGTAAAGGAAAATAATTTAAATTTACCGTCTCATCGCCACTTATAGATCCAGGGTTCCCTTCAACCAGATTTCCTGACCTGACAGTTAAGACTAGTTTAAACATAATATCCAGAAAATGTACAAATAAAAACTGTATTAGTAGAACTACATCCCCACTATACATGATCCAAAATAAAAAATATCATTAATTTTCAAATGCCAGATATTTTAACCAACAAATCATCCCTACCCCAAACCCAGCAAAAAAGTATGATGACTGCTAGAAGCTAGTTTAGATTTTGATGTTGTGAGAATTGATTACGATTAAATGGCACAGCAACGACCTAGGTGATTGTATTCAATATCTTTAGAAGAAAAATGACTTGTTAATGAGGTGAAAAACAACAAACCAATATTTTGCAAGACAACAGCAAATAAGGAGCTAGCAGTGTCAAAATATTATGCACACAAGTTAAACTATCAAGATAAATGTGTAGACATTTGTTTTAAGTTGTTATACTTAATCATACTTTCATGTACTGTTTAAAGGTTGAAGTATATCCTGTAAAAAAAAAATGCTTATCGAATTAAATAAAATGATTGTTATATGCTTCCCCTTCCCCTTGAAGGTCAAAGACCAGACCAAAAACAGAGATATAAAAATAGAATAGAGTAGAATTGGAAATGCAGAAGGGAAGAGGAGGTATTTTGCCAGGGCCCAAGACCAGATGGGCACAAATATAAAGTGCAGAAGAGACAAATATTTTTGTAACTTTATGCAACATGACAAGCTCCTCGAAGTACAAATAAAAAATGAGATGCACAGACACTAATAGAATTTTCGTTCTGTTTACAATTAAAAAAAGCCATTATATCTAAAATAATGACAGATACCTTGTGACTAGAGATCCTTCATACTCATAAACGACATCTGTAATGATCCAGTTATCAGGATACGGCTTGCCGCTAGGGGCAAAGTAGTAACCAACCTATTTTGATAGTTATGAAGCAAAAAATATCATTCACAACAGCACAATATCTCATTACAGACTCCCCAAAGATTTATTATGTTGAAAAATCAGAAAGAAAAGGTTAATATAGAAACAATTGGACGGCTGGCATTATTTATGAAGCTCAAAATAATTTACATGTGAGAAATGCAAATTATTAAGATGCCACTGAGCCAGTGTCACCCTTATACCACACGAAAGTATTCAATATTCAACAATAAGCACAAAGAAGCAAATACTAGAATATAGCACAGATAAAATGTCTCTATAGAATGTAAAGTGCTACTAAGTGCTAACTGGCTAGTACAGAGAAATAGACATGATTTTTTGAAAGTTTCTATATAATTAGAAAATAATAGAATTTTGAGATGCCGGAATAACTTTTAGGTTGGTAACGGAGCCTATCTTATAAGTAGAGGTAGTCCTTACCTTACAAATCAGTTTTGTAAGGTTGAGTTAGGCCCAACCCAAATTCTAAGAGTTTCTTTTTGTACATTTTTACTAGTGGTCTCTTCTTAACATAACTAACTATACTGAAGAAAATGAGTACGGTAAAGGCTTGCAAATAAACATGAGGGGAGTATACAATGAGAAAATCACAAAATTTACAAGTACTGACTTTACTAAATATTCCATAATAAAACCAAATAGAACACAATATTTATGTATGCAGATGGCCCATATACATAAACTCAATATTCGCAACTTGTTCTAAAAAATAAAAAGAAACTGAAATAGCAACATCAGACATAGTAAACTAAAACAAAACTGACAGAGTTCTAAACTAAAACAAACTACAGAATCGGGTGCAAATGAATAATATAGCTACTTTACAATTTTCAACCCTTCCAATTCCAAGTTCGGGATTTCAGATTTAAAAAAATAAATAAATAAATTACCATACTTAATTTAAATGGAACTCTAGTATTTGCGGTTGTGGTTGACACTAGAAATGCTAATGTACCTTTGTCTTTGAATTACTGCCATAAATGCAGAACACGTTTTTTATTGGTGGCCGATCCCAAGGTGTAAGTGGATTAAGTACAGGATCACCAAGATATGATCTGAAACATTAAAGTATTCAAAAACATGCCAATATAGAACTAAAGATAACAGCATAAAGCTGCGTAGCAGTAAAGAATGTAATAAAAACTAAATAATTCAAAGTAGAAATTTATAACACCGGAAAACTCACTCATACATATATTACTGGTAAATGAAACCACCCTATTTATTTATAGTTCTTTTTCAAAGCTTATAGTTGCAACACGTTAAAACTAATAGGTTAAAAATTTGTTTTCTTTTAGGAAGGGGGGAATTTGGTTGCTAATTTATCTTTTTCATAACAATAGTGTAGTAAGAACATATGTTCAATCAAATGACTCCTTTTGATGTTTAGTGTTTAAGCTGTTAAGATTCTTAAAATAATTGTTTTTGAAAAAAAGCAATATGCAATCCCACAGTAGTTTGGATGCCGCCTGTGCTTTGCCTTTAGCTTAAGGATAAATTTTCTGAAGTCTCAATTTTTAGCATTTCATGCAGAATGATCAAAATTTCAATAAAATTATATTTTAATTAACAATTATTGAGATAACACTCACTTCTTTAACTGGTACAACAGTCTCTTGCTGTCTGGGTCATAATCTTCAATTGCCTTGAAAAAGGAGCCATCCGCTATTTCACGAGCTGAGAAAGATAATTGAGTAGGTAGTCCACATTCCATTCCGGACAAGTTGGCCTCG
>Ga0099826_10000351_pt1 | contig 21132 bp, 12 predicted proteins | sample Mtrugardesep15_FD_76830 | JGI IMG/M metagenome (GOLD analysis project Ga0099826, IMG submission 76830) | Root nodule microbial communities of legume samples collected from California, USA - M. trunc garden sep15 | ecosystem: Host-associated > Plants > Roots > Nodule | place: USA: California... | reverse complement strand
ATAAGTTTCCGGGACCGCTATTGTACCCGCAACAACAATGCACTCACAATCGAATTGTGTGAATGCATGAAGATTAAATTCAATTATTATTAACATTATTTTATGCAATTAGCACATTTTTATTGATGGGTTATGATATGCATGGATTAAGTAAGCTTTTGGAAGTTTGGCTGCTCTTTTAGAAACAAGACATGTTGTAACAAGTTTTTAAAATAAAGACCAGAGGCCATCTATTTTTTTTATTTTTTTTACTTTTCAGCATAACTTTTTAAAATTTATTTGTTGATTGCTTATTTTGTAGTAAATATTAATAGTTTAATAACATAGAGTGCCATTTTCTTGTCATTTTCCTTAACTGATTAATCAATACTGTCATCATAAAAAGCAAACATACTCCTACTACTAGCAATAAAATACTTCCTCATATTAACTGCTAAGTTAACGTCAACTTAGGAGTGGCTTAGAATTATTAGAATTTTTCTCACATTAGTTAAGGACGTCCTTATAACTAGAGTACTACTTTTAGCTGCTAACTATTGGCTATGCATCAAAACAATTGTTTTCGAAATAATTAAACTATGACCTTTTGATGTGTGATTGATCATCGTTGTGGTCTGAAAGACAATAAGGCAGTTAGTTATTTAAGTAAAATAGTGCCTTATGATTAATTAAGGATTTAGGGAAGGATTGAAAAATTAATTTACAGCAAACTTCTAGAGATAAACTTGATTTTGAGCACACTAATTTTTCGTCACCACCCTCCCTAAATGAACAAAGACAAATATATTGTCCCAATTTTGATTTTGAATAGAAAATATCACTTTTGAGACAAACGATTATCACTTTGGGATAGAAAATATGAGCTCAGACAAAAATTACTTAAGAAGAGAGACCATTTTTGTGAGCGTGATAAAATGCAATTTTTTTTAACAAACAAAAAATGCATTTAAACATAAATTTTATGACAAAAAATTAATTAGTGACGAATTAAGTTTTTTTATTAAAAAAATAATTTGTTTCTTTGTCTCTTTTTTTCTTCAAGCAGTGTATCTATTCATCTCCGGTTGACATTGAAAAATATGTTATCGGAACCACAACAGATTCTCACATTCAAACCAAATTTTTATCAAAGATATAATTTTTATCAGGGTGTTCTTTCATGGATACTAAATACATTTTTGGGAACCCACAGTTGAAAATAAAAAAATGTTGAAGACCTTATGCCCGAAAATGATTTTATTCCTTGGTCCTATATATCCTAAGGATTGTAGGGAATAAGAGCTACGTAGTTATGTATTAGTTGGGACTTATAGTTATGTATTAGTTGGGACTTAGGTCTCACTGCTTGAGTGAAAGGTATGTTTATAGATCTGGCGGACAACCTCTTTTCCTCTTGTTAAGGGAGTTTCTCTCTTGGATATATATTTGCTTTGTTATATGAATTGACGTGGTTGTTCTTATTCTATAGTTGAGACGGGTTTATCCTTTATCGGTTGTCCTTATCCGATGGGTGGTGGAGAATTTGTAGAAATTGCCTTAGTATTCCTTAGTATTTTTAGTTACGATATTATGAAGTTTTTTATGAGACATTAATGAGTTGTTTTTCAGTTATGTTTTGTTTTAAATACCATAATTTTAAGGAGTTTCTTTTTGTTTTAAGTTATGGTTCGGCTCTATTTATTTATAGAGCATTGTAGTGTTTGTAATAGTGTGCTTGATGTTGTAAACATATTTCTGTTTTCCAATATATCATTTCCATAATATTTTTCTCTCATATTCCTTTAAAACCAACAAATTGGCAGCAGAGCTTATTTTCGTAAGGGATCTGTGAATTGAGTACATAAAAAAACCACCCTAAAAAGTGGAAACAGAAATAAACTTCTCCCTTACTCCACCCATTTTTTATCGTGAAAACTATCATGCTTGGGCTATTAAGATGTCAACATATCTTGAAGCCTTAGACCTTTGGAAAGTTGTAGAAGAAGAATATGAGGTGGAGCCATTGCCGGAAAATCCAACGGTGGCTCAAACCTAGGCAACAAACGAAAATGAGGTGGCTCGGCCATTGCCGAAAAATCCCACGGTGCTGAGACTGACTTTTGGCGTGATTGTTGGTGTGGTAACGTTCGGTTTTGTGTGCGTTTTAGACGGCTTTTTGAGTTGGCTGTCAACAAAGTTGTCACGGCCAAGAACATGTTCCAGTTGGTTTTGGAGGTTGGGGGCAGTGGCATCGCCGCTTGTGGGTCTGGGAGGAAGAGTTAGTAGTGTGGGTCTGGGAGGAAGAGTTGGTAGAGGAGTGTAGGGAACTATTACTTACAGTTACATTGCAGGTCTTCTGACAGGTGGCTTTGGTTACCGGGTCAGATTGGTGGGTATACGGTTTGTGGTGTGTATGACATGTTGACATCGCAGGAACAACCCATGTTACATCAAAATATGGAGTTGATTTGGCATAAACAGGTACCTTTGAAAGTTTCTATATTTGTTTGGTGTTTGCTGAGGGACCGGTTACCTACTAAACAAAATTTGGCAAGTCGTGGGGTCTTATATGTGGAGGCGCGGTCATGCATAGATAGGTGTGGGCATGTCGAGGATCTAAATCATCTATTTCTGTCTTGTCCTTACTTTGCTGCGTTATGGCCGATGGTGCGAGCTTGGCTTGGTGTTGTTGGGGGCGAAACTCAGTTTATAACAGACCAGCAAACACCATTCAGCTGTCATGGACACCACCGAGCAATGGGAGGTTCAAATGCAATGTAGATGCAGCCTTTTCAGAACAGTTCAAAAGGACCGGTATCGGTGTGTGTATTCGGGATGATTCTGGAACCTTTGTGCTAGATAAAGTGTTGCAATTTAATCAAGTCTACCCTGTAGCAGTAGGTGAAGCGTTGGGTTTGTATCATGCTCTTCAATGGATGCAAGATATGCACTTCGATAACATGGACTTTGAGCTTGATTCAAAAATCACTCGAGATGCTTCCCATTCTCGCACGATCGATGTTACAGAGTTTAGTTATATAATTCATGCGTGCTGAGACATTTTTTCCACCTCCTTTACAAACTCCCCGGTCGAGTTCATTAGGCGACAAGCGAATGCGGCGGCTCATGCTTTGCCTAGAGAAGCCACATCCTTAGCTAGTCTCATTATTTATTATGATATCCCACAATGTATTGAAACTACTATTATTAATGAAATGCGTTGAGCATCTTTCCTTAAAAAAAAAGACCATTTATTGCAATTTATTAATTATGCAGGTGGTTTGAGAGCACGGCGTTCGTTTTTCATCTAATTTGGCTTCTGTGTGTTCGGATTTTGTGGAATGAGCGGAATGATAGAGTTTTCAGAAATAAACAAAGTTCTATTCCTTGGCTGAAAGCTAGTAATGTTGTTTTTAGTTTTGGTACTCATAATTGGTGGTTGAACCCGCTCATATGTATGGGTATCAACTAACTGTTTTGTAACATTGACTAGACTGTATTCCTTTCCATGATTGTTTTGACACACCTTATGCTGCAGCAATTACGTTTTTGATGTTAATATATTCCATTGTTAAAAAAACTTTAAACTTCAAACCTATGTTTTTTTTTCTCTATGATATACAAACATATCTGAAGGACCAAAATGAGGTGGAAAATAATGTAAATCACCAAACCATTATATGAAATTAAGAAACGGGATCGCAAAAATATTATTAAAAACTATAATAATAAATAGATAATAAACTTAGGCAGCAAAAAATAGTATATTGAAAAACCATAAAAACATATGGTTGATTTTAAACATTTCAAAGTGTCATATATTTAGATTTATTCTAATTGTGAATTTCCGGTTACGCCCCGATTTAAGAAAACTGTCATTAAACTCTTATTAAATTTTCAACGATTACTATCTCTTCATTTTTTTCTCTATTCCTCTGTTTTTTTTTTCTTCTTCCTTTGTCTTTCTCTTCCTCTTCCTCTTATATTTTTCTAATTCACTCTCATTTTGTCGTGCATTATGTTTGTATTTCATGTATTTTACAAGAATTTTGCGTTTCATTTTTTCGAAGTGAGAGGGATACGTGAACTGAATTTGCCTACAAGTATATGCATTGACGTACATCACCTAGTAACATATGTGAATTTAGGTTGAATGCGTAAATTCAATTCGTAAGATGTGAATAAATAATTAATGAGTAAAACTTTAAATAATTGGTCATGATAAAACCATTCACAAATTAGTCTTTTACTTTGTTAATATTTTAAATTAGTCATTCTTTTTTAAAGTTTTTCAATTAGTTCATTGTTTTTATATTTTTGGCAATTAATAAGAGATCTAATTGAAAAACTTTTAACAAAAAATAATTTAAAGCGACAATCAGGGTACTCATGCAAGAATGGTGGATAATTTACCTCAAACAATAAACATTAACCACGTAAGTATATTTTTAAGTGGTATCTATGAAATATCTTGACCCACCAATAAATTTCTCATTTTTCTTGGTTGGTGGGTAAATTATCCACCATTCTTTAAAGGTAGTTTAGAAAAAACCTTAATTTAATGGTTTAATCTATAATTAATATGTGAATTCAATGGCATGATGGCAAGCATGTTTGAATTCGTCTCAAAGGATAAGGAACAAAAGAATCTTTTGAAAGAGAGCAAATGCCTTTTAGGACTCTCTTGAAATGTTGTTGAGAGCTGTGTCCAATGAATGTTGAAAACAATCTATCAGTTGCAAATGTAGCCCGTGTTGTCTACAAACACAGAATATGGCAAATTGTTCTTGACAACTCAAGAACCTAGTGTCTTTAATTTTTCTTTTACCCTTTCTTTTAACAGCTTGCATAAGTTAAATTAAGACGATGTCATGCGAAATGTTTCAGAACAATTTCTTGGATGACAATTTAATACTTCAACTACCCATTCATGTCCACTCAATCTTGAGGTTTTGGCTTCAAGAAACTATCATATTCAAAATTAAATATAAAGAGACATGACATTTTCAATCTCTTCATCTTAATCATCCGCCGAATTTCTAATAATGACATTCATCACTGCTATCATGCAAATTAACAATCTTTATCATAAACATAATAGAAGTACATCAAAAGTTGGAATACATGAGATTGTTGAAATAAGACATAATATGATCAGAATATTCCCTTTCGTTGTCTGTCATTTGGAGTTAGGTAGTTTAATTAATTTGAGTTAAGAGATAAGAAGTTGGAGTTATTGGTTCAAATATAGACGAATGAGCAAAACTAATCTAACATTAATTACTAACATTTGTCATTAAGAAAACAAAGGTCTTGCTAACCGGTGCCCTTGGGGCACTGGTTAAGCATACCATAACAGAGATTTATTACCATAAAAGGTAATTGTTTTTGACATTATTATCAATTAATTACACAATTTCAATGCATTAACTATTATATATTTTTTTTTTCATATCCCTAGCCAGTGTCCGTTAGCATTTTCCAAAAAACAAATATATCGTCTGCATTTTAAATGCATACTCAAAGACAAGAAACCGCCAAGCCACTCCTCAATTTTCCATTGTACGGCAAACCAAATTTAACTCCCTTTAAAAACTAATAATTTTTGCAAACTTGAGCAGCTAACTACCAGCAAATTCAAACTTTACTCATACTGATCTTCTTATTCCAAGCACTTACAATCCCCCATCCTTCACATTATGCAAACCCAATCACTATGTAGACACAAAAAATTAGGCCACGGCTAAAAATACAAAGAGCAGCACATGCACTCAACTATATTCTGCAAGATTAGGCTTAAGAAACATTCACTCAACAAATTATGCACTTTATAGCTCATTCACCTTGACATAGTACTAATACAGTAGGACTTTGAATTGAACTAACCAATTAGAGAAGTTACTTCCAAAGGCATAGAAATCATTTAGACTCGTTTGTCAAGAAAAATAAAAATTCACACTTATTGGATTATTCAGTACATACCTTCCTCATCATGTTTCTTGTTACCAATCACGGATATGTGAGTGAGAGGGAAGGAGAGAAGAGTTGAATCAAATGATCAGTGAAGATTGATGAGTTCAAGAGAGAGGAAGAAGAGTCAGAACATCAATAAGTATGTCAACCAGCAAATTATAAATTAGACATTGGTGGAAACAAAAATAGAAATATATTATTTTTTTGAACAAAATAAATAGAAATATACTATTATGTTGGAAAGTGGTGAAAAGTGATGAATTTAACGTTTTAAAGTTGTAATTTTCAATGCAAACATACTACTTTTGACTTTCTTAACAAATGTCATAAAAACATTTTAATAAATGTGTTAAAGACACTCGTTAGCAAGACTTATAAGAAAATTATGGTATGTATTTTGTGGATTGTGGATGGAGGAATTTGGAAGGGAATGTAGGGGATGGATTACTTTTCTCTTCTAAACTAGGGACATTATAAAATATTTTTTAAAAATATAGACTTAGTCCTCTCCCAAGTCCCAAATATAAACTAGGGACATTATACTAACTCTGTCTCAAATTAAAGTTACATTGGCAATTTCATAAGGATTAAAATATTTCATAACTTCCGTTGATTTTGTTAAAAACTTAAAATACTTTCGTATTTTACCTTCGAAAACTATGGAGTCTTGTACTATTTCTAAAAAATATTGGATCTTCATTATCGGTAACAATCTCATAATCTGTAAAATCTTCTACTATTTCTGAATATATATATTGTTGAATCCTTGGGATTTTTCATGGTAAAATTTTTTTTTTAAAATTGTCACAATTTCTAAAAGATGTATTCTATTGAAATTGAGAGAGAGAAAGTTGTCTTAAAAATTGTCACAACCGAAAAACAAATCAAGGTCGAAAACATTTGATTCATATGGGGAAACAATTTTCTCAAATGAAACGTTCTATCTTTCACTGGGAAGTTATGTTCAAGTCATCAGTCCAGTGGGAAATGATTTGGCAAGTGTGTATAAAACTCATTAAGTTTCTATGAAAATCAAATAGACCACATTACATAAATATGTATACCCTTGGTCCCATTACTATCTTTCTTCAATCCACTAATATTATTGCCTGTGCATGCTTCACCAACATACACAAGTATCATGTGCCAACTTTTAAGCGACAGGGCCAAAATACTGTTGCAAGAATTGATAAAGCTCTTCCGCGACTACAGAAGGATACTCCTCTTGTGGAAGAAGAGCACCAGGCACTTCCACAAAATTGCTCACTCCTTTGGCTCCGTTAAGAGCTTCCATCTCAGCCTTAGACCTTTTAGGAGACCCTTTAGTTGATACAACAAATACTGGTATTTTTCCCTCCAAATCTGCAAAGAGTTGAAGGAACTCCTCGCGGGATGTTACAGGGTCTAGGAGTCCAGTCAAGAAAGCTGCAGGCAAGTAACGTGCTCCTTGTCGTTTTGTCAATGCATATCTGCTTTCGACAATGGCTGGTGTCACGTTATCAGGGTTGGCATATACATGTGATTTGTACTGCGATTGGATTGCATTCTCATTGCTCACAAGCATGTTATACACCATCCACCCAACTGCAGGCGCCTTTAAGGTGCCTCTCAGAAGACCATACCTGTCAAGTTCATAGGGAAGGGAAAATAATAAAAACAAGTTATCACCTATCAGGTTGTTTGTGACATAGACATCACTCTTTCAAAGATAACTCATGAGAATCAAACATCACCGAGCATTTAAATGTCAACAAGAATAGAAAGTTATGTAGACAACTATAGTTAAGAAAGTTAATCCCCCTTTTTTAGATTCCCATCTAATAGAAACTAGAAATCAATGCTACAGTGATCAATCAGCAAGGAAAAAAATGGTCGTTGAAAAGGGGAGCAATATAGTACCTTGTTTCCATGCTGGAATCTCGGCCAAATACGATAGGAAGGGGACCAGACCAAGTGGGTGCAACAGCAGCTATAGCTTTGGGCTTCACCAGACCCTTTTTCGCAGCACGGACTACAATTGAAGCAGCATGCCCTCCACCAAAAATCACCAAATCGTTGTCTAGTTTAACACCAACAATGTTAGTCACAAAGACTAATCAATACAAAGACTTGTGACATATTCAACTAATCATGGAAACAAATATTCATTTCAAAAAATATCCAAACATCAGACAATCATTAGATAAACACAACATACTTTGACCCCACAATTCACAGGAGAGATCGTGATAGATGCAAATATTTCATCAGATAACAGAAGAAACATGGTACAATAGAGTATATCTACTTGTTAAATTTAAGCCATGATTTGCAAACTAGATCGGCGGCTCATTGAATCGGTGAAAACAGTGATTCACGGATTACTGGTTTAAATGCAGTTGAACCAACAATAATTAACTGTAGATCTTATTTTCCAAGTACCAGCAACAATGAAACAAGTACACTCTATTCCAGATTCCTAATGCCCACCAATCACTAAAGAAAATAAACCAAAAGCCCTAAAACCCTGCCATGCACATAAGGAATTGTAGCTTCCAAGTTCCAAAAGCTACATAAAAGACTTAGTAATATTTCTCAAATATATAATCCAATTTAGTAAGTAAATAGATTTTTTAGTCCATAAACTTCTCAACTGAAAAACACATAGAAACATATATACAAATAGAAACTACCCAAAATAATTAAAAGGAGGAATTAACTGTATGCAAGTTTTCTTAAAAAAATATGAATGACAACTGCAACCGAACTTTACCGATCTAAAATGATGTTTCAAAACTATAATTTAGCACAACGACACTATTACAACAAATAAAGTCCTCCACTACTATCAGTACCTGGTTGTTTTACTGGACCATCGGGTGAATTGATGAAATCAACCAGAAATTTTTCCAAGACGTCAGCATTGTAATCAATCTTCGGTCGATCAGAATAACCTAGACCAGGCCAATCAACAATAGTAGTGCGGTAATTGACACTGCCATTACGTTGAGCAATGTCTTCAGCAACTAATCTCCACTCCTCAACCGTGCTCACATCAGAAATGGTTGGCATCATCAAGATATTTTGGGAAGGCTCCGAACTCTCCTTCACATGTTCCTCATAATAAATATTTATTAAATTGTCCTTGAATTTCCACTGCCAGTTGCTAGTCTGATGGAAAATGAAAGGAAAAAAAAAAACAGAATTATGCCTGAGCCAAAATATGGTAAAAAAATCGGATCTGGCCTCTTTAAATTGAGTATAAAATATAAATCAAAGTGAGTAAATCAAAAGTTGTTATTTCAACATATTATAAATATAAGATTAGTTAATTGGTTAGTTGAGTTAGTCGCAACTCCTTTAGGAGTTAGATAGGAGTTGTTAACAAGTACAGTAATTACTAGTTAGTCTTAAACTCTTTTTATTTGGCATATATTATATATAAAGAAAATTTACACAGGAATGAAAGGCGAGGGCAACAAGCTCCGCCGCTAACTCTTTCTAGATGGCAAAATCAATCCTCTGAAAACGGTATCCATAGACCTAGGAGACACAACATTGTTATGCGTGAGTCTTTGAACTCGCTGCAGAAGATTCACAACCTCTAGTGCTAGGAAACCAAAAGTGTTAAACGCAAATGATATAAAAGCATGTCGATTGTCAGATAACGTTTTCTAATGTTTGACCATTTTGCTTGAAGCAGCTTTGAGGGTTGGCTGTCCCACAGTGAAAGCCCCGTCTCTCAATCCCACAAGTGGGAAAACCCAGTCATGTTTCCCTCCTAATCATCTGTACACCATAAAATTCGTTGGCCTAATCATTCTCAAAGGACCACGATTGATGCACGAGTGAATGCGTGAAAATCATGACAACAGGGAATCCGAATTCTCGTTTTTCACATTCTTTTCAATTATTTCAATATGTTTTTCAACATGCAATCTATATTTTCCATGTTTATGATCTTCCTCCTTTTGATCTATGGATTCATAACACAACACACCAACAATTAGATACACATGTAATATTTGATCACTAATTCGTTGATTAACCGTCATAACTCACTTCAGACTCTAAAACAACCAGATTCAAAAAGTTTGTTTCATGATCAAATGGGCATCCAACTCTAAATCATAAATAATCAAATAAAAGACACTTGCTTTTAAAAAAAAAAAAATCAAGTAAAATGACAACAATTTATACGCAATTAAAGGAAACAAAACCAATAAATAAATGTTAGAGAGGATAGTTATTCTGACCTTCAGTGGGGAGGATTTGTTGCTGGAAGAGACATTGGAATAATCAAGGGTAGTTGAAGCCCGGATCTTTAACGGTTTAAGAAGATAAACAGAGTGAGAGAAAAAGGGTTTGCGAAATTTGGTGTAAAGGCTAGAACTTGAAGGTGAAGAAGTGATAAATGTTGCAGAGAGTGCCATTAGAGTTAGATGACGCAGAATTTCAAGAATGAAAAAACGAAGTATATAATATGATATAATGAAAAGGTTTAAGGTTAATAAAAAACCACGGAATAGAACTATAGCAGAAAATACTGACCGTGGACTTGATTAGATTTTATGTTGGTGAAGCCGAAAATGACAAATTAACAACTATCCCCAATTTAGCTAAACCGGTGTCCCAAACAACACCGTTTTTCTTACACTATTTTTTGTGTCTTTTCCCGTCACTTATTATATTTTTATTTTAAACTAAATATCTCTCTTTTCTAACACTATAGGTGATCTTTGTTCCATTAAAAATATCTCATTCATATCTAGTCTAGGGAGTATTTCATAATTAGATTTAGATGAGTGAAAAAGATGTCCTTACGTTATGAATTTTTTTATGAAAAGTTCATTTAATTTCTATTATAAGACGTAACTGCGTCATATAATTATCATTCCATTAATTCTCAAAAAATATAATAAAAATCTCTTAAAAAGAATAATGAAAATAGGAAATGTTAACACTGGTTAAGAAGCAATTATGAAAATTTCCTATAAAAAAATTATTAATATCATAAATTTTTTGTATCAATCTAATTGTGGTTTGTACATATGATTAAATTAAACTTTTTGCTTGGACAATTGTGACTTTCTTGACCTTGCTTGGTGGTGTGTCTCCCCTAATAAAAAAAATTGTGTAACCAAACTAACAATAATATGATGATTTTATTCACACAACTAAAATAATAAGTAACATTTTTTCTAATGTTTTTACTTTTATTGAAAGTTTAAATAAATAATGGCCTTTACTATTAAACAAGATTTATTGCAAGCAAATAATGGCCTTTACTATTAAAAAAGAATTTTAATGGAAGGGAAGGGAGAGGTTTAAAAAGGTAGTATCATGTATGCTTGATATCAAGCTATAAATAAAGCAGCATGGGAAGATGTAGCGAACATCAATGGACATGTTCCTATCTTCTGACTTGTAGGCAAAGCTGCCTGTGTCACCGAAGGGCGAAGGCATTGATATATCACTGAAGGAGTATGTTATAAACAAGAGGTAGATGTAACATTTGTTTGGTTTAGCTTTCGATAGAATTGATTATGGTAGAATTGATTTTTATAGAATTGATTCTGACAGAATTGATTTTGAGAGAATTGATTTATGTTTGGATACAACAATGTAGAATTGATTAAACAGAATGAATGTTGTTTGGATAGTTTTCATCAAAATTACTTTTGAATATATAATTACTAAAATTGACATAGCTAAATAGAGATAAATAAATGGACATAGTTGAATGTATTTGTAGATCAATACTAAATGTAGATATATTATTTAATTTAAATAAAGAAATTTTTTCTATATATTAATTTAAAAATATTTGTTCTATGTATTTTATATTTTTTTATAAAATATATTTGAGTTATTAAATAATAATAATAGAGTTGGTTACCAAAAATGATAAATATAGCGTAAAAGAAAAAATACAGTAAATTTGAACGAAAACCGTAAAGAAAAAATCTAAAACTTGATAACCCTTGACCAAAAATATTTTTTTGGGCTAATTAGGTTCGTTAATTTTTTTTATTAAATTTAGTTCATCAAATAAAATACAAACCAAAAAGAAGGAGAATTGATAAAGAACAATAAAGGAAAATAATGAGTTGTAATAATTAAAATAGAAAATTTAATGGAGAATTGATTCTAGTTAACTCAAAAGCTAGGAATTGAAGCTTCAGCCAGAATTGCTTTTGAAGAAGAGAATTGTTTTTGTAAAGCTAAAACAAACATGTGAAAAATTGTCTTTTTCAATTCTGAAACTCTAGAATTGCTTCTGGACTAAAAATAAGTTGAACCAAACAAGCACGTAGTCTAGCAAGGAGCTAGTTACTTTTATTTGTTTTAGAGCAATTGTGCATTTGATATGGTAATTATTTGAATGATTATGACTGTTATTTTTGTAGTTAAAGATAAAGACCTGTAGAGAAATTAAAGATGGTGTCTCTTCTTCATGTTTGTGCAATGTTCAAAGAAGAAAACTCCTTGTTACCAGAATAGCAAGAAAATCATGTGTGCTGGTGTGTTATTGTTATAAGATCTATAACTTTGGCTTATACCAACAGAATTAGTAGCCATATTTTCTTGGTTATGTTTAAAACTTGAGTTTAACAGAGTGACTTTGATTTAGTCTTGGTCGTTATCTAGTACAAAAATGGCACCTCACATCCGTTAGAATTAATTTTGATGAGAAAATTTCAAGGCACTACAGAAAAGTATTAGGTCCGGTATGTTGTAGCAACAATAAATGTTAAGACCCCTGGGTCCGTACAAAGCCCCATCGTCAGCCATCCTCACCAGCAACACAAAACATGGAGCATCTCATGGGTTCTCATCTGTTTCACCCGATCTTGAATACTTGGCATCATAATCTTGTGAGAAGCTTTTCAGCCCAGCTGATGCAGACTTTATAACAGATATTCCACTTCATTCCCGCCATGAATTTGACACTATGATATGGAATCTCACTTTGGACTGCCACTACAGTTTCAAATCGGCGTACCACCCAACCACCACCCTTATGGTCATTAAATGTCCCACCGAAAGTGAAATCCTTTTGATGACGTGCTACTCAGAACTGCAGTCCCCACTCGCGAAAATCTCTTGTGGCATTCGATGCTCAGCATTGTGTGTTATTTGCAATCAAGTGATTGAAAGCTCTTGGCATTTGCTTTTTCAATGTTCTCATGCTGTAAGTTGCTGGAAAGAAATTGGATTGTGGAACAACATTGTGCAGACTTTGAGGGTGTATTTTTCTTGATGTTTAAATTGCTTTCTGCAAAAGATATGAATCTTGCAGCCATGTGTTTGTGGAGTGTGTGGAAATCAAGGAACTCGCGTCTATGGGAAGGCCTTTCAATTCCAGCTCCACCGGGGTTGCCGCTACTGCAAGAGAGGAATTCTAAGCTTTCAACTGGATTCATCGCCATTAAATATCATCACAGCATGCTCTCAACCAGCCAGCTGCAGTCACAGAACCTTGGTTAAGCATCCAGCAGGCTGGATAAAATGCAACATTGATTTTGCATCATTTTCTGGTTACCGGAAAGAGGGTGTAGGCATCCATTTTTGCAATCATTCCAGCAAGTGGGTGTAGGCGTTGTTTTGAGTCTGACAATAAAGTGTTAATAGAGGCTCTTAAAATTACCTGCAATATGGCCTTTGAACTGGGGTCACTTATTAGAAAGTGTCAATATATTTTGTCATCTCACGACATTTGGGATAAGTCTTGGTTGTTGTTGTTGTACACTACATTTGAGATAAGTTTTATTCTTAGGCAAGCAAATAGGGTCACTTAGAACCTTGCTAGTGTCCTATTTAGTATTTACATATTAGCCCACAATTTTTTATGTTGTTCCTACTTGTATTGAACATTTAATATCTGAAGAAATGCAAATAAGTTTACTTAGCCTCAAAAGAATAATATGAATTATGTAATCTCATGGACCAGTTGAATGTATGGTTTTTTTGTAGCTACTATGTGTTGACTGTATGAATCAAGTAATTCAACCACAGGGGATAGAATAAGAATAACTTATATACGGACCAAAACCCAAATAACTAAAAACTATATGGAATACTTTCACATTTGAAGCATAATATTTCGACCATTTAGTAAAACTGGAATCAAGAAACTTGAGCGCCTATAACAACATAAGAATAAACACATTCAAATAAACCACCGATAAAATAAACTATCATTCAAATTCATACATTAACTGGTGTGATCAATAAACTCAAGAACGGACTCATGTAACTAATAGATTCAGATAAGAACCGACTAGAATTAGAAGCCAAAAGTAAACACGAGAACATGTAATATGACGTAAATAAACCAGCATTAATATGAATGACTATCAAGTATTAATCAATACACTAGCCAATAGTTGGAGTATTAACCCAAATGTTAAGCAACAAAATTCAGCCATAATCTGTTATATTGTGAATAACATCAACAAAGGCGACACTGAAACACCTAAAAATATGTTACTTCGCAAACACAAGCAAACAAAAAGCAAAAGAAAAATGTGATTTATTGGCCAGGATTTCCTCAAACTTAATGTGGTTTAGGGACATCGACTGACTCTTGGCTCTCCTGCATATGCTCACGTCTCCTATCCTCCAATGTGTGCTGAAGTTGTGACCTTATAACACAAGGATACACTGTCTGCAGAAAGCTCCACATTTTAAAAGAATTAAACCCATCATACATTCCATGAGCAATCATGCAGTGGTTGATGTAGTTACTTGGGCTTGGATGAAAGCAGACCAGCACCTGGAGAAGCATGTGCAGATGCTACTTGGGATGTTGTTTGACCTGATATTTACAGTTGATGTCTTTGTATCTGGTCTGCCTCTCCCATTATAGAGCATTCCACTACCTCTCCACCCGACTATGCTCTTCTTTAGTATATGGTTTGTAGTTTTAGGGGCTGAGAAAGTTGGAGAAATACTGACATGACCGTAGTTTTGGCATTTTGAACACTTTTCATGAATGTTAACTAGTAGGTACAGTCTGATTTTCTATAGATAAAGAAATGTTTTAGAAATGCATTTTGTTGTGATTGTGAATTCAATTGTGTAAGGATGTAGAACAAATGATATCTTAATAGTTAAAGTAGTTAAGGAGTTAGTCAGGCAAGTTATTTGTTAATGGGGTAGTTAGGATTACCCTGTATAAATAGGGAGGTATATTTGGTATGAGAGATCTTTTGAATATTGTGAACTTGAAGGAGAGATTCTCCCCGATTTTAGAATTCAAATCTTGGATTCCTAACAAGTTGCATGTTGAATACCTCAATAACGTGTTGTTCTGCTTTAGCTGTATGGCTTTGCCTGTCATCCTTTTCACTTCTTTTCTTTAAGACTTCCAATAGGTGTCTGGTACTTTGAAGGAATGATACCAGCTGTTATTTTGTTACATTTCAACTCAATTAAGTGTTCACTCTCTAGTTCTATCACCAGTAATCTCTGCAGGAACAAAATCCATCTTTGAATGAGTGAAAGCGACTTCTATCTCTCACAATGATTTCTACTTGATAGACTTTAGAGATCAGCTTCATCACAGTATGGCAGTCCCCACAAACCCTCAGGTTCTTCACTATTCTTAAAATCCTTCCTTTAGGAAGCTTTGCAATTCCAAAAGCTGCAGCAAGCTTTTCACTGTGCTTGGACATAGAATCTTCTTTTTCTTCCTCTTCAACATCATGCAGGACACTCTTTACCTGGGGCGCATAACCTTCTTCTTCTCTAAGCCTCAACATTATTTCCCTTAGTTTATCATGGGCCTCTTTTGTAACCTCGTTAGGCTTTTCACCTGCCACAAAACCATAATTGACCTTGTCAATTTCAATCATGCTCCAACCAGGAATTTTTTTCATGCTCTGTTCAATCATTGTTCTTCTTATGCCAGCAACATCCTTCCATTTCCCTGCAACTGCATAAACATTTGAGAGCAGTACATGGTCACCGGAGTTGTTTGGATCCATTTCAGCAAGCCTTGCTTTCACAAGCTCTGCCAATTCAATATTACCATGAATGCTACAAGCTCCAAGGAGGGTTCTCCAAATGATTACATTAGGTGAAATTGGCATCTGACATATAAACTCATAAGCCTTCTGCAACCTAGCAGCCCGACCATACAGATCAACCATACAGCCATAATGCTCAATGGCAGGCTCAATTCCATAAAAATTCCTCATCTTAGAAAACAAAGCACAACCTTGCTCAACCAAACCACTATGACTACAGGCATACAGGAGAGATATGAAGGTGACACCATCCGGCCTAACTCCAGACTCTTCCATCTCATGAAACACCCGGATCGCCTCATCTGCACGACCATGCATTGCAAGTGCTGCTATCATCGACGTCCAAGACACAATGCACTTTTCCGCAGATATATGTTGAAAGACCAACTTAGCCATATCAACATTTCCACACTTCGAGTAAGTATCAATGAGAGCATTGTTAACCGAAACAATACAAAGAAACCCTGCTTTTTCCATAAACCCATGTAAAATCTTCCCAAACTCAAACGCCCCAGCCTGTGCACATGCCGATAACACCCCAGTTAGACTAACCTCACTCGGCCTAATTCCCTCCCGCAACAACTCCTTAAAAAACCCAAACGCATCATCAAAAGAACCACTTTTAGAAAACCCAACAATCATAGTACTCCAAGAAGCATCATCTCTCATCTTCATTTCACAAAAAACTCTTCTCGCCAACCCAAGCTCACCCGCTTTAACATAACCCGCAAGCATCGTATTCCAAGAAGTCAAATTCCTAACAGGCATCCTTTCAAATAAACTCCAAGCACCCTCCACATCCCCACACCTAAAACACGCAGTTACAACCGCATTCCACGCAACAACATTCGGTTGAGACATTTCATCAAACACCTTTCTCGCATACTCATAACACCCACATTCAGCATACATACTAATCAAAGTCGTTCCAACAAATATATGATCATCAAAGCCATGCCGGAAAGCCTGGGAATGTAACTGAACACCAAGTCTCTTCGTGTGAGCGTCGTTCGCAATCCCTTTGAGTGCAAAAGCGAATGAGAAGCTATCAGGAAAAAGAGTGGGGTGGCGGAGTAATTGAATGAAGGGCTGGAGGGAAGTGAGAGGAGTGGAGGAATGAGAGAGGGAACGAATGAGGGTGTTGTACATGAAGGTGTCGGGGTTGGGGAAGTGATGGAAGAGACGGAGAGCGTAGTTGAGAACATGGTCGGAGATGGAAACGGCGCAGTTGAGAAGGAGTTTACCGAAGAAGAAAGGATGAGTATGAAGGCCTGTAAGGTAGAGATGAGTGTGGATTTGTTTCGTGGTTTTGAGGGTTGTGTTGCATTTGCTCAGCAATGAGATTAATCTTTCTTCGCAACTCTTGTTAATCATGTTCATGTTAACCATTCATAGTAGCTTCCTTCTTCCTCCGCCGCTCTATATTCAAACAATGGTATTTTGTTTTTGTTTTTGTTTTTTTCAGAGGAAAAGCTGGTATTTTGAAAGGATTTTGGTTTGATACCTTGATACAAGTTTTAAAAAAATGGGTTAAATATGTTTGTTGCTTTTAATGTTTGTAAATACATCATTTTTTTAGTTTGTTCCTTGCTATTTTTTATGTAAAATCTATGTCAATCGAGTTAGTGTGTTTGGGAAGGCTTTTGGAAGCTAGAAATCGCTTCCCAATGCACTATTCACGCTTCCCAAAGTATAAAAAACGTGAAAAAGTAGAAGCTCCAATTTGGAGCTTTAGCCAAAACATGGTTTAAGTTTGTTGAACCGCATAAACAAACAGACTATTAATCTCATGAATACTTTATTGTTTTGTTTTAATATCTGAAATATTCTTTTGATTAGTATCCTTTGTTTCTCCCTTTCATGGTTATCCATTTCTCTAGTGGTGCAGGAAAGGAGATGATCAACTAAATCAGATTTAGTGTAGACAAGAACTACTATCATTAAATAACTAAATACATATCATAAGAGTGTACATATGAGTTTTCACCAGTTACAAATAAAAAGAAAGAGTCACGTCTTGTTAGCTTCTTGATGTCTGCTCTTTCTGAATATTCGAAATCTTATTAACAATCTGAAAGAAGTAGCATGTTTTGTCATCAAGACGGCGCACATCATGGTTTGCTTGCAAATATGCAAAAGCAGCATCGTTTTGACACCAACATGATTCAAATTTGGTCGGATATCCCTGAAGAAAAAGCATTTTGGGTTCTGTACTATGGGGAGTAAACCTGCCAATAGGAAAGTGATAAAATCAATGAGAAAATTTAAGGCTATAAATCAATAGGGAATGTAATTTTTATTACAAACCGAATAATTTTATTAGAAAACCCTGGATACTATAGCAAACGAGATTAACAGTTACGCTTCCCATGTCAAAATCTAAATTCTATCATCATGCCCATAAACTACATACAAGACATCTCATAAAAATTTGAAAGAAGCTTACCTTAGCTATGTATAGGTACAAATTATATTTGCAATATTCATACAATATAAATCAAAACTGAATGATATGTAATTAGCACCTATCTTTCTTTCTTCTGTGTGAACACTTAAGTACGGGTGGCACCATCAATTTTCCAAATTCTTTGCAAAATCACATGTAATGTGTTGCCGCTTGCAACTTGCACACCTTTGTCCTGAAAATTAATATTTTTGTGTTACATGAAAAGAAAATGGTCATATCATTATTGACATAATCACAGGAAGAAAAAAAATAGCATACTGCAGTTGATAGGGCTTTAAAGACTTCGATGTGATCTTGACAACATTGGGCTTGCAGGCACCCATCCTGTTGACCAACCTACACTAGTTGACAATAAATTCTTCATGTTCAAAAGCCATGCATTTCACCAGAATAGGTGTCTACCGGAAGCACAAAACATCCTTGGAAATTGTAACCAAGCACGGTATCAGCACAAAAAAATTCTAAGCATGGCCTGCAGTCTAGCAGTAAAGTCAGAAATCAAATAAAGAACTGCACAAGAAATCATCCATGTTCAAAAGCCATAGAACTCACTGTTATTTAAGGTGTCTACAGGAAGCGAAAAACATCCTTGGAAGTTGGACACGATCATAGGATCAGGAATCATCATTTTCTAAAGATATTGTCTTCTGATCAACAGCTGATGACTTGGGCTCACTGCGAAGAGAATTCCAGTTTGGATGTCTTTTCTTAAGTATCTTTTTATCTCTAACACCATCATACAAGAATTCGTAGGCAAGATAAGTTATATGACCCTTTTTCAACAAATTTTCTACAACAATCTTAGGTGCTGCTACCACCTTTTTATCAGCTTCAAAAATTGTATTTACAGTATCTGGGACAATGTCCTTCTGTACCATAAGGTGGATGATACCAACTGCTTCTTGAACCTTGTGCTCCACACAAAGACAATTTAAAACCCGTCCAAATGTTGTCAGAGATGGAATAAATCCCTTTTCAATATTTTCCAATAGAAATTTGTATCCTTGAGTAACATTTCCTGTTTTGCAAAAGCCATCAATTAAGACCCGGTAAGTATAGTTGTCAGGGTCACAACCATTTTTCTTCATCTCAGAGAAGAGTCTTAGTGCCATTTTCATATTGAGCTGTTCAGAAAATGCACTAACTATGATGTTATAGGTTGCCGTCGTATGAGAAACATCATATTGTTTTTCCATCCCTCTAAATAACCCGTAAGCACCATCAAGATCCCCAATCTTGCAGAAACCTGTGATTAATGTGCCAAAACTAACAACATCGGGTGTCAAGCCCTTGCTTTTCATTTCCCCAAGCAAATCGACAGCTTCATTTACTTTCTTAGAATTGCAAAGGCTTTCTATGATAGTGTTATATGTAACTATGTTTGGAGCACATCCCTTCTCCGTCATCGCCTTGAAAATCTCCATTACTTCTTCGGACTTTGCAGTTTTGCACAGTCCATTCAACAAAGTGTTATATGTGATAACATCAGGAGTCATACCTTGACTACACATTCTGTTTACCAACTCAATTGCACTGTCTAACTTCAACTGTCTGCAATAGCCATCAACCAAAGTGTTGTATGTAAATATGTCTGGGATGCATCCTTTGGCTATAGCATCATCAATAAGATGATTAGCATCAGATAAACAACCCATCTTGCACAAGCCATTTATAATTAAATTATAAGTCCATATATCAGGTTGACAACCATTTTCTGCCATCTCATTCATCAATTGCAAAGACGGCAAAATAAGACCTTGCTGACATAACCCTTTAATCAAGGTATTGTAAACAATAATGCTCGGCCTTAAACCTTTTCCTACCCCATCCTTAAAGACAGCCACAGCCTGATCAGGGTCACCATCCTGGCAAAAACCATTAATTAAGGAACAATAGGTAAACTCGTCCGGCTTAAAGCCCTTGAAAACCGCATCTTTCAGAATCCTATTTGCATCGACTACCATCCCCTTTTTACAGTATCCATCAATAATACTATTATAAGTAAAATCATTCGGCTCAAATCCACCATTAACCATTCTATGTAAGCACTCCTCCGCTTCAACAACCCGCGAATTTCTACACAACCCACATATAACTGTATTATACGTAACAACATCCGGCCTCAATCCTTCCCTCGAAACACACCCCAACAGCCTAACAGCCCTATCAAGTGAACCCTCCTTACAAAGCCCTTGTATAAAGATATTAAACGTAAACAAATTCGGACAAACCCCTCTCTTCAAAACCTTATCAAAAAGCCTCTCACTTTCCAAAACAAAACCTTTCTTACACAACGCATGAACAAGTTTATTAAAAGTAGTAACATCAGGACACAAACAACAATCAAGCATTTCATCAAACAACTTGCGTGCACGATCATGATCACCAAATTCATAAAACCCTGCAACAACAGTACAATAAGCAACAGCATTTGAAAAACAACCCAACACCGGCATATTCCGAAGCAGCCTCAAAGCAGCATAAGGTCTACGTGTCCTACAAAAACTCTTAATCCTTATGGTATAAGTATACACATCTGATTCAACCTTTTTATCTTTCATCCTCATATAAACCTTATGAGCTTGATTAAAATAACCAAACTCAACAAGAATATTCATAATAGCATTATAAGAATAAACAGAAGGATCACAGTTGAATAAATCCATGCGTTCAAATGTATCAACAGCTTCTTGAATTTTT
>Ga0099826_10000350_pt1 | contig 21148 bp, 11 predicted proteins | sample Mtrugardesep15_FD_76830 | JGI IMG/M metagenome (GOLD analysis project Ga0099826, IMG submission 76830) | Root nodule microbial communities of legume samples collected from California, USA - M. trunc garden sep15 | ecosystem: Host-associated > Plants > Roots > Nodule | place: USA: California... | reverse complement strand
TGAAGACTTAAAACTTTGTCTTGAATACACCGGACAACATTCAAAGCTGGTGGAGTCATTTATTTCTGCACTGCGTTATCGCCTTCTTACTGCAGGCGCATCAACCAATGATATATTACACCAGTACGTTTCTACTATTAAAGCCCTAAGGACGATAGATCCTGCTGGTGTTTTCCTTGAGGCAGTTGGTGAACCAATAAGGGATTACTTGAGAGGAAGGAGAGATACAATAAAATGCATAGTGACCATGTTGACAGATGGGACTGGGGGAAATTCAAGTGCATCTGGAAATCCTGGAGATAGCCTTCTCGAAGAGTTGAACAGAGATGAAGAAATTCAAGAGAATTTTGGTATTGATGATGATTTTAACACTGATGATAGGCAAGCATGGATCAATGCCACACGGTATATTTATATTATGGATTTTGATTCGCAGTTTTCATCGTTCTTTCTGATTCGGTCTGCCTGCTAGGTTGTGAGATTGATGTTTCTTCTCAATGGGCTTTTCCAAACAGGTGGCAACCTGATCCTGTAGAAGCAGATCCATTGAAGGGAAGCAGAAACCAAAGGAAGGTTGACATACTTGGAATGATTGTCGGCATAATTGGTTCAAAAGATCAATTAGTTCATGAATATCGAACTATGCTTGCTGAGAAACTTCTAAATAAATCTGATTATGATATTGACTCAGAGATACGTACTCTAGAACTCCTTAAGGTACTTATTCAAATAAAACTTGTGTTGCCTTTTTTGTTTGACTAGATACGTGGTTAATATTTTATCATTTTTTTTGTGTATTCATTCTTGATTTTGATATCAATATGTAAACATATGTTTAATGCTTTGTTTCTGCAGATACACTTCGGAGAGAGCAGCCTACAAAAATGTGAGATTATGCTCAATGATCTAATTGGCTCAAAGAGAGTCAACACTAACATTAAAGCTACCATAAGTCAGCCACCTCAGACAAGTAATTTCCAAGTTCAAATATCCTTTATTTGTGATCAGTGCCAAAGATAGTTTTAACTATTATTTGTTTCAATTCCTTTTGACCAAAATTTGCCTATGCCCTCTTAGGTGTGGAGGTTGAAGACGATGCAATATCCATGGATAAAATAGCCGCCACTATCATATCTTCTAATTTCTGGCCTCCGATACAGGTCTGCAGATGAAATTATTTTATTGATCATTTTTTAATTTTAGATAATGTGAAAAAGATTGATATATTTATGTTATGATTCAAGTTATAGTTCTTGCTACCTAGCCCGTATATTATACTTTGGTTCAATAATATCATTTCTTAGACGAACATACCGATAAATAATCTTCAATTAGATTTTGTTTACTATTATTTATATGTGCTCATCAATGCCTAGCAGTAGACTCCTTTTTACACTATATTTCAAATTTCAGGGTTCTCCTGTTACTTAATACTGTAGTTTGTAAATTCAAATCATTTTAGTTTTAGGCAACTCATCCTCGCCTTATCTTAAGTAATTGTAATCCAAAATTCCAAAATTTGAACAAGCTTTTCTTTTCATGCCACCAGGTTTTCCACTGTCATTCATCACTCGTATGTTTTACATTTGTATATTATGTCGAGTCAAATTTTATTGATATTCTCTTTCATTGTTGTTTTGTTCCATGTAAACTCATGTAGAGTTTCTTCAAACTAACATGAATTTCCTTTAGCATTTTATAGTGCCATTAGTTATCGTTTCCTGAAGTTCAATTAGCTCTGCTTTTATCGTATCTTGTTTTATTTTGAACTGTTCTCAACTTGAAGCATAACTTAAGAACTATGATAATATTGTCTAGTATTTTCAATAAAATGAATTGTTCAACGAAAATATATTTTTATCAATTGCTTTGTTGTCATGTGAAGCTATCCACTCTGTTCTATGACTGACTTTGAAGAGAATTACAGGATGAGCCCCTTAACCTGCCTGAACCTGTTGACAAGCTTCTCTCCGATTATGCGAAGAGATTTAGTGAAGTCAAAACACCCCGAAAGCTTCAGTGGAAAAAAAGTCTTGGGACTGTCAAGGTTAGTTGTTCTATTTTTTTTTTTCCTTCCAGACCTCATTATCTAGCAGTATTTAGCACAGGTTTTGAATTTGATTAGTAGTGTTGTCCCTTACAGTTCAATCTTTCTTCTAATTTTGTCATGTCCAATGGTATAGTTGGAGTTGCAGTTTGAAGATAGGGAAATGCAATTCACAGTAGCCCCTGTTCTTGCATCTATTATTATGAAATTTCAAGATCAAACGAGGTATCCTAAAAATCTATCAATACATTTAGTCTGTTGTTTTGACTGTACTGTAATATTTTGTTTCTGCTTTCAGTTGGACGTCTAAAGACCTTGGAGCTGCTATTGGGATACCTGTCGATGTATTAAATAGGAGAATAAATTTTTGGATAAGCAAGGTGTGTCCGTTAGGCCTCTTGTATAATTTTTTTTGGTATACTTTTAGGTATTAGTACAAAGTACAAACACTTCTGCAGCATGGTTACATTTAGTTTGTGAGACAAATATTATCTCTTGTCCAATTAGGAAACTTCCGTTGGTTTGTCCAAAACAAGAATTCCAGTTATTTAAAAACTGCAAGTCTTAAATTTAACAGTGACGATGTAACTTCACTCGCGGCTGTGTTTTTGTAACAGGGGGTCATTGCAGAGTCGCCGGGGGGAGATTCCTCTGACCATGTATACACCATTATGGAAAACATGGCTGAGACAAGTAGGAATGGAGGAGGCAGTGGCAATACTCAGGAACTTCTTGGAGGTGATGATGAGGAAGACAGATCTGTGGCCTCAGTAGAAAATCAACTTAGGAAGGAGATGACTGTGTATGAGGTACATGAAAATTGAAATAAAGCTCTTCATTTCATATTTGTGACTTGCTTTAATATTTTTAATCAATTATAAAAATTTTAGTACCTACATTTTAGAGTCCTTTTAATGTACGCTATTTAAACTTCGGTGAATTTGTAGTAATTTTAATGGTCTTCTAACAACGAAAAGGCCTTCTATCATTTTCCATGTGTAGTGAAAAGTAAAACCATTGAATGTAGGAACATCATAAGATAACTGAAGTCCCTGAATAAATATAAGCACCTTTTTCATCATTAGCATGTTACTCTTAGTTTTTCCAATATTTATTATATAATGAATCTTTTGCCTTATGATGATGGTTACTTTGGGCTGCACAAGTTTCTCTTTTATGTTTATTGAAGTATTCAATCACAAGGGAGTATGCAATGCATATGAATAAAGATATCTAACATGTATTGTTTTATGGCAGAAATTTATCTTGGGGATGCTCACAAACTTTGGTAGCATGGCATTAGATCGCATTCACAATACTCTCAAGGTAAGAATGGTTTTTCACCCCTATACCCTTAAAAATAAAAGGTTTTACACCTTTATAAATGTTTGGACACATAACATGATCAACAAGATTAATTACGCGATACTCAATCATTTATTACCGCAGATGTTTTGCATTGCTGATCCCCCTTATGACAAATCACTTCAACAACTACAAAGCTTTTTATCTGGGCTAGTCTCTGAGGAGAAGTTAGAACTTCGGGATGGAGTGTACTTTCTAAAAAAATAGCGGCGTTATGAAACTGTGATCATCCTTTTGGCCATAAGTTTTAAGCAAAAAGGTGAAATGTTTTACAGAATTTCTTGAAATTGCCAGTTTTGATTTGTTTGCATAGTCCTTAACTCATTACACAAAACTATAGTAATGGAGATGTCCATTTATTTCAAGAAATGGAGAGGACCTCAACTCATCTAGTAGATAGGCATTTTAGTCCTTGAAATTGTAAGAGCCAGTCAATTTAGTCCTCAATTTTACAAAATAGCAATTTAGTCCCTTGATTAAAAGAACATCAATCAATTTAGTCCTTCTATCAAAATATTTCACTAGTAACCATTTGCTAAAACCTCTAAAAGACCTAAATATTGGCTTGAGTAGCCTCTTGCTGCATCAAGACAAGCATAATGTTGGGTCATGAGGGGAGCTCAGGGGATCATCCTCATTAGGACAAGAGCAACCACAAAGTGAGTTGGACACCACATCTTAACCCAAAACCTTAAGGCATTTTATTTATGGGTTCTCTCACTTCCTTAAGGCATTTTGTTTATGGGTCTCACATATACACGCAACACTCACTTTTTCATCCAACTTGGGACTTCTAACTAACCTCGCTTGCCATAACAATCTTCCCTTCAAGTGTGAGTCATTCTATTCATCTAGTTAGACACCCCCTCAAGCGGAAGTTTTTTTCATCCACATATACTTGGAGTCTTGGACCGCCGTTGCCACTGCACTCAACGGGACACACTGTCTGACCATCATTCTTAGGAAAACCGTTGACACAATGAGCCGGTTGAACCCTTCGTCGAACCATCAACCTTGATACCATTGTTGGGTAATGAGGAGAGCTCAGAAAATCATCCACATTTGGCGAAAAGCAACCATATAAATGAGTTGTACATCACATATTAACCCAATAACCTTTAGAATTATGGTGTTAAATTTGAAAAAAGTACTGAAGTTATCTGACATTGTTCAATTTAAGGGATTAAAATGTTATTGGGAAAGGTTAACCAGTGCCCCCGGATTTCATAAATTTGAGAGACTAAATTGACTCTTACAATTTCAAGTACTATTTACTCACCGTCTATCATTACATCCATAATGACTATCATTGTCTTCATTTACTGTTGTTAATATTGGTTGTTACTATCATAATTTTGGACTTTAATGGACAGGTTCTGATCTGACAATTTTCTGATAAACTTTGAAGGTAGGACAGCAACTTGAGCTCCCCTTCTTGTTGCCATATGTGTTGTTGCTGTGAGGAAACTGACACTTGGCATGGGTGAGTAAAAATGTGAAGCTTTTATTGAACTGGCTGAGACTTGAGAAATGAGATAACATAAATGGCTAAAGATATGATTCCTCCACTCCACATGTTACAGATCTATAGTTGACACAAACTATAAAGCAGTCCAACGCTCATCTTAGCTTTCTTGATAAATGTGTCAACTTGAAGATATTATTGGATTTCATAGTCATCTTTTAAATCATTTTCAATGTACCACCTGTCTGAATTTGTAGGTCTTGGGTAGCCTAATAGGAAAAGTTATGTTATATTATGTGGTGTTATTGTACATATCAAACATTAGTAGACTTGTATTTTAGCCTATCAGGGAAATTCACACTCAATGAGTGCAGAAAAGTGAAGAATTGCAGATTCGAACTTGCACCCAAACATTTCAAATATCTATGTAGCATTTTTATCATCTGAATTGTATTTACAAGACATACATTTTCTTTTATCTCTAACTATTGGGCATTTATGATTCTTCATAACAAAATCATTTAATAGCAAAAACTATATATTAAAAAGTCATAACCATATTTGATTAGTTATCCTCAATTCAAATAGTCAAAATTATATAAATTTACATTTTCACTAATTTTTTTTTTAAAATTACATAAAAATTCAGTTTAGATGAATATCAAGTGTCCAATTGGAGAAAAATATATGCATAAAAGGTTTATCATTAATTATGATATTTGATTAATTATCATCAATTCAAAGGGATGAACATTAAGTATCCCAGAGTCAAGTTGTGAATTACGTTTGGTCATGCATTTTCAAGTGGTTGGAGAGTTAAATGCCCACTTTCATGTAAGGTGGCAACAGTTTAATCACTTTGGTGAGTTGGTTAAATCAAAGAGAGCAAGGTTAGTCATTTGATTTGGTTGGTCATAACTTGGTGTATTTCGAGTATGAGGATTGGTATTTTATTCAAGGGATGGTGGCGGGTAATAAAATTGGTGAAACAAGGATCAACATACATCGTTTGGAGTGAAACAAACTCAGATCTCTTAAGTAATATCTCAGGCTCTTACTTTATGGATGGAAAGATATGGTTGAAATTAAACGGGAGACACTTTTAATGTGTTTAGTCAAATTTTGAAACATAGATTAGTCATTGGCCAAGTCTATGGTACTTTGCACCAATAATATGATTACTAAAAAAGATATGCAATTTTTTTTTGATTATATTAAAATTAATTGAGTGAAAAATGAACTAAAACCATAAGGAGGATGGTGTAGATTTAACGAGGTTCGAGTCTTTAAGTGTGATAAAAGAGTTTTTTTTCTTTCTTTCTATAGTTCGTGTATGGACATTGAGTTGGAAAAATGTGTGTGGACATTACAATTTGAAAGAGGTCTTCATTAAATGAAAAACTCAGTCTATGCAGTTACTTATGATTACGAAGAATACCTAAATACTGTTTTTTGACTTACCTTAATTCATTTTTATGAAGTTTTTGGGTAAACAATATCTTTCATGTGAGGGAAATGCATTTCCCTATCAATTTTTTTTTGGTCAAGCATCTCAAATATATATTTTTTTTGTCAAAAAGTATTGTAGTTAGAGCTCACATATTTTAAACGTGAGGATGTATGATGTCCGACGTTCGAACTTCGATCTTTACATATATTATACAGTGTGTTTACCAACTGAGCTAAATTTACAAAGACTCTCAAATTTATATTTATTCATGGTAAAAATGGAACATATTTTACTCTCAAATTTCATCATTATCTTTCCAGGTAAAAAAAAAATTGAATCTTTATCATATGCACAATCATTTGGGTTGCCTATACTTGGAATAATGTTTTTTATAAGATTTTAGCTACCTGCCAACAATACTTCAAACAACCAGTCTCATTTTCTTATGAATCATTTCGGTCGCCATCACCATGCAAAATGTTGCATGTCAATTGTGAGATATTTTCTGCATGAAGGCGCGCTTCTCTGCAAGGGACAGTGGTCAGAAAGGTACCACACATAATCCCATGGTAAGACCCTAAGCACCACCTTTTTGTTGGAAAAAGTTGAGTTCGAGAATCAACAACCTTCTTAATGATGTTGAGTAAGGCATCTTATGAAATTTTTTCCATTTATTTTTAAAAGAGAAAAGTGCAAGCTTTTTAAAAATGGAAGACGAGACTAGGAAATAAACAGAATCTTGATTTTTATAAGTGATAAAAGTGGTTGACGAAACAAGACTATGCATTTTTCAATTAAAGAATACATAATATAACATCTTTTCAGTATTTTGTTTTACTGGGATTTATTTTTCAATTAAAGAAAAAAAATTAAAATTTGAATTTTTTTGAAAAGTTAAAATTTGAAAAATAACTCCGTAAGAATTGGTCCACCATAGCTGATGTGTGTATATCTCCAGTCAAACTAACTAGGAGCCAAACAGCAACAGAAAACTATATAATTTAAATCATTAAATTAAATCCATATAAAAATTCAATGAACGACCGTTACAATTAGGAAACTTTTCAAATTTATAGCCACACTTCAAAAATGTTACCATAACAGTTCAAAAACAAAACACACACAAAACTGAACTAAAAATGGCAACAACAACATCAGAAGAAGAAGAGTACATGCAAAACCTCAGATCCAAAGCAACAGAACTTTTCATCAGAGAAGAATGGACCAATGCTATTGAAACATATTCCCATTTCATTACTCTTTGCACCCACCATCTTTCTCTTCCACACCCCAACCCACTTCATCATCAAAAGCTTCATAAATCACTCTGCATTTCCCTCTGCAACCGGGCCGAAGCAAAATCAAAACTTCGCGAATTCAACTCCGCTTTAGAAGATTGTGATCATGCTCTACAAATTGATGCAACACATTTCAAGAGTCTTGTTTGTAAAGGTAAGATTTTGCTTTGTCTTAATAGATATTCTTTGGCTTTGAATTGCTTCAAAACAGCTATGCTTGATAATCAGGCAAGTGGGAACTGTGAAATGCTTGTTGGGTTTGTTGAAAAATGTAAAAAGTTTGAATTTTTATCGAGGAGTGGAACGATGGATCTTTCTGATTGGGTTTTGAGTGGGTTTCCTGGTAAGGCTCCTGAGCTTGCTGAATTTATTGGTGCTGTTGAGATTAGAAAATCGGAGATTAGTGGGCGGGGGGTTTTCGCTACGAAGAATGTTGATGCTGGGTCTTTGATTTTGGTTACTAAGGCGGTTGCGATGGAAAGGAGTATCTTGGGAGGCAAAGATTTGAGTGAGGATACACAGTTAGTTATGTGGAAGAATTTTATTGATAAAGTTGTTGATTTTGTTAAAAAGTGTCACAAGATTAAGAATTTGATTGGTAAATTGTCAATTGGGGAAAATGAGGATGAACTTGATGTACCTGATGTTGATCTGTTTAGGCCTGAAAATGTTGGTGAAGTGAATTCAAGTGAGGATGTTGAGATTGATATGGTTAAGTTGTTGGCTGTATTGGATGTTAATTCTCTCACCGAGGATGCAGTTTCAGCTAATGTTTTGAGGAAGAACAATGACTGTTATGGTGTTGGGTTATGGTTGCTTCCTTCATTCATTAATCATTCGTGTTGTCCTAACGCGAGGCGGTTACATGTTGGGGATTATTTGATAGTTCATGCTTCAAGAGATTTGAAAGCTGGTGAAGAGATAACTTTTGCTTATCTTGATCCACTTTCTCCCTTGAATAAGAGAAAAGAATTGTCTGTGACATGGGGGATTCATTGCAAGTGTAAGAGGTGTAAGTTTGAGGGGGAATTCTTGTTATTCAAGCAAGAGATGAAGGAGATTGAGATTGGTATCGAAAGAGGGATGGATGTAGGTGGTTTGGTGTATAAGCTTGAGGAACAAATGAAGAGATGGAAGGTTAGGGGGAAAGAGAAGGGATACTTGAGGGCTTCATTTTGGTCTTTATATTCGGAGGCTTATGGTTCGGAGAGGTGTATAAAAAGATGGGGAAGAAGAATTCCAGCATTGGATGCAGTGGTTGATAGCATTACAGATGTAGTGGGAGGTGATCACAGGGTGCTTAAGATTCTGATGGAGGAATTGAAGAGAAAAGGCGGTGGCAGTGGTGGTGGAAATTTGGAGATGGAGAAAGTTTTCAAGTTAGCAAGAGAAGTGTATGGGAAGGTAGTGAAAAAGCAAGCAATGAGGACACTGCTTGAGCTTTGCATTGCTGCTGAATGATTCGTTGATTGATTGATTAAATAAATGGATTCATTATCAGTTTTTTCTCCATTTACTTTTTCATTTGATGTCTTCTTTACTGATTGTAAGCAAGGGTTTGTTTCATGCCACGATCAACTCAAGTTGTCAATGCATGCAACACCAATGCTGTGAAATTCAATTTTATTTTTAGATACTCTCAGTTAAAATAAATTGTATTCTGCTTCTCTTTATGATCAATACTCATCTTTCAACTAGTTATCCAAATTTAATCTGCTGAAAATTTTATGGTGCTCTGGAACTAAATAGAGTTTGTGTGTGAAATTGTGCATGTCAGTAGCCTCGCGCCCAATATGGTTCTGTTCTACATCACGAGTTCACTCTCACTGTTGTTCATTCATTCTTCATTTTGATCGGTGTTACATACATCACACATGTTTTTTACGTATAAAAAGCTTCACACATTTCATTCATAAATCATAATATCACAAAAACATGTTGGGATGTCAATAAAAAGGTGGAAACTAGCTAATGTTCGAACCACCTTTGCAAGAGCATGATCAACCGTGACTTGTCTCCTGACGAACTCAATATGAGAGTTCCTATAATTGTTAAGAGAAAATACGTCTACAATCGGCGATTACTATGAAAACTATTCATCACTCTTTCGGAGTCCAACTCAAAATCCACTTCACCTTAGAGAAGTTCATTGGCCCAATTTAGAGCAGATAAAAGGCCTAAAGCTTCAACTGTATCCACTTCAAGAATAGGCAAGAACGATTCTGTTTTAGCAAGAACAAATTAACCTTGGTCATCCCTGATACAAACTCCAATGCCCACACTATTTTGAAGGCTTGAGAAAAAGGCATCAATCTCACATTTGAATCAACCAGTAGAAGTATTTCAACCCGCGCTTCTCCAATCGGAAAGCAAATGTAACCCGCGATTGTGGATGGCATCAATTTGTTCAACGATATTATTCCAAATACATTATTCACGTGCTTCCATAAACTCGACATCATTACCGAATACAAGGCCGCTCTGAACTAATATTCTGCAGAATTTCAAAAAATGTTTTCAGCTATTGACAAGTCTGGCTGTAACAAGTTTAGAATAGTATGCTGCCCTGATTTTTGCCAACATAAAACGCTCTTCTGACATAGAAGAGATGAAAACTGTTTTCCATTTCCGCATTACATAAAGCACAACCAGTGGGGCAATTAACACCTTTATTAGCAAGCGGAAGTTGTGTTGGTAACACATTTCTACAAATACGCAGCAAATAGATTCTTCACTTTTGGTGGGATTTTTGCACGCCAAATTAACTGTCATTTTCCATTGAGAAGAAGAAAATCTGTATCTATAGCTTCGTCAACGACAAAATGGTATGCACTTTTAACATAGTACTCACTATTTTGTTCATGTTTCCAAACTAATCTATCTTCTCTAACAGAATGAAGGAGAGGGGTTTTCAAAATTTTGTATACCTCAGTAGCACCAAATAAAGCTTGTATTAACTCTACATTCCACTCCTTACTATCATTCCTCATCATGTTTGCCACTTTTAACGTTAACAATTAACATACACCACACTTTAATAACTCATTTACCTAAGCATCTCTTCATTAATTTTCAAAAGTTGATTTCAACTGCTCGTATAAGACACGGCCCTTACGGTTGCGGATGGGTTTGGTATTGTACATCTTGAGACGGCGAACAGTGGCGGCTGACCGTGACTTGTTTTTGGAGACATTGCTGCGGTTGGCGTCATTGGAGTGCTTTGGTTTACCGGAGACGTTCACGCTTCTCTCTCTCTTCTTCGCCATTGCATCCAGAGAGAGAATGGCCGCGAGGTGAGAATTAGGGTTTTTGTTGCGACTGAAATAGCAGGGTTGGTTTTCTCGTGATGCAGTGTATTTTTTATTTTTACAAATTTTATTTTTATTTTTGTTGGGTATTGAATATCAATGGACTTTTATCCCTCTTTGTAATTAAAAAAAAAAGAAAGAAAATATTAATCAATATTATGTTACTTGATTGAAGTGATTAGTATGGCATCCGACGAGCTTGTACGATGTTGTTTGTGGAGTGAGTACTTGTAAAATACACTCTGACGCTCAAGTCATCATATAAGTAAGAATGAGCATTTTAAGTTAGATAGATTGTACCTTTTGGGAAATCAGAGTGCCCCTTTCATAAGTGAGATGTATAACCTTGTGAGTTAAGGTGAAAGAGGCGTTGGCCGGACAATTACAGATGGTGAGGACTTGTAACTATCTAACGTTGGCTTGTCCTTACGGGCAAGAGACATTAAAAAATATGGGAATTCAAAACTTATGTTAGTAATCGTATGAAAGTGAGTGTAGCATTTAGACATTCACATGATTGGGTCTCTTATTGGGCTTCTGCTCGGTTGTAATGTGACAGACCAAAGACACGTTGTGGGCCTTTGGCGTATTGGGCCCATGCCTGGAAGATGGGTTGTTGAACATAGTCTTCGGGCGGTTCAGAACAGTTACCCCACAAGTCATTAGTAGCATAATAATGGTGATTTTGAGCAATATGGAACCCCATGGAACATGTCGAATAGTTTTGTTGTGTATAATGCATTTATTACCTCGAGGAGATATCAATAATATTGTCGAGGATAGTTTACTTTCATAGCCTCACATGGAGACTAACTGTCAGTTGAAGAGAATAGTTAAATTGCTCCACAATTTTCGTGTTGAGGATAATTGATGGAGATATGATGCCTCGAATATGTATATGCTACCTTTTCTTGTTCGGAATAGCTAATTTGTTAAGATGGGTGACATGTGGCAGTAAGGTGTCATTGTGATGACGCTTTGCCCAACCATCAAATGCATGCATTTAATGTTAATTTGATACCCATCACGCGGGAAAAAAATTGAGCGGATATGACCTTTGGTTTCTTAGTGGCACGTGTCTCAGCTATGACTTATAGTACTTGATTCCATGCGCCTTTAGAGTGCCATATGCATTTGAGTTTCAAGGAAACTAGAGCATTGTTAGATCAATAACAACGATTGAGTTTTCCCTGGTGGCACTTCGAACCGACATATCAATTAGAAATCTTAATAATATCTCTATTGGTTTAAATGAATGCTTCTTAATCGTTGGATTTATTTCCCACTTTTTTTTGTTACCAATCGTTGATACTTAGAGTATATAAGGTTTGGAGGTAGAATTTGAAACATTTTTTCTTCAAACTTCTCATTTTCATTGTTACTGATCTGTAGCCGAAGTCCAAAATTTTCCATGTTTTGTGAAGAAGTTCCATAAGCATCAGTTCATTTCTTCCATTTTTAAAGCATTTTGGTGAAGCACTCTTTGAACTACGACTTACAATAGGTTGGAGCTTTGTTTCCCTTTTCCTTTTTGTTGTGTTGTTGTTACCGTTATTGTAATTTTTTAGGCTTTGAAAACCGGGTTCCACGGTGGTGAAGTTGTTTCCACTGTCATAATTCATGTCTTGGTGGTTGATTTTACTTTTCTATGTAATTTCCTAATGTGATGGTTGTCTGAGTAAGATGTTGTTACTTCGGTTGCTCACATATAACATTCTTTAGGTTCTTTCTTTCCCTTTCACTTGGTTGGTGGGAGAAGGGTGAATTTGATGAACTTGTCAAATCAATTTTTTCCTTCTCCACTTTTCATGTGAAATGGCCAAGAAAAGTACTAAGAAGCATATGCTTGTTTCCGTTGGGGAATCAAGCAACTATTGGGTTTTTGTGGAAACTTTTGCGCAAACCCACTGTTTTTGTTAGGACACTAGTGATGCTCCTACCATTGCCAATAATCCCACTGGTATTCGAAACTGGGAAGTTCACATACCTTTATGTAACCAAAGGATCTACACACGATATGAGGGAATGACGTTCCTATGTATCATATTGTATATAAGGTTATGAGCTTTAGGGTGCCATTTCCCTTTTTCCAAAAGGAAATTTCTAGTTGGTTGAGGCTTGCACCTTCTCAATTGCACTCGAATTCAATGGCATTTTTATCAGGGCCTTCAAATTTCTTTTTTTGTATCTGGATTTGGTGTCAACCATTCATTTATTCTTTTGAATATTCAATATGTTGTGTGGCTCCGATGAGAAAAAAAATCAAACTGGGTTTCTTTGAAGCAATCTACAAAGTCTTTCGAGATATTCGTATACTCAATTCGGGGATATAAAGATAGATACCTTCGTTTTCCCGAAGATATGAGTTTCCCTTAATAATTTGATGATGACCCAACCGATAGAGATTCTTTTGCGCGAGGATGTCAAAAATAATGTCGGGGAACCAACGACTAAATAATATCCCAAATTTCCCTTCTTATGGGTACAAGGCCATTACGAGTATACGACCAAGTATTTTTTAAACGTGTATGATTGTCTAAGACAAAAGGAGTGTGACAATTATAATCGTATCTTTGTATATATGTATTGAGCTTCACCCCTACTCTTTTTACCGACAAAAAGGGAAACTATTTTGGATGTTGAAGGGAATCCGAAGACGAAATCCCATTAAATCGCACTTATAATTTGGGTATGCATGTGTGCAAACAATGTGGAGACGAGGCCTTGCTAGGTTTGCTCGTGTGTTTTCTTTACTGATTTTGTTGTTTGTTAAATTGATTTTGATTTTTCCTTTGTTTTTTCAATTTACTTTTTTTCTTGCAGAGAACATGCCTACCTTTCAGAAAGTTGGTGAAACTTCCTAATGACAGCAAGAAAATTGAGGCAGTTGATAAGTCTAGACAGTAGAAGTTGAAGTCAGGGTTCCTCGACAGACTTCTTAATCTGAGTGGTGCTACTAGTGTTTATTCTTTCTTGGAGATTCCTCAGGTCCATACTTGTGGCAACGTGCTCTGGAAAAGCGTCGACACCTGATGTCGAGGGGGTTACCATTGCAAAGAAAGGAAGATATGAAGTTTCCCAAGGGATGTAGATCATGCTCGAGGATTGGGATGTTTATGATCTGGAGGATAGGGCACATATTTTGGCTCTTCCTGCTGTGTGGTCGAACACGATGGTGTTCAACGATAAAATGTCCTTGGTGGTGAAAGACACGGACACAACTGTTGATTCATTGATTGATTGAATAATGGATTCATCATTTTCATTATGTATCAATTACCTTTTTCATTTGATGTCTTTATTTATTATAATCGTCTTCGAAGAATCTGTGGAACATATAAGGTGAGTTGTCTTCTTTCAATGAATTTTTTTCATACGCAAGAATCAAAAATCAAATCCTAAGAACATACTTAGGGGGCCCAAATTTCATACTACTTGGACTATAGAGGTACAGTATCAATTAAATATAGAGGATTTTGACATATTATGGGAGTAGTTCTTATCGTTATCTTAGTCCAAACTCCAATGTTATAGGCTATGCAAATAAAAAAAAGCTATGGACTAACCTTTTGAGAGTCGACACACGTCACACATAACTGTGGCTTTAGTGGTGATAACTATCATAACGGATTGATTGGAGTTCAATAAATATGACGCAGCAGCGTTGAAGGGGTCAATTCAGTCCATTGGTCATGAAACTCAAGACATGAGTCATAAGCAGAGCAGCCACATCTGATCTAAGTTTATCCCCTCACATTCTGTATAAAAAATTCTCTCCCACTTCTTGGACTTGTTCTACTTCCTAGAGGGGTATAAAATATAGTAGGAATGAGATAATTTCCATTTCTAAAAGAAGGTAAGGAATGTATTAATAAAGTTTATGATGAAGAAAATAAAGGAAACCTGAAAAGGAGTTTTGGTTCTTATGAGATAAATTTAAGGTTAAAACTCAAATTTTTATGGAGAGTTTCGAATTTCATGCAAAAGTTTTGAATTTTAATTTTAAGCTAGAATCAATTCTATTTGAAATTATCAAAACATGTCTAAATTAACTATCTGAATAAAAAAATTAATGACGATAGACGTGTGAAATGCATGAAAGTGTTAAATTAATGACCGTAAATTCAAGTTTAAAATTCATGTAGGATCTACCATTGAAAATAGATCACAATAAAGTAACAAGACTTACATGAATTTCATAAAAAAAAAAATATTTAATTGAGTGTGTTAGAGTGTTACTAGCACCGCAATGATTGCATAACACATAAGTCATCATGCTCAACCAAATCTTGGAACTTGTGGTTCATTTGAATGATCATGTGATTGTTTGTACCTTTAACAAAATGCCAATCGTATTCTCAAAAGAGTTGCCTGAGGCTATAAAACACACTAGAGTCTCTTGCCTGTCTGCTTCTTGTTAGTTGTGTGTGATCAATTTTGCTAGACTTATCAATTTAGAAGTAGAGTTTTTGGTTCAATTGATTGTTTGCTTTTGAGGCTTATTACAAGCTTTAATACCAACTTAAAAATGTGATATGAATTGAATTGGAGTCTTTCATTCATAGCAATACTTTGATTAAATAAATATACGTTTACAAGGCTTTATAACAACCTTAAAATAGATTCCTAAAAGGCTTTTTAACCTTATCACAATCAGTTTTTTTTTTTTTAAACGGCTAAATTTATTCACGACGAGTGTGTGCAAGAAGCACCACAAAAACTCAAGGCCACAAAAAATAAAAATACAATCATAAAACCACTTGTCAATTGTCATTCACGCGTCTACATAAAATTATGAATCCTAACTTCTTCATATTTCATGGCAAAAATAACACATTTAGACGCGGTTCTAAAGTTATCTTACTTTTGAAACTATGAACGAAAGACTCAGTTAATCTCTAATTGATCATAATAACTACAAGGAATATTATTATAAAATTGAAATCACATTAGGTAAAAATAGCATTTACATTTTAAGTGCATCCTCCACAAGAATTACTTGTGAGGTTTTTAAACTTTGGAACCATTACTTTTTTTTACTAAAAGACTTTGGAACTATTATTTCTAAAATATTATTCTAGCAAGTGGAATTGCAATTACATGTAAATTAAAATTGTTCTTCACATTAAAATATATACCAAATTTAAACAAAAATATATTATTAAAAGATATAAACATGGGTTAAAGTTAATGTTACATATGGTAGGATCCAATTGAAAAATATTTAAGCTCCACATGTGCTTTTTTTGGCCATTCTCATAAATAATATGGTTTTAGAAAAGCTCAGCGGGACCGCATTTTTGGTGCTGCCAAATAAAGATTAAGAACTTGGTGTGAACGTGTATAAGACACCTGTTCCAGCTAGTAGCTTCTAACTCCTCCATCATTATTTTGAAACTGAATTAAGAATTGCATCATTGCTGAACTCATCTATATCATCCCAGATACAACCTATATTATAGCATTAGCATTATCCAAGTTGTGGGGAGAAACGATTGGAATGAAAACAACTTTTATAATAATTTTCATTTTAAGTCATGTAAACCAAAAATGATTTCATAAAACAATATTATTTCATTATCCCTAAGTGTAATTCATATGGTAAAAGATCGCGTGACCATTTGATATCCTAAAACACACGTTTAAATCTGTAATGTCTTTATTCTTTACACTTTCGTTTAACGTGTGTGAGTTTCGTCACTAAACTATTTAATAAATGAAAAATGCTATATCACTTCAAATCACATGCTTCCACCCAAAATAAGAAAGAGAAAATAAAATTGTTTTATTACTCTTCCTTCTTTAAAGATTATTTCATGTCATATGGACCAAAAAATATGTACTAGTTTGGTCAAAACATTCAAATAACAACTCAAAGCATCCAACCTTTTAGAAATTGGCAGCTGACTGAAACTACTAATACTATGTGAAACTAAATATTTTTCAATATGCCAATAATATTCCCATGTAATTGAATGCTAAATAACCAATCTGGATATAGACATCAAAGTATAAGTATTGATTCAAAGAACCATGGCCAAAAGTCAGTGTAACAGATAAATATGTAAAATAGTAGTGGACCCATATTGGAGCATAGTATTGGTATGACGCATGTATTATACTACTAGGAATAAGATAATATCATCCAATCAATATCATCCAATCAAGGCCATGCAACTCTACATAAACGACAAAAACTTTTCAACCATAAAAGAGGCACCAATCTCCTTTCAAACATTTCAAACACCTTGATTAATTAAATTCCTCTCGAAGCCTCTTCAATTTTCTATCTCTTTTCATGTGTCACATTTCTATAATCCTAAACTATACCAATATTTTTGACTCAATAAATGGAGAGTAGTACAAGCTCTGAACTCCCTCCTGGCTTTAGATTTCATCCAACTGATGAGGAACTAATTGTGCATTACCTTTGTAATCAAGCTACATCAAAGCCATGCCCTGCATCTATCATACCAGAAGTTGATATCTATAAATTTGATCCATGGGAATTGCCTGGTATATATATATATACTTTGTAACATCTTTTTTCACATAATTTTGTTATTATGCTTAAATATTTATGTATGTCACTTCATAATGTGATCGTTTATTTCTACATTTACGAAACACTAACACATACACGAATATCAGACATGACACTAATATCGACCTACACTGATATATGTGTTAGTTACGTGTATTGGTCACGTCTTCAATCTGAAGTGTCGGTGCTATGTAGTTGTGTCTATTTCGTTTTTTATTAGGCACTGACCAATTATAGAATGCAGATAAATCTGAGTTTGGGGAGAATGAATGGTATTTCTTTAGCCCAAGAGAAAGAAAGTACCCAAATGGGGTGAGGCCTAATAGAGCAACTTTGTCTGGATATTGGAAAGCTACTGGCACAGACAAGGCAATCAAAAGTGGATCAAAGCAAATTGGGGTGAAGAAATCTTTGGTATTTTACAAGGGTAGGCCACCAAAGGGTGTCAAAACTGATTGGATTATGCATGAGTACAGATTGCTTGGATCACAAAAACAAACTAGCAAGCATATTGGATCCATGAGGGTAAAGCCCTTTAATCACTGGCTTATTTTGCTATATTCTTGAAATTCTGAACTTTAGGTGTTTATTTTGATATGTTTAATGTGTTACTTTATGATTGACCTTTCCTTTGTGGTTGTATGTGTCATCAGCTAGATGACTGGGTTTTATGCAGGATCTATAAGAAGAAGCACATGGGAAAAACATTGCAGCAAAAAGAGGACTATTCAACACATCAATTTAATGATTCTATAATAACTAATAATGATGGTGAACAAGAAATGATGAACCTTACAAGGACTTGTTCACTTACTTATCTTTTGGATATGAATTACTTTGGTCCAATCTTATCTGACGGTTCAACTTTGGATTTTCAAATCAACAATTCCAATATTGGAATTGACCCCTATGTAAAACCTCAGCCAGTTGAAATGACCAACCACTATGAAGCAGATTCACATAGTAGCATCACCAATCAGCCAATATTTGTGAAACAAATGCATAATTATTTAGCATAAGAACTTAAATAGTCTAGATATGTCAATCATTAAATAATCCTGAAGATTATTTAAGAAACTATGTCAAATATCTTTTTTTTATTAGTAGGAATTGAACTCAGTATCCAGGATTTACAATACTTATACACTCTACGCACCAACCACTTGTACTAGACTTTTATGGTACTTTGTCAAATATCCTGTTATACCATAAAATAGAATTTCATTTACAATGCTTTGTTGACACTGTTTATACAAATTGTACAAAAGAACAAATTTATTGGCTCTTAATAAAAGTTGACACATCTAAAATCACATTCTTCATTTGAAAAAGTTCAAACCAGATGCTAGATTGGACCACTTGTTGTACATATTACAATGATAATGTATTTTGACCAAAGATATAATTTTGGCAAATTCTTAGTCAATAACTTTATCCAAAGAGGTTTTCAAAGATAATATGTTTCTTTTTTGCACCATGCCTTATCAAAATGATGACGCCTGTGTTGATTCAAAGTTATATTTTGAATTCTTGAGAATGTTAGGCCTAGGACACGAAGCAGATCAGATTAAGCACTTTGCTTAGACTAATCAATTCATAACAGCTTAATGATTGTGATGTGAGAAATAAAATATCTATTATATATATACTATCAGATTAACATCAGCACCCTCGTGTCCCATAATTAATAAAATAATCTGATTCTTCATTTAATCCAAAGTGGATTACTTTTTTTTTTATGCAACATTTTAATGTAAAATGAAATATACAAGTTATATCCTTTACACGTTCAAGAGTAAACCGGTATTCTCTGCACGCAACAATCACACTCGGATTTTGTATAGTCTTTGGACTGCATATTGAAATCTTAAAGCTACCAACAAAAGCCTAAAGGAAAGGCTAGACAAACACATTATACAGGGCCATACACACCACACCACTATATACATTTCCATTTCTCCACTATTTCAATGTTTGTTTTTGCTTATTGATATTCCTGACATGAGAATAAGTATCATGAACATAACAACTGCAATGAAAGAGCCAACGAGTGAACCCGAAATGCGTCCGCAGAAAGAGTTGTATTGTTGGCAGAAAGGAAACCAATTGGCACTTGGGTTTCCATAGTGAGCTATATAAACAATGGCTGCTGCTGCTGACGCTCCAGATGTAAGAAGACCAAACATAACCTTCACAAGTTCAATTTTAATCTTCATTAGAGAGCTTTTTGGCTGTAAATGCCAAGTTTTTGTAGGAAATTTTCCTAAATTCCAACTCTCAGAATTGGCAAAGAGCAGATGAGAAAAGTTTAACGACTATGTACTACGAGTGGTTAAAAGTTTCAACATATTTAGCCGACCAGAATTGGCACTAGGGGAGATCGTCCTCGAGACCTTGAGAGGATTACACACCAAGGTCCCGAGCCAGCACTACTAGATCAGCCCAAATGGCTTAAAATTTTCATACTACTTTCAAAAATCTCTTCAAAAATTTGTGAGATAAATCATTAAATTTATGTGCAAGTTTATGAGATATTAGTTTAACGGTAAGAGTTTAACATTGTAATTTTAAACGACTCAGTTAAAATCATTATGAAGACAATTCTTAAATGGTCATTACTAGTGTTATTTTGATAATAACAATCTCCCCTTGCTAAAATATATGACTAGAAAATAAAAGAAGAAACAGTGTGTTTACCGTATCAAGAAAGACCAAGAGAATCCTACTTTTCACTGAAATAGTCCTTACAATGTGGAAGAATGACAGGACAAGTGAAAGAGCTAAGTAGCCACATACAATAGAATTGGTGGCCACAAAAAACCTGAAATTAATCACAGCATTATAGTCAATTTTCCTTTTGTTCACAATATCATATATGGTAAAAGTTTATGATGTTAATTAAGGCATATACATACACAGGAATGATGATGACTTACACAAATGTTGGAAGGTCATGATATACAACTTTGAATCTAACAAAACGTGTAGCAAAAGGCATAGTTTGCTTTGCTGTACCCATACTCAATGCACTTCCAAGTGTGCTTATAGCTGCAAATATTCTCAAAATAAAATCCATTATTGAGAGCCCTCTCTTCATCCCTTTTCTTGGGGATGATGCTCCTTTTGAAATATCACCACTCTCAATTTCACTCACCTTCATTTTCTGTTCCAACTTAGGTTCTATTATGTTCACTTGAGAGTGAGTGAACAAGTATCAGAATGGTACTCATTTATATACTAAACGCATCAATGCAACAGTACTTATTTTATTACAATAAATGTATTCAAGAGAGAAAATTATTGTAGTGGATTAGGTTTGCTCTTTGCTAAGCTTGAAGTGGCTTTGACATAAGCATGAGATATTAACACTATAATTATATTGGGAGTGCATAATGTTGCTTACATACTAGTATGGAACTTTTTCATTTTAAAAAAATACTAGGTATTCACCTTAATTAATAATACTTGTTTACTCTTTCGGTCTATAATAGAAACTATGAATTACGAATTTAAGATGATAAATATTTTTTCATGAGCAAAATTTATTAATGAGACTATAAGAGTACTACATTTTTTTTATAAAATACAAATTGATGCAAGGGAAGCTTACAAGGAAAAGTAACAATAGGTTATCAAAAGAGATGCTGTGACACCATGTAGTACATATAAAG
>Ga0099826_10000349_pt1 | contig 21177 bp, 5 predicted proteins | sample Mtrugardesep15_FD_76830 | JGI IMG/M metagenome (GOLD analysis project Ga0099826, IMG submission 76830) | Root nodule microbial communities of legume samples collected from California, USA - M. trunc garden sep15 | ecosystem: Host-associated > Plants > Roots > Nodule | place: USA: California... | reverse complement strand
TTAAATGCTTATGATATACGCAACTCTCTGTGGATACGATCCTATTATACTCACGTGTAGTTAGGTAAATGACATGTAAAAATCTTACATCAGTCACGCAATGTGAGTTAATTCAGTTGCCATTTACACTAGCGTGAGTTAACATGCATATGGGTATTTTGGTCATTTCACTTGGGAATGAGCGAAACCATTTGGGTAAAGAGCAGAATTCTTTTTCAATTAACATGTTGTTTAAGAAAGGTTGGATATATCCAGTGACGATAAACCTTCCAGCAACCTTTCTCATGAACCAGAAATCTCCAAACAACAAACCAAAACTGAACAAGTGAAATAAAAAGATTATGGTAACGATTCCGGTAAGATACAAAATCGAAAACCAGCAATTCTGATAACAAATCATAATCGAAAATTGGAAAAAACGATTCTGGTAAGTTACTCTCTCTGTTTCTCAATCTGTGACAAATGAAAGTGATTCGCGATTTTCACTTTTTATAATAGGGGTAAAATGGGTAATTTATATAAAATGTTAGGGTGAAGGTATGAAAGTAGGGGTGCGGGGTAAAATTTCCGAAACGCTGCCTTTGCTATTAACATAACTTATTTCATCTGAAATGTTATTCTCTTTTCTGAGTTTAGAAACAACAAATATGGGAAAACACAGCAGTTAAGGTTGCAGCAGTAGCAAACTATTATGACGCCGACGGTTCTGATGTTGGCTAGAGTCTTACGAAACTTATGATTTGCAAGTTAATTTTGCATTTTGATGTTAAATTGAACATAACTTTATTATGGTGGTTGTGTATAATTTGTCTTTATAACCAAGTCATATTTTGTACTATTGACAATGTGAATGAGATTGATGAGAGAGAATATAATAAATAGTCTTAAAATTGAGATATAAAATACAAAATGAGTATATTAACATTTTGATGAATAATATTGACCTCTAGATTAAGAGAAATGAACGCTTAAGATTTGGTGTCAACGAATCCGTTGACACCTGGTGTTGTGTATATAATAAATTTTCTATAATTATTTTAGGTAAACTCGTACGAGTTTACGAGTCGAGTTTACATAGATAAAATGAGTTGAGATAAACTCTCGAGTTATACAACATTGGATGCTCCAATTCCATAGCCCTTGAGGGTGTTAAAAGGTCAGACTCTACAATTGATATGAATTAATTTTTTTTGAGAGTTATGGATTAAATCAATACATATAATATGGCGTATTAAAAAATGTTGCGTATTCAAATATTTAATGATAAATATGTCAAAAAAGATATTTAAAATATAAAACATTGATGCCTTTTTCTTTAAAAAAAATATAAAATTAATGCCGTTATTTTTTTTTTGGGTAAAAAAAACTTCGATGACTTCAAGCTGTTAAAAAAATTTCATCATTTTTTTTGTGAAGAATAGAAAAATCGTCATTTACCAATAAGTTTTGAAACAATAACAATAAGTTTCCCTATGGCTAGTTGACTCTTTACATTTACTTACATTAAAACCTTCCGTTTGTTAGCACATGTCGACATTTTAACCACATTATTAGTCTAATCAAACAAACAACAGTCATATGAATAGAAACAAAAACTATGATGTTGCCGTCATTACGTGCTTATGACCTCGAAATCTCATATTTAATATTCAAATATTACTTTTCCAAAACCCTAGAATTCACGTAACGCAACCATATAAATTCATCTTTATCAATTGTTCTCAATACACACATTTTGTGCATTGCTTCATCTCTAGTTCTCCGCACAACTCTTTCACATTTTGTAACATAACCATATTTTTTGGGTTTCTTACCATTGAAATGGGATTCAAAAAAAGTATCAAAGTTTTTGTTTTTTCTATCTTGATCTTCCTCATAATCCCAACTCTAATAGCTGCAGAATGCACATGTGATGAGGAAGATGAAGATAGAGACAAAGTCAAAGCCCTTCGTTACAAAATAGCAGCTTTAGTGTCAATTTTAGTTGCAAGTGCAATTGGTGTTTTTATCCCACTTCTTGGCAAAGTGATCTCCACATTAAGCCCTGAAAAAGATATATTTTTCATCATTAAAACCTTCGCTGCTGGTGTGATATTATCCACCGGTTTCATTCATGTTCTTCCTGATGCTTTCGAGAATCTCACTTCGCCGTGTTTAAAGGAACATCCTTGGGGTGATTTTCCATTCACCGGTTTTGTAGCTATGTGCACTGCTATGGGGTCTCTCATGATTGATACTTATGCCACCGCTTATTTTCAGAATCGTTATTCTAAAAGGGCATCGACGTTGACACAGGTTAAGAGTCATGAGACAACCTTAGATGTGGAGAAGGAAGTTGTAGAGCATCAAGGACACGTGCATGTTCATACTCATGCATCCCATGGTCATGCACATGGCCATGTATCTTCTGATCCGTCATCAGAACTTCTTCGTCATAGGGTCATATTACAGGTAATGATATTATATATCATTTTCATTATGTACTAACTATGGATTGATAAATATTGAATATTGATTGATAAATATTGAATCATATAACATATTGATTGATAAATATTGAATTTTTTAGCTAGCATTGATTGTGATTGAATATTGTTTTGATTTCATTATAGGTGTTGGAGTTGGGGATTATTGTTCACTCTGTTATAATAGGAATTTCTCTCGGTGCTTCAGAGAGTCCTAAAACCATAAGGCCGCTTGTAGCTGCGTTGACATTTCATCAATTTTTTGAGGGCATGGGACTTGGAAGTTGTATAACTCAGGTAATGCATAATATCTATCCATGAATTGTGGAAAATGATTTAATTTTTATAAGGATAATATTTATGCGTGTAAATGGGACCGTATGTTTGTTTAGTTGGTTGTCAAACATGAAACGATACTATGAGTCGGGATTACTTATCAAACTTTGATTTCATTATGAAGTTTCAAATACATGTACGGTTGTACCTTTAAAGATAAGATACTTGAATATAGTACTTATTCGACTTATATGTTTGTTTTTAACAAGACAAATTATTCCACTCGAGCATTTTGTAACCAATGTATTTGTTGGATGCCCTTGTTTGTTCCTAAATGTTCAAAAGTAGCCAAACTTCCTTATAGTTTCTATAGCCATGCAAGAGGAAAAAAATGTTATTATACCTCACTTTTCTGTTACGAAGTCATGTAAACTGAAATAGTAAACAAAACTAATTCCTAGAAGTTATGTTAGTTGAAATTTTTGATTTATGTATGGTTGAAAATGTGCACCTTAATTGAATGTAAACAAGAAAACAATCATGGGATTGACTTTGTGAAAGTGCAACCATTGCAGGCAAATTTCAAGAATCTATCAATTACAATCATGGGATTATTCTTTGCTTTGACTACTCCAGTAGGGATTGGAATTGGTTTAGGGATTAGCAATGTTTATGATGAGAACAGCCCAACCGCTCTTATTGTTGAAGGAATCTTCAATGCAGCATCAGCTGGGATCTTAATCTATATGGCACTTGTAGATCTTCTTGCAGCTGATTTTATGAATCCAAGGATGCAAAAGAGTTGGAAACTTCGATTAGGATGCAATCTATCTCTTCTATTAGGAGCTGGTTGTATGTCTCTTCTAGCCAAATGGGCTTAAGAGTTTGTACAATTTTTAGTTTAGTTTTTCATTTCCTTCCAAAATTTTGTTTTATAAAGTCAAGGATGATGTTCAAACATGCCTTTAATAACAATCAAGCTATTTTTGGAGAGTGCATGAATATACACTTCCATTGCCACATTATATTTTGGTCTTACTGCCTCTTTGGGAGTTAAGAAATGAGTGCGCATTTTTTAGCGAGTTTGATTTATGTGTTATTTTGGATCACATTTTGGTGTTGTTATGGACGTTTTTCCTGATTAGGGTGATGTTGGACTAATGTTTCTTTTATGAGTGGTGTGTTGATCCGCTATATTCAAAGAGTGCAGTCCATTAGGCCAAATATGTCTTTGATTAGAGTAACCGATATACTCTTTATCTTAATACACTTAAATTCTTTTGTTTGTTAAAAAACTGTTTATCAATTAACTTGATGTTATGTATCAAGACTTTTCTTCAGCATATTTTTATGTTCATAAAATGGTATGCTAAAGATGTGTCATTGCCAGTGTTACATGATTTTCTGCTGCAAATGTTCCCATTAATTCCCATTAATGCAACTTCAAAATTCTCATGTTCTTCATGGTCTTTGATGTCATTTTGATTCTTGCATCTGTAGCTTCCATAATTTTGGAGTATAAACCTTTTTCCATGTTGGCCATCCTGTTATCATTTTCGTTGTCCTTTAATTTCTCATAACACACTTTATTGAATCAGGCTCTTCATAAGCAGCATTATATGCTTTCTTATAACGTGTATGATTTCTATATGGTTATTACTAAATTATCGTTTTGTGTATAATAAGTTTTTCAATATAAATTGATTATGAATTAGTTTTTTAAAATGTGTATTGATATTTGTTAATTTTTATGCATAATATAAACGTTTCCCCGGCTTTTATATTTGAATTGGTGCTAACTTGGCAATTTGGCAAATGCACTTTTCAAGTATCGCCAATCAATGCTGTTGAGTTCCATTTTCAATGGTTTCTCTTTTTCTAATCACCACCATTATGCCTATATCATACACTCTCAAGTAGTTGTTAATTTAATTTAATTTAATTTTGATGACAGAGATACCAAGGAATCATTCAATGACAGTAATTTCACATACATAGCATGACTTAGTTTGCTATTTTTATACCTGCAAGCTACTTGCCTAACATTTGTAGTGAATTCAAATATGTGTAAGTTGCTTTACTTTTACAGTGCAATGCAGACCCACAACTTTTAATAATTTGTTTCTTTTCTTTCTCATGTACCTCACTACATTACACATCTCTTCATCATAAAGGCCTACATTATGCATATAGCTTTCTCCCTATCCCTTCACTCACCACTCTTCCTCTAAATTCATTTACTGCAGTATACTCAAACACTTTGCTTCAACAATGGCAGCCGAATTGCCACAAGACGACCTCATTAACTTTAGGCAGAAACTGGATGAAGAATCCATCTTGGCTGGTTTTATAATAAATTGCACATTCTTGTACCTCATGAACTTAGACTTCCACAAAGTTGAGAATTGCATAATGTTTTCAATCATTTTTTTCTTGTCCGCCACCTTGTTCTCCCTTGCACTCAAGAATGCACTCCACATCATCAGCCGCGGCACCTTAAACATTGGCATGCTTCATCAGCCGCCACACCTCATTGACTTTGAGGATTTACTGAAGGAAGGCTCCCACTTTTCCGCTAATTTAACACTTTGCTCATTCTTGCACCTTATAATGCTTCTCCAATCGTCGTACCTCATGAACTTAGACTTCAACAAAAACGTTGAGAAATGCATAATGTTTTCAATCATTTGTTTCTTGTCCACCACCTTGTTCTCCTTTGCACTCAAGAAATTCCTCCACTTCATCAGCCGCTGCACCTTATATATCGGCATGCTTCTTTGTGTTGTTACATCTGTCTCTGGCTTGTGCTTCTTGGGGGCCGGGATTTTCTATAGCTGGTACGTTATTGTACAACCTAGTTAATTTTATGAATTATGTTTTAATGGTTTGAATTAGTATTATGAATTATTATGTATTTATGGTATGGTGTATATGTGTCACCATGATTCTTGGTTTAAAAGAGATAACATTATTTAGTGTTCCTGGCTTGCTGCAAATGTTAGTGTTTTCTCTACTATGTAAATAACTCTGGAATAACTATGCTGATTATTGCAATATACCTAATATAAGTGATTCTCTCACTGCAGACTTTTATAGCTTAATAGCAAAATGGTAAAAAGCAGGGGAGAGGCCACATGCTCAATATGGAGAAGGAGAAGCTAGCTTATTGTATTTTTGGGTTTGATGAATGGAAGAGTAAGAAAGGATTATGCTGTACCAAATCCAGCACTAGTTAATTTCATGAATGAAATAATACGTAAGATTAAGTGTGTCTATTTAGTAATGTGTCTGCTTAGTACATCTTCTAATGTAATGACAAAAAAAATAAAATAGATCTTCTAATGTAATCACTACAAGAAATAAGATTTTTCCCAACGACTTTTTCGCAGCAACAATCAATTTGTTGACAAAAATATATATATATAGCAACAACTTATTTAAGTCGCTGCAATAAACTTTTATTTTTTTCAACAATATCATTTTTGTTGGCAAAAGTTATTTATCCCAACAATAATTATTTTCGTTGCAAATGATATAACTTTTTGGCAGCAACATAATTTATTGTTGGAAATACTATGTAGTTTTGGCAGCAACATCATTTTTCGCTGGGAATAATACAATGTTTTGGCAGCAAAATAACATCTGATGAGAATTATACAAGCTTTTAGGAGCAATATTGTCAGGTCGTTGGGAAATATATATTTGTGCCAACATAACTTGTCGCTGCAATTTCTTTAGTGTGTAAATAAATTAAATAACTTCATTTCATAAAAGTAGTGAAATAAAAAGCTTAATTTACCTTATACGTAATTTGTTTTGGTGTGATAAAAAAACACAAATAATAATAATAATAATAATAATATAATATAATAATAATAATAATAATAATATTATTATTATTATTATTATTATTATTATTATTATTATTATAATAGTTAACTCCTAAAAATTTTGGAGTAATTCCTTAAAAAAATTGGAGTAATGATGATTGGGCAGTAAGTGGTTTTCTTAGCGCAACAAAAAAATTGGATCCATGTTCACCTTTGCTTAAGTAACTGTCCCCCACTATCTCCATTGGTGGAAATCAAGATTAATAGCAACTCTTAAAAAACAATTAACAATTTTTTTTTAAGGAAAAAAACAATTAACAATTATCTTTTGCTTCAATTTTCATTCTGCTCGCACCCACAACATAGTTTCACTAGTACATTTCTTCTCATGTTTCAGTTCTCATTCTTCTAGTACTTTCACATTCAATTGAGATTCTAATTTGTTTGGATCTTTTTCTTCTTATAAACTTGTATTGTTGGTGTGACCTGGATTTAAATTTTACCTAGATTTTGTCTTTTTTTTTATCTTAATTTTACTTTATTCAATTTTTCATGTGGTTGCAGTTGAATTGAAATGAATTCCTTAAGTCATTTTTACAGAGTTGAAATGAAGAATTCCACCGAAGTGTCGAATAAACAAAGTTTGGGACATTTCATATTTATAATTTATTTGTTCCATCTTGAGGTGGTTTACTCATCCATTTTTATTTTATTGTGTTTCAGTACTCTATTGAGGTTGCCACTCGAGTCTTCAAGCAAATCAACAACTTGATAAAGAAACTCAGTAAGTTCATATTTATTATAAATTCTATTTTTTAGATTTGCTTACACATGGGCAGGTACATAGTGTCTTACAAGCATTATTACTAAGTCATTCAATTTTTTTCTTCTCATTTTAGTTGCTCTTTCGTTTACTAATTACATAGAAAAATACATATGAAACTACTAATTCTCTATTGTATTAAATTGCAGGTAAAATAAGGATTTTTCATCTACTTCTCAAAGAAATGTCCAAAGTCAAGTTATAAGGAAGAAATGTTCCTATCAGACACTTTTTTTTTAAGGAAGACAGCAAATATTTGTTGTTGTTTACAATATCCAGTTTTATTTGTATGAGAAAAGACCATTTATAATTTTTTACTTTTATGTAAAGGAGATGTTTAAATAATGACATATTCTATTCTTGATATTTATTTTTTTATTTTTATTATAATTTAAATTATATAGATGATTGCTACTAGTTTAGAATTAAAATTTTGAAAACATATAACTAACTTTAATAAATGCCATAATCTACTGAGAAATTCATTTTATATCAATTTTTTTTGCTATTGAGGTATAAAAGATATAACAACCATTTGTATCGTTGACAAAAATCAATTTATTACAACGACTTTCGTTGTTGACAAAAGTATTCTATTGCAGCGACTGCAGTCATTGGGACATGTCAAATAAGGCAACAAGAATTGTTGTTGTAAAAATATGAGTTATGGCAGCGACATCAAATGTCGTTACAAAACTTTTCGCAACAACACTTATACCAACAACAAGCAACGACATTTTTTTCGCTGAAAAAAGTACATTTCACAACAACTTTGTATTTTGCTCGGCGACATAAGTCGCTGCTAAAAACCATTTTTCTTGTAGTGAATATGGTTATGTCTTGATAATATTTTAGGGAAATGTTAACTTGTGCCCTTATGACACATGTTAAGAATATCATCAATAGAAATTATGTATTAGAAATTGTGTTAATTTATTGTTCAAAATGTTTATTATTTTTTTCATTAAATTCTTACCATTAATGGAATGAAATTAATGCTTAACATGTGTCCTAAGAACACAAGTTAACATGACTCAATATTTTATTACTTATTTTAACCAAAAGTCACTTGATATATAAACAATTAAAAGTTTGTCTTGACTAAGATATGTCATGAATTGCAAAGACAAACAATTAAGTAGCCAACATAACATTGATTAGGAACTGGAAACTTATCTCAAAGAGATGGTCCAAGAAGATGATGTGTTTTTGTGGGTAAGCCATTGTTCTAGATTTTGAGCTAAAGTGATACAAGTTAAGGAGGGTGATGTGTTCTTGTGGAATTCAATATTTATATGAGGTCCAATTATGGCCTGCCTAACTTGGAATTTTGCAAATGTGCTTTTCAAGTATTATCAATCAAAGCTGTTGGGTTTCTTTTTAATGGATTCTCTTTCTCCCACTCACCATTATTATTCAAACCCACAATGATGCCATTACAGAAAAGCTTATGCATATATCATTCATTGACTGCAATTTCACATGCACCATGACTTTGTTTGCCATTTTTATACCAACAAGCTTTGTCTTTAGCTTTAGCTTATAGCATCTTTATTGTCACTGTACATTCACTAAAACATAGTCTGTACATATGGCATCATTTACACCCTCTCAATTCATATTCATATGTGTGATGTGACATGTGTTTTGAATGAATAGAGTTTCAATACTTGAAGATTATAATGCAGAGAACACTCTCATGTAACATAGTGGTGATGTTTCAATTTTCAACTGAAATCTCTCTTGAACAATTATGCATTGTCACAATAGATGTTATTTTCTTTTCCTTAAACTGAAAAACAATGTTTTATTGGTAGCATATATATGCGTCAAGATTGTTAATCTAATGCATAAAATGATTAAAACTTCATTTACCGAATATACAATGCTAGATGAGATTGAAACTCCAAAATAACTATGGAAACAATCACTAATTATGTGATGGAAATAATCGGAAAAGGTAAATCTCAGTTAGATTAGAAATAAGTTCATCTTGTGAATATCAATTATTAAGACATATTCATCCATTCAGAAAAAGAAAAAAAAAAAGACGTACTCATCAGACCATCAAATTTGTGGATTTCTATGTTGGACTTGTATCAGGGTTGTAAAAGCTAAACAAAAAAAGGTTTTTTTTTTTTTACCTCAACCTACACTTTTGTCTGTCTCTAAACATTGTCGATATCCTGTTTAATTTTTTTGTTTTTTTGTTTTTATCAAATTTCTAATAAATAAATGGGTTAACGGTGCTTTATCCCTTGTGATATAGTCATTTTGGTATTCCCTCTTGTAATTTTTGTTTTGTTTTGGAATATCCCCTAATAGATCATTCAAAAACGAAAATTTCTACAAAAAAAAAGTTGGTTTTTGAATGACTCCAAAACAATTTTTTTTACGGGGGTAAATAAATAAAAAAAAAAATTACAAGAGGAAAACCGAAAATGACTTATATCACATGAGTAAAACACTACTAACCATAAATAAGACTGTCAAAAGAGTGTTTTATTGGTAGCATATATATGCATTAAGACTGTCAATCTAATGCATAAAATGATTAAAACTTCATTTACCGAATATACAATGCTAAATGATTAAAACTTCATTTAGTTTCTTGCTTTGATGCTTGAAGGGTTCGCTTATATACGGACCTTCGTTTGTTTTTCTCTTGCGGGTTTAGCGTGTTTTGCATTTGCTTAGCTTAATAATATTTGTCGATTAAAAAAAAACGCTAAATGAGATTGAAACTCCAAGAACTTAGAATGGTATATAACAATTGACGGGATAGAAACTATACGAAACAATCACTAATTATGAGATGGAAAAAAAATTGAAAAGGTAAATCTCAGTTTGATTAGAAACTAAGTTCATCTTGTGAATATCAAATTAAGACATTCATCCATTCAAAAATAAAATAAAATAAGACATACTCATCAAGAGCCTTCAATTTATATTAACATTCTCTTATGCACAATAGAGTAGTGGTGTTTATCGGCTCCAAGTTTACAAAATGGTTTGCATTAATATGCTTTATAATTGGTGAAAACTAGGTCATCTACCTCTACACAAAAAAGTTAAACAATAATCAACATTCGACATTCTACCTCAGTATGCGGCCATCATTCGAAGAAGGTATAAATATAGCACCGATTTCTTGTCATAACTTATTCATAACTTCTTCCCTTGACCGTATGTTGACCTCAGAAAACATAACATTGCCATCATACCTCTTTAACATTCTCAAATTTACAAATTGGAATATTTTTCGGAGTAACAATGTATGCAGGGATTCCCCTTAGTTTTGCTGCCAAAGCCAATCCAGGAGCATGATTTCCACTGATTTCAAAGAACAACATCAGAAGAGAAATAAATTAACTGAATCAGTTTTGAAAAAACAACTTAGGTAATGATTGCAAAACACAAACCTGCTGTGTGCTAAGACCAAACAACGCGCAATACTGGAATCAAGCAAGCATCGGTGTTATTAACTTGTTATAAGAGAACATATGGTATAAATATATTGCAAATTAAAGAAATTCAACATATATATTACTTGGAACATAGGAGTTCTTCTTCTTCTTCTTCATCTCTCTGCGCATGTGTTTGTAGCAGAAAGTGATGAAAACAATATCGTGAGGTGAGTGGATCGAGTAGAAAGAAGCAAACGTTATAAAGAAATGATCGAAGGGAAGAGTTTGTTTGGAAGAAATTGGAAACTATTGAAGTACATAGAGTTTCATAGATAGTTGGGAGATAATATGATGGTATATGTGGTGGTTGAAATAAAGTTATCAACATTTATGCATTATTGACAAGTCCATTTATCCACGTCAATGTGACATGCTATGTCCTTGTTCGAATGTCCTTGTTCTTTTAATTGGTGTTCTCATCGCATGTGTAGTGGCAGGAAGTTCAGCAAGGCTAGGAGTAAATCATAGTCACACAATTGGTGGTTCATTCCGGTAGGCGGTATGAATTCGGATACGCGGTACGCAACTTTCAAAGAATTCGGTACGTAGCGGTATACAGAAGCGGTACGTTGTTTGGTTCGTTCAAATATAATAATCATATTTATAAATTAATAAATTGTTTAGTTTAAAAAATATTTAAATATGATGAAAAAAATATTGATAACATTATTAAAAATTAGAGAACACATAAATAAATAAAAATGTACATAAAAAAAACAAATAGCATTATAAATTTATTGTGAATAGCAAGAGACAGCTCATTGGTGGAAAAGAGGTTTGCACGTTTTCTCTTTTTCAGGGGAATAATAAATGACACATGTACTTCAAACCCAAATAATAAAGATCTCTTAGAAAAACTAATAAACAAGTCCCTACTCATTCTCTTTCTTATCCCTTCATCTTCACCCTTTCAACTTTTTTTTCCTCGTCTTTTGCATTATCTTCTTTCTCCCTTGACATTCTTGCAATTAATCTATTCTTGCATGGTAAAATATTTACCATGCATCACCAAAATCATCAAAAACAGAATTAAGGTACATTTTCTTTTCAGTTTCCAGCTTTAGCAGGGTCAATAATTAATAAGATTTTCATTTTTATAGAAGCACATATTATAAAACAGACTCAAAAGAACCACCTCAATAAGTGCAACAACATTATTAATTGATTTGAAAGGAAAATAAATACCTCCTGTATAGTACTTAGTTCAAGTATATAGGCATTGATCAATTCATATATTAAAGTTTAAATTAAATTTTTAACAATCTTCCTTGAAAAGGTTTCTATATATGTTATATTATATGAACATTTGTGATTGATCATGAACAATGAACATTGATTGGTAGAGTAAGTAATTAACTACTGCTACTATGATCAAGTGCGATTTGCGTCGATAGTTGTTGTGATTTATGGTCTTCTTTAATCTATTGGGAATTAACCTTCTCCTCGCCAAGAATCTACAACGGCGTCAAGTTTAAAAACCGGAGAAGGAGTAGGAGGCGGACAAGGTAGTTTGTTTCTAGGTTCAATCAATCGAAGATAAATTTATTCGAGACACTAAATGTAGACATATCTTGTAGAAATCGAGTTGATTAATATAATACTCCACAATTGTTCATCTATACATCAAATAGAATTTTAGCATAAACCGAGGCTGCATGCATACACATGAATTTGGGGTTGGACTTTAAATATTATTCATCTTGGCTTTGAGATCGAACAGTATCAAAAGACAGTGACATTTGATCTTAATTTTTTTTTTTTACGAAAGTGACTTTAAGTGACATTTCATCTTTTATATCACCATAGTACATTTATTCATATATTTCCTTAAAGTTTTGCCTAGCCAAATTAAGCAACACCGTAGAGTTTGATTCCCCACTCAATTGTGGCCCATGCCATGTGCCAATTGGGAGAAAATAATTGATTTTTAACACTAATATTATTTATATTTATATTTATATTTATATTTATATTTATATAAGACTAGTGCTAGCTATTTTGCATAAACGTTGCTAACTTGTGTTTTCCGAAAACATCGCAATCTTGTTGATTCGAAAATTATTTTAACCGAACAAATGGACTCGATATTGAACCTCCAAAAGAATTTAGAATGGTGTAAAACAATTGAGTTCTGTTGAGGCCTCCTTCAATAATTTTGTATAACATCAATACTTTTGAATGAAACTATAGTATAGAAGAAACTATGGAAACAATAACGAATTGTGAGATGGAAATAATTTGCAAGGGAAATTGCTTATGAAATCATAATATCAATTAAGTCATGCTAGCCTTCAATTCAATCTATATTAAGTTAACATTCTCCTATGCACACCTTTCACCAATAATTAAGATCAGAACATAAATCAAATCCGTATGTGAAATAAATAACATATTGATCATGTTCACCAAGCTCTTTTATGAATATGCCTTCATGTTACAATAGATGAGTAACACACTAAGCATCATTTGAGATCATCCTTCCTAACTTTTAATCTCGTGCATGGTCGATCCATGACAATTAGATTAAGCTGACTATCATACTTGGGAAGAAGGAAACATTTAACCGTCGTTCTAACCATTGTAATCTGCCTTCACCAGAAGAAGAATAAGCAAAAAGATATAATTTTCAATATAACGTTTGCAGTCATAAAGTATCACTCTCTGTGAAAAATAATTTACTAATGAAACATTTGACTTTGTTAACTACAGTTAGATCAGAAACTGTTAGTGGGAATGTAAATGCGCCGCGAATCAAGATATTGGTCATGCTTGGCTAATTTTTTTCTCTTGTTTTCAATAGCAGTACCATTTTCAAAAAGATCAACAAAAGTATGAGCATCAATTCCCAAATATATATCTCATCATGCAGCAAAAGTTACAACTAACTACATTAATTTTCTAGAATTAGATTATATTATAGGTCTACTCCTGTCTAGAATTAGACCATTCAATACAATTACTTTATTTACAATCTAACATATATTCTTAAAAAGAAGGATACTTGCCATTAACATAACCTTCCTGCGCATATAGCAACGATCCAAAAGCCACAGAATTGTGCTAAGACCAAACAGCATGTTGTAAACAACACTAAAATCAAGCAAGCAATATTTGGTGTATACATCAAAATAGTAGTGTTCATCACACCTCCAAGCATACAAAATGGTATGCATTCGTATGTAGGTAATCAGAATTGGAACGTAAATGAGTTGGGTCAATATATTGTTCAAACTAGATTAATTTACTCATTTGGATTAAAGCCATACTTAGGTGTTAATTTTGTTGACAAATAAGACTGAGAACTTGCAAAGCCTAGCTCGGTGCAGCCTATTGCAACCTCTACTACCAGGGCCCTGCAGATAGTTATTCATTTGGATTAAAGCATATCAAATCACTTCAACTATTGTACCATTGTGCATTATGCCAATACTTTTTGTTTTCTGATGCCATCCAATACATTTTACTTTTTTGCCTATATTAAATCAGAACATACATACATGTAAAATTTTATGGTAACTAATAAGTATTCATATAAAAACCGACCCGTATTAAATCACATATCGAATAAAACAAACTGAAAACCGCACAACCTAATGCTATTAGATGTTTTCTTAAAGTATTATAACCATAAGCATAAGGTGCATATGTGCAACTAAATTAAAAATACAAGCCCACCAACGTAATATGATTTCATAAACCTTTCCTTTGAAAGGAAAATGACAAAATAATGATATAAATCAATCAAAAGAATGAAGACCATAGGAGCTTGTAATATAGTTTAAGTCAAGTCAATATGACTCACCAAGCGTGGCCATGACAGCAGAAGCGACAATTATGCCTACCGGCTGCACCCTCAGTTTTCAAGCTATGTGGGTGTACCAAAGTATGCCACCAGCCATTAGATCAAGCAGAGATCTAAAGTTGGTGCTGCAATAGTTATTGACCCACTCCTTACTTTCGCATAAGTCTACATATCAACACTCATATTATTTTACTAATCACTTCACAAAAGTTGTTTTCCTTTTTAAAAAAACTTATTCACAAAAGAACTATATCAGAATTAATTATAATAATATTAATTACATGTTAGAAGTATGCGGATTTCACTAGTTGAAACTTGCAATGAGAGCCGAAAGAATGACGGAGATGCAGAAAATTGAACTAATAAAGGATTTTTTTATTTTTATTTTTTATCAAATGAAAAATAAAAACAAGTAACAAATAAAAATTGTACTTACTTGACCCACATGGAATCCCTTAGAAACAATGCATGTGGACATTATGCCGTAGATTTGTGCTAAGACCAAACAACATGTTGAAAACAACACTGAAATCAAGCAAAAACCATTGTTGTTATAGGACAAATAATAACAGTATAGCTTGAAGGAAAACAAAAACATGACTTCATGTGACATATCCCTGATCCCCTGTAACAATAAACCGTGGAGCAATATAACACATGAAAATATGAATCAAAATGATTAAATGTTTCACATGATTAAGTACATAATGAAATAGCTGAGATGTCAATTTATTTGAGATTTTGCTTTTGAATTTATGGCACATTTTGGTAAGTAAGACTGAAATGGAAGCTTTTGTAAAAAAACTTTAATTAACTTGAGACAACAATGGTGATTAAGGCTTTGAATTTGATCATAAAATTCCACAGCACAAGAAGCCCTTGTTTGTTTATGTTCTTTAGTATTTGTCCTCTTCCATTGTGTTCTATTTATCATCATGTTTTGTTTCTCACTTTGGTTTCTTTGGTCACCGTTTTAGCACACTTTCAAATACACACACATGTTCAAAAAATAAATTAAATTACGGGGATGTGTTGTAGTATATTATTGGTAATGATATGACAAACTGTAATGATTAAGGTTGTTAATAAATTAATTATGATGATTCATGGAGGCTAGATCTTAGTGATGCTATTCAAATTAATCAATCAATCAATCAATCCAACATATATGCTAGAATGTTAGTGTTCATGAGATGAATGAAGTAAGAAGTGATAATCTAAAACAGATCAACAACAGGAATTAAAAAGAAATGAAAATATGTATTACTTGGTAGGTGATCTTCTTCTTCTTCTTCTTCTTCTTCTTCTCTCTCTCTCTGCGTGTGTTTCTAAACAAAAGAGGTTTACAAAGAAAGAAAAATAGGGAAGGGATCTTTTGGGAAAAATTGGAAACAATTTTTTTGAACAAGAAATTTTTTGGAAACAATTGAATCAAAAAACAAAAATAGGTTAGCTAATTGCAACAAAGAGCTTAATATATAGCCAGGAGAGGTGAAGAATAAATAGACAAGGGTAAAAGGAAATGAAAGAATAAATGAGATTTTACCTTGCTCAAAATAAATGTAAACTAGGGTAAAATAATGCCATGCATTCCACGAGGAATTGTTTTTTGTGTGTAAGGACAGCAAGTAAGGTAGCTTTCATGCTGCTCATACTAATTGGTTTTTTGTGTGTTAAAACTGACTAAGTAAATTGACAAAATTGTTTTTGGTAAATAATATTTCCATCTTTTTTTATAAGATTTAATGCAATATTTTACTAGATATATTAAAAATAGTTGATCGTAAAGTTAATATAATTTTTACATGTAATTATTATTAAATTATTGTTTATAGATGTGTACATCTAATATTGACTTTCATATTTTAAGATAAATTATTAATATTAATTAATTAATGTTAGTAATTTAAAAAAACCTATGCAGCCTACTCAAATTAATGCTGATTTCAATTTTCAATGACAATATAAGAGTTATAGTTAACAATTTCACTGATAAGAGACATCGTCTTAATCAAATCCAGCTCCTTCTTAACATCAAATCCTGCTACTTCTAATCTTGAAACAAATTCTTATCTGGTTTGAAGGAAATCATATTATAGTAGCACAAGGCTGAATTTTGTTATTTTGTGATTGTTTTAGCAACACACTGTTATGCATCATGCATCCATGCAGATTTAATTGCACTTATGATCAATCCATTAATTGAAGAAACAGTCACAAAATCTTTCAGTACTTTCATTTTGATCAATTCTAAAGAATCTATCTTCCATTCTTCCCTAAATTTATTAGTGGAGACGAGTTTTCTAATTCTAGATAGTACAAATCATGTATCAATTATGTTCCCTAAGGTCCATTTAAACCATTTAAACTTTATAGATCCATTCAAACCTAATAAACTTCAAAGAAGAAATCTCATGTTGATAACCATCCATAAATTTGTACTAAACCAAACAATGTGATACTCTCAACACATTGTTTTCAACACATTATTTGGTCTTAGCACAAATCTATAGATGATTACTTGGTGTTCTTCATCTTCTTCTAATTGAATAAAAGGAAATTAAGATGATAATTAAAAGGAAAAGAGGCTGACATAAGAGAGAAAAATTATGATGATGAAGAAGAAGAAGATGATGAAAAAAAAGTGTTGGTGCTAATGCTATGTAATGTTCTCTATTTTATAGCCACAATTGGAGTGATGGTTGAAGTCATTATGATGCAGATTCGCTAGGTGTGGTGCATGTGAAGATCTTGGTTTATGATGTGATATTTGCAAAGAAAAGGATAAATATGGAGATGAAGCTCGGAAAGTACTATTGCCATATTTTGGAAATGTTGAAAGTGACTCAAAATTTAAGTTTCAGAATCTGTCACATTGTAGTACGATGTGAAAAATCGTAGTACGATTTTACGCTGATGTAGAAAAACAGAATCGTATTTTATAGGCCTGATTTGGTTCCGGTTTTTTGAGGGATGCTTTCCACTATAAGTATAAACTTTGTATCAGATGAATATTGTGTAGAAACAAAACACTGTGCAGAAAACAGGGTTTAGAAGCCAACATACAAACTAGGGTTTATAGAGAATTTCTCTTTGTAACAAACACTAGGGTTGGGATTATTTTAATTCACCTTGAACAAAGCACTATTAGGATTGAGTCTTTTGATCACGGGAAGAGGCTGGGACTTGGGTAGAATTAGGTTTGAAGACCGATTCTTATAACTCAATATCTCTTTGTAAAGAATTCTCTTTGTCCACGTTACTGTAGCATGTGAATTGTCGTTCTCCACATCACTATAAATGTGTTATCTAGGGTCCATGTCCGTCACTATTGGTGTCTTTCAATATCAACTTTGACACCTTCATGCACACATCACTCTCCTAGTGTTTAATTATTTGAAATTTTATTTTACAAAATTCATCAAATTACAAACTAACTATGGAGTTAATTAAATATATTATGGAAGCACAAGTTCCACACCATATACATATATGTTGAAAATTAACATCAAGTCTTACAAAATTACATATTTAACAATTGCCAAACCATGTAATCCTAACATGCTTTAGAGCACTATATTAACAACAAAAAATATGGTATTTGATTATATCATATCATATATATACAAAGCCTTGTATGTAACAGTGTTTAAAAAAATTGTGTCTACTTAATAGCCGAGTTTCCATTTCAAGTGTCCATATTAGCTTCTAAACTTCACCTATAAGAAGTAAAAAGAAGATATGCATATAAGATTTTCAAAGTAAATTAATCAACAAAATATAATAATATAGCAATTTCATATTTCAACAAAAATAATCAGCACAACCTAAAGTTTATCTACCTAGGTGATATACTATAACAGGGTGAGGCTTTATCTACACTGTTCAAGGAAATCTTATTACGTTGATAACCATCCATAAATTTAAGTGATTTATTTAAGTGATTTTTTTTAAGTTCTATCTACGAACTAGAGCACAAAGAAAGCCTCTTAATTTATTTATAGTACAATTTCGTGCATGAGTTTGAGGGAGCAGTTGTTGGATGTTCAAGGAATTGTCACTAAATGAGGTCCTATATATTATTGTACTTTTATTTTCATTCTAGTTAATTATGAATGATTTATTTTCCAAGATGGTACAGTACTTTTGTATTATTATTTTATTTTGGGGTCGCATGTTTTATTTTAGTTTAATGATCCATTTTAATTTCTCACAGACAAAAAATAATAACAAATTAGTCCTTCATATTTTTATATAAAGGGCAAATTAATCTTTCTATTAATTTAATTGAGGGATTAATTCGTTCTCTGTATAAAAATATGAATGACTAACTCTACTATATCTTTTCAGCAAGGTTAAAGATATTTATGAATAACTCTACTATATCTTTTTTTTTTCAGCAAGGTTAAAGATATTCATGGAATACATATCTTTATTGTGTTAGTGTGTCCTTTTCTTTTACAAGAATTTTGTGTAAGCTGAAAATGGAATTTGTTTTCATGTTATAGGTTTTATATTGCAGGTGACATTATATATGTGTTGATATGCTAGCTATTGTTCATTTACGAGATATGTGGACCACTTGTGATCTTAAAAGCAAGCAAGGATGATGTCAAATGCTTTTGTGATATGTTACTCAACTTTTGTAATATGTAACTAGAACTAGAAGGAACTTGGTGAACATGGAAATGCAAATTTTCTTTCTCAACAAATTCAAAGTTTATTGTTTTTATCCTACCAATTACCAGACACCTCAACTTTTTACTCAAATCTTCTATCTGTAAATCAATATTGAACACCTTTTGAACAAGGGATGAAAGAGCTCATCTTCATATAAAGATTGTCAAAAGACAAAAAAAGGTTAAACAAAATTGTGGAGATAGTCATAACAAATTGAGTATCTATTGAGTTGAGTCTTATTAAAATGTGTTATCATCGATGAACAGTTCAAGGGTTAAAATAGCATGCGATTTTTTTTTTATTTCGTTACAATTGTGGGATTTTTTTTATTACATGAGAAAGGTACATTATTTTCATGAAGCCCGCATCACAAGAGAATGTTATTCCTCTTAACAGGGCTTGGATCTCTCCATGTAAAATGTTTGACAAATCCATGCTACCATAGAAGCCGAATTGAAAATGTTCATGAGAGATGTGCAACAAATCTCCAACCTGCTTGTCCTTAGTTTGTTACTGCACTACGATCAACATTAAATACCAAAATATAATTATCACCATGTTTAGGAAGTACTAGTAAAGAGTGAGAAAAATTTGGGTTACCAATAGGGTTTTTTTATTTCTTTACAATCGTGGAATTTGATGTCTATGAAAGTGATAAAAATAAAGATAGCAATGTTGTGAATAATAAAGTTGGTGGATGTTCATTGTTGATCTTCCATGCTTTTATAACTCACATGAGTGAATGAATTGTTAGTGATCTTTAATTACATGTAATCATTCACTTACTTATTTATATCCTATAAATAGGACTCATGTTTTGGTGTAAATATATACTCTTTTTTTTTAAATAGTGTAAATATATACTTGTGAAGAGAATAATAAAAAAGTTTTCATCTTCTCTGTCTTTGATCTTGTCTTTTTTATCTCGTAATTTAAAAATTCTTCTTTAAAAACTTTATCAAAAATTCTTTTTGAAACACCATTGAGTGTAAAAATCACTTTGAATAAAAAAAATATTGAAACACTTTAACAAAAATTGAGTTGCTAAAATAGGAAAAGAAATATTATTCAAAAATCACAAAAGTCCAACAAAAATATATGCTTACAAATGGCTCTCCACAACTCTACCAAATAACGCTTAAGAAATAAACTACCAAATAACGTATTACAGCAAATCGATAATATAAAAAAAAAATTAATATTTCACAGCACATTGATTCGACTTAAAATTTCACAAAGTTATAAACTTATATATAAAAGAGTGTGTTGTTGTTATTAGCCTAATTTAATTTATTTAAATCATGGGTTAAGTGGATACTTGTTAAGGAAATCGAAAAAAGAAATTTCATATTGAAAACGACATTTTTTTTTTTTAAAATTGAATACATAATTTTCAATACAATACTTACTATATTTAATTTATTTATTTTTTGACAAAATATTTAAATTGTTTTTTTAACCGATGTCTCGGAGCGTTGGTTCTCATTTCTCTTACATCATTTATTTCTTTTAAATACATTAGTGGACAAAATCTCAAACTATTAAAAGTTAGAGGAGAAGTGCTAGAAATATTTTTTCTTCAACACTAACTCAACACTCGTTTTTTATTAGGTAAAATTTATGTGAATTTCATCATTTTATGTAAGTTTCACAAAATAAAATAGGGATGATGATAATAGAGATAGTTAGTTAATTAGTTATCTACAAGCCGAATCGAACTAAAAAGAAGTGACCCCATCACAAACTGTAATTCTCAATCATATGCAAATCCAAACTCACATACCTTCCAAAAAACTTCAATCATGCTGGCATGAAAAGTACCAGCTTTTCCATT
>Ga0099826_10000348_pt1 | contig 21200 bp, 12 predicted proteins | sample Mtrugardesep15_FD_76830 | JGI IMG/M metagenome (GOLD analysis project Ga0099826, IMG submission 76830) | Root nodule microbial communities of legume samples collected from California, USA - M. trunc garden sep15 | ecosystem: Host-associated > Plants > Roots > Nodule | place: USA: California... | reverse complement strand
TCATCTAATACCTTAGATTTCTTGGAAGGCACTTGATTACTTAAAGATGCTGATCTCTTCTTTGACTCAGGAGCAGTGACGGCAGTAGTTTCCTGTGCTTTTTCTTCTTCCATCTTCTTCATATACTCCTTTACTATATCTTTGTTGTCCTCGTCATAGTCTTCATACCGAACAGTTGGAAATATGTAATTTGGATTAGTTCTGAGAAAATCTTCAGCTATAATTTTACGGTACTCCAATATGACTTCTTCATTGTCTTCTGGAAAAATGACAGACAATAGAGGCGATGTACCAATGGGTGGAAGTTCATCAATTTCTTTGCTTCTGGTCACTCTCCGAGTAGAATCAGTCGCAACACACTTTTTCCCCTTTCTATTTTTCCTTGTTGGTGTGGCAGATGAAGCTTCTCTTCGTTTTGCTTCTTCATCTTCTTTAAGAAGTCTCTCAACTACATCACGTGAACGAACTTTCAACCTTGAAAGAGTTATTTGGTTGAAAAGTGGCCCAAAAGAGGGTTTTAAGGATTGTGCGATACTGAAGTCTTTGGATCTTTGAAGACTATCAATGATTCCAAAAGTTTCAAGACAACCAGAAATCACTCTTCCAAGAGGGATAGTCTTAACCTTTCCAGATCTTGAGGACCAAATAGCTCTCTTCAAAAAATCAAGTATCAACTCAGGAAGATTGATACTTATCTTTTTGGCAAAGTGCCACATGATAAACTTATAACTCCGAGTTACTATTTTGGAACAATTTCTTAGAGGTAAGATACATCCAGAGATAATTTTGTATAGAACCTTGTATTCCGGATTCAAGTCCGAATAACTCTTTCCGTTTGGCTTCTCGAAGATTATTCCTTGAAGTTCCTCTTTGATTTCTTCCTCATTCCATTCATCAGAAAACTTCACACCTTCAGCATAGCACTTAATAACCTGTGGCAAAAATTCCAAAGAGATTATAGCCACCTTGCCTTGAACATAACCATAGATGATGCCATTATCAACCCTTGCACTCATCCAAAATTCTTTTACGAGCTCGGTGTAGATAGGTTTCTTTTCTGCAAAGAAGTATTCCATCCAACCCATATCCACAAAATTTTCTCTGAAGTCAAATTCATTCGCAGCAAGATCATACAGGTCAACCCTTGGTTCCAGTAGAACTTCAAATTCCATACTAGTCATGGTCGCAGGAAACTTTTCACTGACTGAGAAAACCTATTTTCTCTGATTGTGAAAGAAAGGGTTTGGCAACGTTGTTTGTTCCTTCAACCGCAAACTATATATATATAAATTGTTGTTTGTCGAAGTAATTGTTGCTATTTTTCACTCGTATCAATATATATCTTTTATGGAATTTTGTTTCAAATCTTTTTTAAAATCCTATTTTTCGGTCACTCGATCTCTATAATTTTGTTTCAAATCTTTTTTAAAATCTCTTCAAATTTGTTTCATATCTTTTTTAAAATCTCTTTAATTTTGTTCATATCTTTTTTAAAATCTCTTTAATTTTGTTTCATATCTTTTTTAAAATATCAATTATATAAGAAAAACAAAAAGCAGGCTTATTTGATGCACAAAAATTTCAGCAGAGTTTTGACACAGTTAAAACATTGTAGAGTCTCTCCAAAACTTCAAGTCTTCATTCCTTTATATAGAGGTATGAAAGATACGTTGGAGAACTGCCAGCACATCAAAAGAGCCGTTGTTGAAGATTGATCAATCACCAATGGTCTATTGCTTGATTCGGTTAATGTCCTAGGAGGGAATAATTTGAAATTCATTCCTTGTATGGAGAATTAACCAGCAGAGACACAACTGTATCTTGTACTATGCACAAACAATAGTGGAGTAGTGGTTGTACAATTATACTATTGTCCTTTTTCTGTGCTTCTTCAGCGGATAAGCATCCAATGCCTTATAATTCCTCTTAAATAGCTGTTGCTCCAGGCTTCTATTCCTTCTGCAATCTTGTGTCTTCAAATAACCAAATAAACTGAATTCAGGTTCAGACTCTGAAGGCTTCAGACTCTGACTATCAACTTCCGATGGTCTTCAGACTCAGACTTCTTCAGACTCTAACTTGCAACATAAGCTTCCTTTGTAAATTCCTTTGCTCTCATTTGTTCTTCCAGAACCAATATACCTTGCTTAAAGACTTATAAATTTTAATCTTTGGTCCTGCACACTTGAACAAATATTTGCATATACAATTAAACTTTTAATACTTTGTTATCATCAAAACTTAAGGTGTTAATGTTAAACATATTTTGAATCAACACCATACTCTACTATGATAACAAATATGCAATTGCAATACAAAGAATCTGGTGCATCACATTAGAACAAAACACATAACAATCTAATATCACTTTATCAGAAAAGCAGAAGCAACTAAGCAGATCCAACTCGACTATTCCACTACAGAAGACTAAGACCAAGACCAAGACTTGAGCTACTACAAACTATGTTTGGAGTTACCAAATATGCATCAATGATAAGTGTTAAAATGTGATGCATAACTCTAGAATTGTTTAGAATGCAATAGTAATTTATAGAATGTTTAAGAATTGATGTACAAATCTAGATTTTTCTAGAATAGTTTAGTAGATTTTGATTTGATTAATACTACACATGTAGTAGGAAATGTCATGAAGAATCTAGAATTAAGCATCTAAAATATGACATCCACATTATAAATAGGCAAGCAAGTACTCAATTGTAAGATTAATGATATTTGAACAAACATTTGAGACAACTTTTGTGACAACTGCTTTTTTCTCTCTTTTCATTGGTTAAAAACAATAGAGAGAGAAAAAGGAAAAAAGAGAATAAGAACATAATATGATTATGAGGGAGAGAGAGTTGTCAAAATTTATAAATAAAGTGGTTGTACAAATATCATTTTTCTAATCTCCATTTGTAATCAATCCAATTTAGAGCGCAATACAATCCATTCTTGCTCCAAATCCTCACACTACTTACTACTATATTCCAACTATCATCTAAATTCTTCTACACTATCCAACTAGACTCTAAACTAATACTACTGCCTATACTACTAAAAGTTTTGTAGGGAGTTTCTTTTTTCTCTTTTGAGCATACCTTATGCCAGGTGAACTATCTTAATATAATTTTTACCTCTTAAAAAAAAGGAAACATGACTATAAATTTTTATCATCTTTTTTAAATCGATGGTCCTTAAACACTTGGTGTACTAAATAATATTGTATCTATGGCTTATATTTATGAATTGGTGGTTATTTCAGTATGTTTGGATATTAGACACTAGACAGACTTTAGAATCTTAATTATGTGTTAAAGTACAACTTAGAGCATACCAATTCTTTTCCATAAAGAAACTTCTCAAACATTCACTAATCTGTGATAGTAACATGAAACTTAGGCCTACAACTACTAGATCTCATATTCGAACTTAAATAAAGGTTTCTAGTTTAGTAATATCTCCTAAAGACTCTCACTTTGGATAGGAGATGATTGATAATATGTTTATAAGTGGGGGCAATCCTCACCTCACAAGCTGGTTTTGTGAGATTGTGTTAAGCCCAACCACGATTTTTAAGATGGTATCAGAGCATCTTCAAGATTCATTAGGTCACATGCTATCAGGTTTCTGCTATGGGCTCACCTATCATTTATGTCCACGAACCAAGCTCAATTGTGCTGGTTGTGAGGGGTGTGTTAAGAGTCCCACATCGAATAGGAGATTGTACAATATGTTTATAAGTGGGGACAATCCTCACCTCATAAGCCGCTTTTATGGAAATGTATTAGGCCTAACCACGATTTCTAAAAATATCATATTGTCAAGTCATTTAAACTTTTTTTGTGGTTAGGTTTTACGGATATTAATATGTTAATTAAATAGAAAGAAAGTCTCTTTTAAGGTCATAATAACAACCAAACAACTACTCCCTCTGTTTCAAAATGAGTGTCGTTTAAGTCAAAAAAATTGTTTCAAAATGAATGTCACTTTCAGTTTTCAATGCACTATTAATTACTTTTTTCCAATAGTACCCCTTAATTATTACTATGTACACTACTTCCAAAATACCACATTTTACTTAATTTATAATGATGGAAAATGCACCAATAGTTAACAAGGCTATTTTAGTAAAAGTGTTGTGTATATAGACAACATTATTGCATTTCTTAATATGTGTAGCAACCTAAAATGACACTCATTTTAAAACGGATGAAGTAAATGATTAGACTCAAAGTTTCTTAAATTCATCCCATTCAATTTCGATTTATGGGTTAAACACTCTTTACTCATACTTTACTTATCTCCGACGCGATTTTCAAAGACAACCAAACATGATTGATTTGTAGAACAAAGTAACACAAACATAGTGCCTCCAACTTTCCCATAATTTACACCCATTTATAACAACTACTATGGGAAGGTACAATACATCAAGTAAAAATGTGAATGATTTTTTTTTTTCTCAATAAAATTGTGTCAAACTTGAAGCCTCAAATTTTGATTTAAGAAAATTAAGTAATGTCTAAGGCCACATTAGGCATGTCTTTGAGCTATGAATCAAGCGGCTTACCAGTTGAATAAATAATGAATCTTCTGATAACTAACCAATCTCACCTAGCTTCTCACAATCAACAATATTCCTTCAATCGAAAACAAATGCAGTTTTCTCATATTATCATAAATATTCTGATAATCAAGTTTCTTGAACTCATCTCATTCTGTTAAATACAAACACCATATGCATCTTTTCTTGCTTCATAAGCCTCCGAAACCGCACTCACATTCTTCTCATTTGAAGGACTAGTTGGCTGCAAATGGATAGTATGATCCCAATCAAATTTATTCATCCACAAATCACTTTGTATTTGATCCTAAGAGGATTGAATATACTTAATCGCACTTTATCACCAGGTAGCCCTTTACACACGTCAATAGCCGGCGTCTCCCTTTGTATCACTAGTATCTTTCTTGAGTGCAAATCCTAAAATTATCTTTTTGTTAGCAACAACCATGTTAAACATCGATGTTACCACCATTTGTTCAAAACATACATATGTAACATTTTAGGCTGTATTGACAATCTGTGGTGAATCCACCAGCAGACCATTAATCAAATGGTTATAGATCACCAAGCCAAAATCAATACTCCAAATTGAACAATATGCATCGGACTCTAAACACATGCTCTTATCACACACCAATCTGCAGTCTATTAATAAAACATTGATGCAATGAAGACATTGATGAAGACATGTGAGTTAAAGCTTCACTTGTGATTAATATGAAGTATGTTGCCAAACCTCACTATTAGAGATATATACTCACTGAAATTGAAAATTCATGCAATTGAATATTTTATTTTGGTAAACAAACATAGATGTTCATCACCCGATTGTTGTATATAGCAAAAAGGAAATAATTTGCTAAGTTGTAGAGTAAAAGAATTGGCTTATCATAGGGTGGTAAAACTCCTTGTGATGATGGGTTGTGAATGAGCCACAGGTTGCTTTCGAAAAGAAAAAAAAAATATACAAAGGTTCACAAGAAGTGTCAATCTGCCATTGAAATGACCAAGAAAGCTAATGCAGACATAAGTAAGAGTTCTCTGAAGCAACTTATTAAAGTTTTATGAGTTTTCATTTCTAAATCTGAATTATAGTCAAAATGATATTCATCATTGTTGTCATATTTTCTCAAAGGACGGTATTAATTTGAACGAGAGGCTCGTGATACCATGTTAGAAAGCATAAGAGCATGGAGATGAATATTCATCTCATATGTAAAATTTGTTTGAGAACTTGATAGCGATGAAAATTCATATAGAAATTTAAGAAACATTCACCAATATGTGATATATATAGTAACATGTTAATTAAATAACAAAACATTAATGAAAAAGTCTCTTGTGATGAATTCACAAAAGCCAAACGGTATTGATTTGTAGAACAAAGAAACACACAGTGTCTCCGAATTTCCCATAATTTACACTCATTTATTTCAATTCAACTAGTATGGGAAAGTACAAAATATCAATAAAACTGAATCAAACTTAAAGCCTCAAATTTTGAATAAACAATGAAACCAATCATGGGCGGAGCGACCCACTACTAGAAATCAGCGAATTTCCTGCAGATTTTTCAAGGAAATGTATCCGCAGGAATTCTTGGGAATTTTGCTGCGAATTTTGTTACTAGAGGGTGATTTCCAGCGGATCCTGTTTTGGTAGAGGGTGATTTCCAGCGGATCCTGTTTTGGCAGGAAAATCCTAAGGTAATATAATTTTTTACTGATGAAATTCTTGCGAAAGAAACATTGGCTTATTTTTATATTTCCTGCGGACTTACATGTGGACATTTTCGTAGGAAACAACTATGCTCACGTATTTTTCATAGTGATTTGAGTATGATTTTGAATTTTTTATAATGAAAAAATTGAATATAGACCATGTTTTATAATTTTTTATTTTTTTCATTTTAATTTGTATACATTGATGGCGTAAAAAATTTCACACATTTATTCAATAGCATTATGATGTCACTATTTCAAATGAGTTCTTAAAATATTACTTCAAATATCTATTTGACATGATATGATCCGATTAAATTAATGATAAAACTTTCTTGTCCCATCAAAAAATAATCTTACTTGTAAAAAAGAAACAACAACTTACTTGCGTTGATCTAGTTGCGTGGTTTTGAAACCTTAGACTGTTTTTTTTTTTTAGAGAAATGTGCTTGTAACATTTCATTAATAATAAGAGTTTCAATAAAAGTGGATATATCATAATAAGTGGCGGGACTAGCTAAAGACGTGGCCTCTCGTGCAAGAGCATGAGCAACAGGCTTGTCGCCTAACAAACTCCACCCTAGAGTTAGAAAATAAATTGTGAAACAAAGAACGACAGGAAGAAATAATACAACAAAATTCAGACAAGTCGTTCCTGGTAGAAAGGAAGGCATCGACTATTAATTTAGAGTCTGTTTCAAAATCCATGTTATCAAGTTGCATATCGCTCAACCATTGCAAAGCATAATGCAGCCCTAACACTTCTCCCACATCCACCGAAACAGTACATGGGTATGAGAATCTCACATTTGGAGAAAAAGACTGCAGGAACTATATAGACAAAGCAAGACGACTACGACTTGGGACATGAGATGTTGAAGCAATACAAAAATATTTTGTTAGGATGCAAAAGCAAAACAATCAATTTTATTATGTCATTGATGTGGATGATGAAAGTCGATTACGAAATGTGTTTTGGGCAGATGCAAGATGTAGGGTTGCATATGAATATTTTGGCGAAGTCATAACTTTCGACACCACTTACTTAACAAATAAACATGACATGCCTTTTGCTCCTTTTGTTGGCGTAAATCATCACGGTCAGTCTATGTTGTTGGGTTGTGCTCTGTTGTCCAAATGCCATAATCACTGTTCAAGACAGAGCAATGAAGAATGCAATTGAGATTGTCTTTCCGAAAGCTCGTCATCGCTGGTGCTTATGGCATTTAATGAAAAAGATTCCAGAAAAGTTTGGTAGTCACTCCGACTACGAGTCTATCAAAACACTTTTGCATGATATTGTATATGATTCTTTTAGCAAAAGTGATTTTACGACGAGGTGGGAAAATATGATTGAGTGTTACAAACTACAGGATAATGAATGGCTGAAAGGGTTATTTGTTGAGCGACATCGTTGGGTCCTTGCATATGTAAGGGACACATTTTGGGCTGGAATGTCAACTACACAACGAAGTGGAAGTATGAACTTGTTTTTTGATGGATATGTAAGCTCAAAGACATCATTGAAGCAATTTGTTGAGCAATATGATAATGCATGAAAGACAACATTGACAAGGAAAACATTGCTGATTTTCGTTCTTTTAATACATTTAATTCTTGTATTAGTCACTTTGGCTTTGAGTTCCAATTCAAAAAGCATTTACCAATGCAAAGTTTAAGGAATTCCAATTAGAAATAGTTTCTACGATGTACTGTCATGCAAGTTTCAACAGGTTGGAGGGTTTGGATTCAATATTTTCTATTACAGAAAGTAAGAAAGTATATGACAAGATGAAAGATATTGTGTTGATGGTGTTCTTCAATGAAAAAGACTTCGTGTTAAAATGCACTTGCTGCTTGTTTGAATTTAAAGGCATTTTATGTAGGCACATCCTTTGTGTGCTTAAGCTCATAGGGAAAACAGATTTTGTGCCATCTAATTATATTTTGGCACGGTGGAGGAAGGATATAAAGCGGAGGTATACACTTATTAAATGTGGTTTTGATAATTTAGCTGGAAAATCTGAATTGCAACGTGTAGGTAAAGCTTGTGATGCCTTTTATGAATTTGCTTCAACGAGGATAAATAGTGAAGATGATTTAGTGAAAGTGATGAACTGGATTCAAAACATGAAAATTGAGTTACCATGTAATGAAACATCTAGAATTGTAGAAGAAGATTGTTCAGCTCAAAACCAAGCTACCATTCTTGATCCTAAACTAGCTCGAAGTAAAGGGCGTCCTCCTTCAAAAAGGAAGACTTCTATAGTTGATCAGATTGTGAAGAAGAAGCTTGCACAAAAGAAAACTAAAAAAAGCAACCAAAATAGTAAAAAGATTCAAGGTCAAAAAGAGGTGAGCATGAAATTCATGGTATTTATTGATGTTATATTTAATAGTTGAGATGTCTAATTTAAGATTTTTTATGCATGGCCAATGCACGAAATAGAACATGGAGTGTTTTACAGATCTCAACTGATGGAATTGACACACAAGAAAGCATTCAAGTAAACAAACAATATAATAGTCAAGTAAATCAGGTGCAGAAATAAGATTCATTGCTCTGTCTATATAAAATGTACACGATATTACATTGCATACTAAGCATCCATGTTCTCTGTGTAAATATTATAGCATGAGCAGAACTATGTCCGGATCAGTGAAAATGGTAGTGTGAATATTGTAGCTCCCTTCAATCCAAATAAAAAACATTTGACTCCTATAAAAAACACATTCAATATCATATTAACATTCTTTTTTACAACATTCTTCTTTACATTTATTGTAATAAATGAAATGAGTTAATTTGACTCCTATAAAAAAAAACATTCAATATTATATTAACATTCAAAAAAATTTTTGACAAACATTAACATTCAAAATTATAAAACATTCTTTTTTACATTTATTGCAATAAATGAAATGATATAAAAAAACATTAAAATATTATATTAACATTCAAAATTATACAACATTTTTTTACATTTATTGCAATGCCTATTTGGTCAAATGATTTTCACCAAAAAAAAGGTCAAAAGATTAATTTACATTATTATATCACCTTTGTGGTCTAAATATTATTAATTAATATATGTAATTTTCGAAACATACAAAGAAATCATCTTCACGAGCTTTGAAGATATATAACAAGCAGATCATATGTTCCATTACTTTGCTATTCAAGCACGATGGGTTCGGCCTCCAAAATCGTATTCTTAATTTCAATGTTAGTGACTATTCTCGTTGCTTTGCAGTTTGGTAAAACTAATTCTTACCTTCCCACCGTATATGAACACATTATCAACAACATGAGCAATACTGCACTCGGTGTTCGTTGTAAAGACAAACATCATGATGCAGGATTTCAAAGAATCAATTTTCAAGAAATTTATACTTTCAATTTGAGGCCTCATCCCATTTTTAGGGTAACCTTATGGTTTTGTCGATTTACATGGAATAATGATTTTCAATACTTTGATATTTATGTACAAAAACGAGATGAAAAAATTTGTGAAAGAGAGTGTACTTGGTTTATAAATTCATCTGGACCATGTAGGATTAGGGGGACCTCTTTAGATTGTTTTTCATAGAATCCAAAAGTTGCTATCGTTTATGAACATAGGTAACTTGGTCATGAAAATAATACTCTTACTGTGTAATTTTATCATCAAATATATTTCCTTAAAAAAATAATGGAATAATTTATTATATGTTTTGGTATAGTTTCTTTTGACTTGTATGAGATTTGTTACAGTTAATCGTCAAAATTGAGCATTATGATTAATGATTTTGATCTTCCTTTCCTTCTCAGTTTTTTTATTTCATTTATAAGTGAATATTTCTTCTATTGTTTCGTTTAAAAGTGAATATGTTTTTGCTTCCCTTTGCTTTGTCTTTTCTTCTGTTTGTAAGACCATTTTAGGATTTGTTTGCGACTTTGATGTAGAGGGGGAGGGAGAGAAAGCCTTTATCTTATTTGTGATTGAAAAAAACTAGCAAAGAAAGGCATGGATGGTTTACGTGATAATTTTACTATTTTACTCTTTTTCTGTTTAGTCTAAAAGATTCTTCAACTTTTAATTTTCAAAAATTTCTAATCTTCACTTTTGATAATTTTAAAGTAAGGGTCTTGTTAACGAGTGTCCTTGAGGCATTCGTTAAAATTTCTATAAAGTAAACTCATATGTATAATTCATATTTTTGAATAAAATTTTGTAGAAAAATTAATAATATTATAAGAATCTATCCTAATAAATTATAATTTTTTAACAAAATTTAAATTAAATATGAATTTTTATATCTTTTTCGATTCAAAATTTATATTTAATTTATGTTTTGTTAAAAAATTCTAATTTGTTTTAGAGAGATTTTTACAATAATCAATACAATTTTATTAAACATGAGAGAAAAAATTTGAACCAAGGATTTGATAAGATGCACATTTCTTGCGTGTCTAGAGATTGTATTATACTTTATAATCTATCTTATAAAAAAACGACAAATCTTGTAAAAAAAATGTTTTTTTTCTGACAATTTCTTATAAAAAAAAAATTAAGTAAATTACACTTATTTCCCTTCTCTTAGGGCTTTTGTTTAAGAGTTTAGAGGGGAAATGAGAGGAGGACTTTGGAAGAAAAAAAATTAGTAAGTGAAAGAAATAGAGGACATTGGAAGGGGAGAGATTTAGGGAGTTCATTTTTCTTCATTATACAAAATTCTCCTCATAACAAAATTCTCCTCATAACTTAAAAATTGTATTGGAGGAGGTTTTGGTGAAATTTAAAGATTTTAAATAAATTTTTTAAATTTAATCTATGTTGTTATAATATTCTTAAAGTTAAAAATATATTAATCATAATTTATCATTCTCTAAAAGAAATAGTCTTTATAATATATTCCAATAGGTCAAATTTGCAGATTTGCCAACTCTTAGACCGCAAGTTTTAGTCGCCGTGTTGACGGATACAATAACAATGTCAACTTCGTAGAAATGCTTTTCAAAGAAATGGTTTTTGCTGTGGCATTGCTTTACCACATCATAGATTGGCTATTGTTCCATTCTCCAATGCATGATTTCGAGACATACATGTTTACCTTTATAATATTAGCGATTTTCAGTTTACCTCTCTTATAAAAAAAATTGTTTAGATTTCAACCATATAATTTGAAGATTATTTAGTTTTACATCTTCATAGCATCAAATTAACAAATTTAAGGTACTTTCATCCCGGTAATTTGAGACGATTTTATACCGTCAAAATTCACAAAGTTTCAAAACCAAAAAATCTCTAAATTACAGGTTGAAACCTAAACAATTTTTATTACAGAGGGTAAACATGTATTAAACCTTCGAGACATTGACGACTGTTTCTTCAATGGATGGACATTTTAATGCAACGACTGCCATTCTTGGACTCCTTACATATCCAGTACCAATGCAACAAATCCTCACTATATGAGTGTTCAAGCATATATATCTAGTAAAAAGAACTTCATTCTAAAAGAACAAACTGATTCTTTCAACAACAGATAAAAAGAACAAACATCGGACGTTTGAGGATCTAAAAAGAGTGTCAATTCACTCTTTTGAAAGGGATAAAGATCAACTTTTTAGAGTGTCAATCTAAAACCTGGAGTGTTACGATTCTCTAGCTGGACAAAATATTTCAATCCCAACAACCAAAAGTTATCTCATGCTCGGGTTTCGGTTATATTCCTTAATCTCCCTCAACATTATTTGAGATAAAAAAAAAAACCTTGTTTGAGATAGCTTCTAGAATAGGAAACCCCTTTGGCTATTGATGAAAATACTAAGAACAAAAGGTTTGGCCATTATACTAGAATCTCGATGGATATAGATCTCTCTCAAAAGATGTATAATTATGTACTTGTTGAAAGAGAGGGCTATGATTTCAATGTTGAAGCTTTTTTTGAAAATATCCCCAATTTTGCAACAGTTGCAAGTTAACTGGGCATGGAATTCTGTTGGAAAATTAGAGGTGGAAATTATCACATATAAGAAAGAGAAATATCATAACGAATAAATATGATTAATAAAAAAGTAAAATAAAGCACAAAGAACTTATCGAATTTGGTTGCCGACACGGCTCCATCAAAATCATCACAAATCAAATTAGAAGAAACCTGTCAAATAATAGTGTTATGTAACCTGAGCCGTATATTCATTGTCCTTGAAGATTTTATCCGTTTCATAATCGTATATTCTCTCTGATACAACAAGTGAAGATGTAACCGAGAAACTCAATATTTTGGAAGAGAGAAAATAATTGTGTACAGAGAAATATGAAGTAAGAGAGTATATGGGTGTATACTTTGTGCAGGTTCATATATGTCTATAGCAAGTATGTTTTGTCTTATATATGTAAATAAAAAATGACGGCTGAGTTACGTGAGTAAAACAAAGTTGATTATCCACCCATTATGGACAAAATCAAAGGCATATAATTAGTGCCACATATTCCATAAAACTAGCCACATGATAAAACCATTTTTTCAGTTGAGAAATATGTGCAAGGCTTTATTGACTAAGCAAGAAAACCAAGTCCAGGTTAGCTTATTTCGGAACTGATAAAAACGTGTAAAGCATTATTTTGCATAGACTTGGTTTTATTTAACCTTTGAAATATAATAATTAAAAATTACAACAATCTACCACATATTTCAAAAGTTAATGGGGTTTCTTTATCTGCAAGCAACTCTAAGTTACCTGCTAACTCCTCAATGTCAGAATTCACTTTCTTAAAGGCACTGAATTGCAAAATTAACCCTCCAAAGCATAACATTATCAAGGAGGTCATATGGCATCCTCCAACCTCAAATTGGATCAAATGCAACTGTGATGGAGCAGCCAGTGAAAGCACTGGTTTATCATCTTATGGTGGAGTGTTTAGAGACAACCAAGGACTTTTCTTAGGAGGGTTTGCTAAAGGTTTGGGTATAGGAAACTCTTTGGTGGCTGAGCTATCAGGTGTCATGAGGGCCATTGATATTGCAAAGCATAGAGGGTACACCAGACTTTGGATAGAAACTGATTCAAAGCTAGCAGTTTTGGCCTTTAAAACTGCAGCTTTAGTTCCTTGGAGAGTGAGAAGCAGATGGAACAATTGTATGGACTATACTGCTAATATTGACTTCTTGATAACACACATTTAGAGAGAAGGGACTGTATGTGCTGACATGCTAGTAAACATAGGGCTATCTTTGAATTCTATTGTTCTGTATGGCACTTTATCAGTAGAGGTTAGAGCAGCTTATGTTCAAAATAGACTAGATTTACCTAGTTTAGATTCTCTTTTGCTTAAGGAGGTCTTGGCTTGATCCCCCTCCTTCTTTTTTGTATCAATTTTGTTAATATATTTTGGTGAGGTAGCTTTTGGCTAATCTCTTGCTTAAAAAAAAAAAAAATCTTAGTCATTGAACCTAAAACTCATATTTGGCTCTTCACCTATAAAATAGAGCTTTCATTCCTCACTTATAGACACACCAAAAGTTCTCTTGAGTTGTCAAAGAACTTTTCTCTCTTCTTCCTCTTTAGCTTGTGTTGACGAGCAATTCTTTTCCTATCCCTCTTTTTCTATCCCGTCGGATTCTAAGAGTGGTCTTAAGATCATAGTCCTTATTCGGTTTTTTTGTCTCTGAGAGGTATTTTAAAATATCTCTTTTTTTGTTCGTTTTTGGTCCACTTTTTATTTATTTTATTTTTATTTCATTGTTTATTTATTTGATAGCATTAGAATGTATTTTAGGGAAATTGTAAATATAAAGAAAAATATGCATTGTCTTTATTTATTTATTCAGCCTTCATATATCAAAATTGCAAAAAAAACAATTAGGTTTAGTTTATTATCCAGGGGAAAGGGGATTCGTTTTGACCGAGTGTCACTACGGAACTCTCACGTATTTTTAATTTATCGTTATTTTAATTTTTAGGCTTTAAAGAATAAAAAAAAACCAAAAGACATTCAAATAGTCCAAAAAAAACAAATTTCAAAAAAGAACACTTTTCTTAAAAAACCTTGATTCCCATCAAGTTTTTCCATCTTTATTTTCTTAAAAAAACTTTAACCCATCTTAATATATTTAAACCTTTTCTTTAAATTAAAAAATACCAAACAAATTTCTTCTTTGCCATTTGGTCTTTATTTTTAAAACCATTTCAAAAAATAATAAAAAAACATCAATCAAATCACTCGGCTTTTTACTCCGAACCACGTGAGTTTGATCCCTCACAGAGCAAAAGACTTTGTCTTTTCAAATCAAAAAAACATAAAAAAATATTTTTCCTTTTTTCATCATTTACACTAATATTTTACAAGCAAATAATTAGAGCCAAAACTAAATAAAAGCTAAAGGTTCCTATAGAATACTATAGACGTTTAGGGTGTTAATACCTTCCCATTACGTAACTAACCCCTGGACCTTAAAAATCTAAAATTTGTGGGTTTATTCGAACTTTTCCCCTTTCCTTTGAAAAAAATAAAGCTCAGTGGTGAACCTAAATTTGTAAGTCAACGCTAATCAATAGTTTGATCTCCAAAAATCACCGCGACACCACTTTATTTGAAAATGCTATTAAATGGGTGCTACTAAATGTCAAAATTCGCGCAGTATATTATGAATGAAATGAGTTAATTTGACTCCTATAAAAAAACATTCAATATTATATTAACATTCAAAATTATAAAACATTCTTTTTTACATTTATTGCAATAAATGAAATGATATAAAAAAAGGTTAAAATATTATATTAACATTCAAAATTATATAATATTCTTTTTTACATTTAGGTCCCGTTTGGTTTGAGCTTATTTTGAGCTTATGAAAAATAGCTTATGTAAATAAATAACCGTTTATTTTAATTTATAAACTCTCACTAATAAAAATTGTATTCTCATAAACAGTTTTTTCATAAACTACTTTAAAAACTTATAAATAATACATAAAAACTTATTTATTTGCATAAGCTATTTTATATAAGCTCAAAAATAAGATAATCCAAACGGGCCCTTATTGCACCATCTATTTGGTCAAATGATTTTCACCAAAAAAAAGGTCAAAAGATTAATTTGCATTATTATACCACCTTTGTGGTCTAAATATCAATTAATATATGTAATTTTTGAAACATACAAAAAAGTCACCGTCGTGGACTTTAACGATATATAACAAGAAGTAGATCATATGTTTCATTACTCTAATGTGCAAGTACAATGGGTTCGGTCTCCAAAATTGTATTCTTAATTTCAATGTTAGTGACTATTCTCGTTGCTTTGCAGTTTGGTAAAACTAATTCTTTCCTTCCCACCGTATATGAACACATTATCAACAATATGACCAATACTGTACTCGGTGTTCATTGTAAAGACAAACATCATGATGCTGGATTTCGAAGAATAAATTTTCAAGAAATTTACACTTTCAATTTGAAGCCTAATCCCATTGTTAGTGTAACCTTATGGTTTTGTCGATTTACATGGAATAATGATTTTCAACACTTAGATATTTATGTACAAAAACGAGATGCTAAATTATGTCGAGACTGTAATTGGTTTATAAATTGGTCTGGACCATGTAGGATTAAGGGGACCTCTTTAGATTGTTTTCCATGGAATCCAAAAGTTGCTATCGTTTATGAACATAGGCAACTTGGTCATGAAAATAATACTCCTCCTGTGTAATTTTATCATCAAATATATTTCCTTGAAATTTATATAGTTGGAATAACAAAAATAAAGGAATAATTTATTATAAGTTTTACTATAGTTTCTTTTGACTTGTATGAGTTTTGGTATAGTTAATCGTCAAATATTGAGCATTATGATTAAGAGTTTGATCTTCCTTTCTTTCTCATTTTTTTATTTCATTTAAAAGTGAATATTTCTTCTTGTTCTCCTTTGAGAGGAGATTGTTTTCCCTCCTTCATCTCATCCTCCTTTGAGCCTTTTCACTCACCCTTTTCACCTCATCCCCTTCTCTTTTTATTAGAGTATAGTGAAGAAGATAACTTGGAGAGCAAGTTATCTATGTAGAAAGTTAGTTAGGGAGTTAATTACTCCAAATCACTATAAATAAGCTACACTTATGTACTATTTCATATCTTTTATTCATTTCTATCCTTGTGATAACTCCTAGAGAGAATTATACAATCTATCTTTCCATTGTATTTGATCTTGAACCATGGAATCCTTTGATTCATAACATGGTATCAGAGCGTTATGGAGATAGCGATTTTGATCCAGTTTCTGATGAAGATGATTCCAATGGTGATGAAGAAGAATATCTTGAAGCTTCCGCATCAGCAACCTCATGTTCTTCAGCATCGCAAGTTTCAATCGTTTTCGGTAGTTTTGGCGATTCAGTTTCCCCTCCTCCTTCACCATGGATTGCTGCATCCATTGATGAATTCACCTTCAAGGTTGGCGACATTCCTTGTTTTCTTGATGCCTCGAGTTGCAGCAAGCATACCTCTGCATTTGATGCTTCAGAAGAAATCAAGAAAACACATACTCTTGATTCAAAGTTGATCGTTTCTGCCAAATCCACGAATTCGAACAATTATGACTCTGAGTTCACAGTTTATGAAGCCGCGATCAAAAATTCGAAGCATCTCATCATCGATACCATTGTCTCATGCTCTGGACCTGTTTTCGAAATAAAAAAAATTAGAAAAAATCGAAATTAATAAAAAAAATCAGTTTATTTTTATTAGATAAAAAATACGGATTTTAATTTTCCAAATTAATAAGAAAAAAATTAGAAAATATTTTTCGAAAATTATAAAAACAAACTCGAAAATAAAATAAAAGATTTTTATGTAACCAAAAAAAAAAAAAGATTTTTAATTTTTTTCGGAAATTAATTTTCGTAAATTAAAAAAAACAAAATGTTACATAACATTTTTTTTAAAATTTATCTTCAGATTTTTCTTTCAAAATTAAAAAGAATTCATTAATTTTTTAACAAAACTAAAAATACATTTTCAAAAATCTGGAAAAAAAAGTTCATAATTAAAAAAATCGTAAAGAAAATATATTTTCCAAAAATGAAAAAAAATTCATTTGTCTTTTTAAATTAAAAATAATTTTCTAAAAAAATATGGAAATTAATTTTCGAAATTTACAAAAAATAAATTCAAAATTAATTTTTTTGAAAATTAACATTTAAAATTGTTGGAAAAAATTTATTTCAAAAAGTATTTTTTGTTTTTTTTTTAAATTTTTGAAAATTAATTTCCATATTTTTAATTTAATTAAAATAAGTTTTTGTTATTTTAAATTGTTGTTTTTAATTTTTAAAACAGAAAAGATTTTTCAAAAATTAAAAATCATTTTTTTAATTTTAAAATGCCACGTCATATGCCACGTGGGCACAACTGCACAGTCAGCGTGCGCCACATAGGCATTTTGGTGACATAACTTGGCTTAAATGGGCCCAGGAGTATTTTTAAAAGACCAAAATTTTTGCGGAGACTGATTTCTGAATTTTTTTTTTACAAAGACCAAAACTTAAACGGTCATATTTACATAGACGAGTGCGATATTTAAGCCTTATACAAATATCAATTCTCATTATATAAATTCTCCAACACAATAACATGAATGATCTATGAATTTTAAGACATGGTCCCCAATAAATTCACCCAACTTAACAATAGCATAAACATAGCAGCTGCTTGCAGTACACTGCTTGCCCATAATAAATCAATTTACTTAAATTTAGGTACAAATTTCAATTAATCAATTCATAAAACCAACCACTTTAGTTTAGTTTAGTTTTCTCAAGTGCCAAACAACAAGATGTTAACTAAAGCGCGTGCCAAAAAAGCGCGTGAGTTTTCACCATATAGTAACATAAACAGACATATCTTTGGTACTACATAGGAAAAAGTAAAAACATCGTCAAAATTGTTGTCTTTGTGTTTGTGTCTGTGTTTCTTTTTGAGTTTCAAGAATGGCAAAATTAGAAGAAGAACCAACATCATCGATTCAACAAGCACCATATTCATACATGTTATTGTTGAACATAATGAGCAAAAGAAGAACATGGGCATGTCTATTTTTCCTTGTTTACGGTACCCTTTTAGCTTCTTCATGGAATTTTCTTAAATCAATGCTTTCTTGGTACAATTTACAAGCTCAATCATCAACCTCTGGTTGGCCTGCAATCTATGCATCTGTTCTTCTTGGAACTGTTTTTGGTTTGCTTTCTATGGTTGCTGCTTTGGTTATCATGGTTCCTGCGGTTATGGTGACGTGGATAACCATAGTTGTTTTGTTGGCTTTTTTTGGGAAACCTAGGAGGACTTTGGTGGTTGAAGGGAGGAAGATTACTGGTGAAATTTTCAGTTTTGTTATTAAGATTTTGCTGAAAGAAGGGAATGTTGTTGCTGCTGTTTGTGCTGTTTTGGGGTATTTTGTTTTGGTTAGAAGGAATAGTGAATGATTAATGAATGATTTTGGATTTGATTTGGTGGAGTTTGTTGTTCAGTGGTTGGTTTTGATTTTGGTAGATAGGGTTTGCAAATCATGCTAGCTGGTGGGTGTGATTTGGTAAAGTGTCTTAATTAATTAATTTTTATTTTTTTTTGGTGATAAAGTAGGAATCAAATTACATAGTTGAAATCAAACTTGAACATGTTGTTTTGATGCTAATCTTGTTTCTGATTATGGTAAATGCAACTGTTGTAGATTCATTGATTTCATGACTTATTACAAGCTCATTAGTTTTACTGATTCAAGATTATAATGCATTTTTATAGTTAGTTCTGTGCTTAAGAAGTTTTTGGTCTTCACTTGTGATGACTCATTTAAATTCTTAACTTAGAACATGAAAAAGTGGAGTGGAGTGAAAAATGTTAACTTAGTGAAGAGTGCTATGTGTATTACTTTTTTTAGGTGAGTTGGTTTTGGGGTCTCACAAGCGTTAAGACAGACCTCTAAGCAGAAAACATTGACATAAATACCTACATATTAAGCATCTACGAGACGAGACACGTATGCTTACAACGAGAGTTGAACTCACATCCTTGCAAGGTATGAGTCAATTCCTTACTTTTTAAGTCAAATTAGGCAGCTGAGTTTACCAAAAAAATTAGGCAGCTGAGTAAACAAGAGTGGACCATGTTGAGATTCTGTTTAATCTTTACCTTTCATTCTTTAAACAATATCTTTAGTTAGAGACTTTGGACCTTTCAAATTAGCTAAACCTTGTTGACAAGACTAGGACTAAGAGGGGTTCCTTAAGTTACATACCTAGCCAACAATATATCATATTGTCTCTATTGTAATAAAATATATTGTTAAGAAATTTCTCCTACTAGAAGTCAAATTATGGTTGAACCATCCTTAGAGAAGCAAAATTAGTTATTGGATACCTGTCAAATTAATTATGAGTGTTTGTTTTCATAAGTTATGACAGTGCCTAATTCCTGAAGGGAGAAGTTATTTCTGTGCTTGGGCCCTCCCAAAACCTGTTGTGGGTTATTAACCTATTGTTGTAACTTGTATGTAAGATAAGAAAAGAAGTGTGGACTGTGGAGTAAGAACATTAAAGGAAAAGTGGATGGTTGTGAACTTGTGATTAGATCTGAGTAGATGGATACTAACTTGTTTGGCATGTGAATACTTGCCGTTCTAAGTTCTTGACTGTGTTCATCTGACTTGGTATTAGGATCAATTAAGCTGTTTCTAAAGACATCTAATAGTGGAAAACATTCAGTAAATTGGTATGTTGGTCCCTACATATGTGATGCGGTGTAATGATATAGTTTCTGAATGTATTGAAATTACAAAAATATCTGAGTGTGTTTTTTGTTAGTAGTTTCGCGAACTGAACTAACTAACGGAAGAGACATTTGAGCACCAAACTAATTAACGAAAGACACACTTGAGGACCAAACTCATTGAGAAAAGACATGTTCAGTGATGTTTTTGTAGTTTTGATACGTTTAATGATCAAATTATGGAAAGAAAAAAACTGGCATCTGTTTTCTTCCTTGCTCTATTATTGTCTCAAATACTGCAGGAGGATAAAGCTAATTACTTGGAAATGAATCCAAATCTTTTTTGTAGAAAAGGTTGAACGTGTGTAAATAAGTTGATTGAGGATTCAGGTGACGGTGGAGAATGAATTCCTGTGAATGTTATGTGAGAAATAAGAATAAATATAATAAGTTGAGGATAAAGCTAATATTTGAATTTAGAATTTTGTGTCTTCGTTCACATGCCCTACCGACCAGACTTTGATGTAGATTATCTTTTCTCATGCCTTGTCCTGCAAGCAAGCCAAACTTTGCTCCTTTGTTGTATCTTTCTATGATTTTGTCTATGTAGCACCGGCTTTATTGATCCAAGATGTGTCTGTGTTGTACACCGACATAACATTGACACATGTAATTATATTTAATTGGTGTCTCTGTGTTACTGTTTGTGATGGTTCATAGAATATTGTTAGCTATAGATTGTATATGAATTTACATTAGTGAACCATTATGTATTTACATCAAGAAAACCATTGACATAACAATGATTTTATATATTTAAAAGTAAATCTGATGAAAATGAGATGCAAGTCTTTGTAAGTGGAACTACTTAAACAACCAAATGCCGTGTAAAAGAATATAGTTATGTGTGCAGAATAAATCATATAAAAATAAGCATAGTTAGTTATTCTTTTCTTAAACACTTAGATTTAGAGACACTTTGCAGTGTTAATTGTTTCTTGCTTCAGTTAGTGGGCAGTGACATGGTGCCTGTGACCATTATAATAGTGGAGCAGGTAAAATCAGACATGTATTGCATTGAAGCTTTACCGACACTGCCCTTTATTCTATCAACAATTTTATTTTTCGGGTTCTTTATATAATAATATTTCCTCCATCTTTTTTAAGTGTG
>Ga0099826_10000347_pt1 | contig 21214 bp, 9 predicted proteins | sample Mtrugardesep15_FD_76830 | JGI IMG/M metagenome (GOLD analysis project Ga0099826, IMG submission 76830) | Root nodule microbial communities of legume samples collected from California, USA - M. trunc garden sep15 | ecosystem: Host-associated > Plants > Roots > Nodule | place: USA: California... | reverse complement strand
ACTTATTTACTGTTTTTTAACTTAATTCAACCTCAGAACTATTCTTATATGTTACGCTCCGCTTTATATTTTTTGAATACTATTAATGACCCGTGCGGCAGCACGGGTGGGGGATCTAGTTATTTAACATAATAGACCAAGACCAATCCATTGGTTCATGGTCCCATTTATCTAAGACATAACTATAATCCCTTAGGTAAAACTAATTATAAAACGATTGAACGCACTCTAAATTATGAGTCACAACCAGATAATCAAATATCCCAAAAGCAATTATCTAGTGAACAATAATTTTAGTTCCAGTGATGAAACCTAAGGTCAGTGGTGAATTATCTCTTTAGTTCAATTCAAATATTGGCCAGAAAAAGAAAATAATTACACGCAAAAATTACAGAATAAACATAGGTTTAAACTGCATTAATTAGAACTCATAAATGAGCTAGTCATGAATAGAGACATAACAACAATGAAAATATAAAATTACACGAGAATATCTAAATGAATTTTATTTATAATGATATTTTATTCGAAATGAGTGTTAACAAACATTTCAATACATATTTTTTAGCTTACTCTTTTATTAGATAAAATTTATCTAAATGAATTTTAACTAATAAGAAAGAGCCTGTTAAACAGTGTGTATTGCTAACGTTTTTCTTTAATGGGTAATTTGCCCACACTAAAACAATATAATATTTTGTAAGAATCAGATGATTTTATCTTCAAATTGGCGGAGAGAAGGTTGAATCCTCTTGTAAATTGCATGCCAACCATTTTGAGAAGGATGGAAATTGTTCCAATAGAATGAACGCTCTGGTTTATCACATAAACTATATTTCTTTGCTCCTTTCTCATCGACACTTCCACAAAAATAACTTGAACTCACTCCCACACAACATGGTTGCAACGGATTCATCAATGTTAAGTTTGCTGCATAATGGAGAAAAATATTAGGTTTAAAAGTTAGTTATACTAGTTAGTTAAGTTCGTTAATTCGTTGTTCTTTTCATTGACTATATAAGCCTTATATATTCCTTATAAGAATAAAGAGCTAGGGTTTTGCTTGACAAAATCAACTAACGCTATATAATTACCATCATGGTTTTTCTGCATTGATGCAATTGTGGAGAGGAAAGAGGTGAAGAGGTCTAGTGTCACGAAAACTGATTGTCCAATTTCCTTGTTGAGATCTTCCACAGCTTGGAGCAACAAGTGATTGTGCTTCATGGCGACCGTGTTCAAAGTCCCATTGCACTTCTCATACGAAATATTCTCAGTTGCTATAGGCAAACACCCTATAGGCTCTAATAATACAATTGCTATTTTATTTATTCCCAAGCTTTGAATGCGTCTAAGATTTAACGACAATTGCTTCACAAGTGATGCAGTGAACATCGACACACCCTACAAAATGTATAGAGAAATGAAAGTATATATTGACAATATAGGATCATTGTTTTCTTTATTTTACAAACTAAATTCAATTGTACTTCTCAAATTGAGTTCGATAGACATATTTAATTAGTCTAATTACTTAATTACCTTGGTGCTCTTCCCGTTTTTAGCAAAAAAATTAAGATAGTCGTTACCAGCAGCGCTGACTAGGGCAATTGAGGATTGAAGGTCGGATTTGGTATACACATTTTGTTGGATTAACTTCTCAAATGTGTCGATTTGGATAGTCATGTTTGGTCCATCAATCAAAGTATGGAAAACACCGGTCCCTCCATAGGCAAAGTTTAAGCCATATTGTAGTTCTGAGGAATTCTTCAATGAATATGGTCTAGGGGATTTTATATTCAGAAAGGAAGCTGCATATATAGTAATTGCACAATAAATCAAATTAAGAACTTATATTTAAATTTATTTAATTAACCATTTGACAAATTCAACAACTTATAGAATCATGTTATATATATACACAAAAATTTATAACAAAATGAGTATATATAATTGTATAATAAATATTATTTATACTTTAAAAGCATTGGTGAGAGTGAATAGTTACCAACGAAATCAGTGAGGACATGACCGTCGGAGAACCTTCCAGAAGGTTTACCAGGAAAAGTGATTCCATAAGGAGGCTTATATGATGGTGAGGTAAAGTAATTTCCTGTATCAACGTATGAGTCTCCAAATACAAATAATTTTACATGATTGTCGTATGTTCCATATGATGTCCCTTCTGCAAAGACGTTATTTGAATTTGCATTAATTTGATTGCATGTAAATTATAAACAAAGTAGACTCATTATATTTATGGTCCATTTATTTAAGATTATTTAAAGAAATTATTTTTGATGTTTTAATTATGTTTTTGTGTAATTTATTTTAATTATTTTCTTATAATATTATTTTTTTTTTGTTGAAAATGAAAAAACTATTTTGATTACCTTTTGAAGAAATTTATTTTTATTAGAAGAAAGAGAAACACACAATATTTTTATTAAATTTAAACAAACACAAAATAGTTTGTAATTTTCTTAGAAATTTCGAAAAAAATAATCTATAAATTATGTATATTAAAAAAGACTCGGTCAAATTATTACTCAATTAAAAGATATTAAAATCACTTTTGTAAAAAAAAAACAAATGAACCCCTAATTTGATTATTTTATATAAAAATTAATTTATATATACTCTAACAATGTAAACACTTTTCTACACATATATCCAATCAATCTATACGTCAAATAAATATTTCCGTTTTTAACGAACATAGTAGCGTCATTTGATTGGATGTATGTGTGAAGGAAAAAAAAAAGGTTTACGTTGTCCATGTATACAAACTCAATCCATTTTTTATTACCGTAATAATATTATATCAGCTCAGAATGTACGCATATAAGCGTACCTGCAGTTATAATTATCGTGAAGAGGAAAAGAAGGAAAGAGGAAAACTTGGTGATTAGACGAGTTTGCTTCGCCATTGATGAATGATGATTACTAAGTGTATAGTATAGTATTGGTGCATGTATTGGTGTTTCACATGCATGTAGAATAAGTATAAATACTGCTCTAAAATGGTCATGTCCGTATCACCGTATGTATAGTCAATGATAACGTATACGTTACACTTGATTAAGTGGGTAGGAAATATGCATCATAAGCGTTGACATGATGATGCACTAAAATTGCACTTTTAATTGGAAATATATATAAATTGATAGTTCAATATTGAAAAAACAATGCGTCTAATTGATTATTATTACTACTTTAAGGATACACGTGAATGAATATATGTGCATTTAAGGTACAAACGATTAGATGAACGGTTGGATAAACTGTTGATAGGCTAAATTGAAATTAAATAAAGATAAGATTTATTTACTCTCTCCATTACACATGTATGAAGATTATAGATGAAAGATTGGATAAACGGTCGATAGGTTAATGGAACCTTTCATTTCATCTGGATGTATGTACGTAACCTGTTAATCATGCAAAAATGTATTTCCATACCGTTGTGAAATATTTAATTCTTTATAAAATTTAGAGAGAAAAACATCTTCTATGTGTGTGTTTCCATTAAGTGGGCAAGCCATTATTTTAAGTAAGGATAAGGATCTAAATTAAATGTCTAATAATCAAGAAAATAAAAATTTGTGGGGAAATTTTTGATTATTTGTCTTGCGTAACCTTCCATATATAATGAAGGTCTGATTCCAACTCCAGAAAACACCTCCCCAGTACAAACATGTTTTTCTTCAGAAAAAATGAGGTAATCTTGACAACAAATTTTAAAGACTTAGAATTCAATTCAATTTATATCCAACAAAATTTGTTCAATTTCATTCTAGTGAATTTTATCAAGATTCGTCTCTTCATTAGTTGAGTGTAGAATTCAAATGAATTGGATTGTTTGAAAAGAAAAACATATTTGTTATCAATGATAAAAAAAAGAAAATGAAAAAACAAGAGAAACTAAAATCTTAGGTGCTAAAACTTTTTTTTTGAACAAGTCTTAGGTGCTAAAAGTATTGGGATTCGCGGAGCAGTTTAGTTCGTTTTAGGTTAAAAGTCATTCGAACTACAAGATAAAAAAACACACGATTTCTTTAAGTTTGGTTGACTTGTTAAAAGAAAAACAAACCAAACTAATGCAGTTTGGGTTGATGCGGTTTTTCACAAACAATTTTTTTGTTTGCAACAAATTAAATTCAAGTTAAAACACTAAAACACAACTTATTTTTAGTAATGTTTTAAATTTCATTTGATATTACAATTTCATTTTCATCAAACAATGTTTTCAACAACATACAAATTAAAAACATGGACAAAAGAAAATTTTATTCAATAAAAAATGTAAAAGATTAAGACTTTATCGTCCGTTGTTTGGCTCCTAATATGACTTGTGCGGGGAATCGTTATAATATATATGCCGTTAAAAAAAATATATAATTTATCATTCTCTGTTTTTTTTTTAAACAATAGTTTATCATTCTTTAAAAGATCAAGTACTACATAAATACATTTTTAAAATTTAGTTGATACAAAAAAGAAACTTAACAAGAAAAAAAAAATATCATTCTATAAAAGTTTTCTTCGAGTTTCTTTGAGCATTGAACTATGTGGCATAGGTTTAATTAAATTTTTTTTATGTTGATATTTGGATTTGTTTGGTTTAGTTCCGTTGATAAAATAAAAACTGCAAATCCAACATAACCGTGGGGTTATGTAATAAAATAACTAAAACATATTTGAACCAAGTACGATGTTTATGATTTTTGATTTATGTTAGTTCGATTCGATTTTAAACATCCCTAACTAAAACCACAATAAGAGGCAAACATCCCAAACATGAAGAATACAAATATGATAAGAGAGAGACGAGAGAATATGTGATTGGAAAATAATTATTACGTTTTTCAATAAGATGCATAACATTAGCATGAGGAATACAAATCTACATAACTATCAAAAGTTTTCATCCATGATTAAGTTGACCGAGAGAAGACTGCAACAAAGTATAGACAGCTTGCCAACCATTTTGGGAAGGATGTACACCGTCCCAAAAGAATGAAAGCTCTGGTTTCTCACATACACTATATTTCTTTTCTCCATTATCATCCACACTTCCACAATTATTTTTCAAACCCTCTCCCTCACAACACGCTTTCAATGGATTCATCAGTGTTGAGTTTTCTGTAAACCGGAGAAAAAATAAGTCATCACTTACATTGTTATCAAATCACAATCAATCATATATGAAACTTTATTAATAATTATAAACGTTATTAGTGATCTGACGATTGTCTCTAAATAATTGTATATATCGTGCGTATTAGAAAAATGTTCAAAAGAACTTACCATCGCGCTTTTTCTGCATAATTTTAATTGTAGAGAGGAAAGCGTTGTAGATGTCTAATGTCACATAAACAGGTTTTCCAGCTTGTTGGTTAAGTTGTAGCACAGTTTGGAGTAGTACATTGTTGTGATTTTCCGTGGCCAAATTCAAAAGACCAACGCAACTAAGATGAAAAGTTACAGCGTTTCCGAGGTAAACATCCAATTGGTTCCAATAACCCAATTGCTACTTTATTTATTCCTAAATTGTAGATGCGTTGAATATTTATGGATAGTTGATTGATAAGGGTTGTAGTGAAGGATTTTATCTCCTACCAAAATCAAAAACAAAAATATATTACTAGAGAAAATTAATTAGCAATAAGAAAAGTCCATGGCTTAGTATAAGTATAATTTGTATAAATGTGAAGCAAAATTATGTTAACTACTCACTGTAATGCTTTTATTGTTTACTATAAAAGCATTGTAATCGTTGCCAGAAGAGGTGACAAGGGCAACAGAGGATTCAAGGTCTTGTTTCGTATAGACATTTTGTTGGATTAACTTCTCAAATGAGTCAATTTGGACAGTCATGTTTGGTCCATCTTTCAATGTTTGGAAAATACCTGTTCCTCCATAAGCAAAGTTGATTCCATATTGTAGAGTTGAGGAATTTATCAATGCATATGGTGTAGGGGTTTCAATTTTCAGAAAGGAAGCTGCATGTAATAACACATACATACATGAGTAAGAGAAAAATGAGGTTAAATGAATGAATCATAAATCAAAACAAAAGGCAAAAACAGTACAAACTAGTTTTGAAGTCAATTTTAGAGCTTTAAACCATATTGGTGTGATGGTACTAAAATTTGAGACATTATGTTATTCGAGTCTAGTTACACTCGGTCCAATGTAATGTTGGTCCTATGTTATGGTGTTTGTAGATCTAACAAGATCGTTTTACAAGAAATATATTATTTAATCTAATTTTTTTATTTTCTTATTTTATCATCTACTTTATTCGAATTGAATCATTTTTAGGAAAAATTAACAATATTTTTCTCTAAAAAAGGTATAAAAAAACTATATATTAATATATGGTGGAATGTTTTAATAATTTTTCTACCCTGTCATGCTTAATAATTGAATCCACATATAAGTATGAGTAGTAAGGGAAATCTTTCTATAAAAAAATATTCAAAAAAAATTAAGAAAAATCTTTAAATAAATTAATATATGCTTTTAAGTTTGATTTATACTAATTGTAAAAAAAAAGTTTGACTTATACCAAAAAAATTCAAATTAAACTTCAAGGGTTTGATCTAATATATGATAAAAAAGACAGATCTTGAATCCAAAAGTTCTAATTTAGGAAGCTGATTGTCTTTTGTTGAACATGACTCATGTAAAGTCACAAATTTAAAAGAGAGGTGAGGGTATAATTCATGGTTTGTTTTTGTAATTTGAACTGCAGTATATTGTAAACCTTAATTTTATAAAAGATATTTGTGAAATTATAGGTACCCTATAGTCACAAAAGTAGACATCATTGTTTGAACTGCATAAACAAGGAAGGTGTCTCATTGTCTTGCGTTTTTCGTTTCTTTTTATTATTCTATTATTGGTTGTTGCTCTAACATCTTTAGACGAAGATAAATGTAAATATTTTCCAAAGTTTTTCTTTTAGTCCAACGATTTACTCTGCTTTGAAATGGGGCATCACAAACTTTTTTCCTCGAACTCGAGTTAAGTTAATTATAGATCAATCACAATATGTATTCATTTACTAGTAAAATAAAAATAGAAAATAGAAGATGCACCGTTATTATAAAATAGTTTTACACCAACATCCCATGAATATATATGTTATATTACATCTAATCACATAGATATTTTGAAAATAGTTTTATAACATGGCACATTGATAACTACTTATTGGATGAGAGCTTAAAACTTTTTTTTAGTCAAGTAGTTTACGGGTTAAACCTCATGTATTTTAAATATAGATAAGTGGGTATTCGGGGTTCAAACCCCAACCCCTGCATATAATATGTAATATCCCTACTATGAACTAAGCTTTGGGATAAAGCTTAAAATTGTTTTATATCGTGGGTGTGCCCATTAAACTCAAATAAAAATAAATGAAACCTAAAAATAAAAAAAATGAGACCAAATGTAGTTTTTTGTTTTTTGATACACCTAATATAGTTATTTGGCAAACCCTAGAACTCATCAGAATTGCAGAATATAAGAACAAAATTAATTTATGCATGCTAACTACCATGCTACAAATCGGAAAAATCTAACAGTATGATAGAAGATAGTTACCAATGTAATCGGTAAGAACACGACCATCACTGAATCTTCCAACAGGTTTACCAGGAAATGTGATTCCATAAGGTGGCTTGAACGATGGTGAGTCCACAAAATTGCCTGTGTCAGCGTAGGAGTCTCCAAATACAAACAATTTTACAGAGTTGCTGTTGTCGTATACACCATATGATTTCTTAGTCCCTTCGACTACTTCTGTAACATTTGCATTAATTTATGTCACATAATTTCGAAATAATAAAAATGAATAAACCAAAGACGTTTAATTGTATTATTGTGATGTTGGCTATGAATGAGTTAATACCTGATAAAGTGAAAAGGAGAATAAGCAAAGGGAGATGCGTGATTATGAGTTGCTTCGCCATTGATATGATCATAAAAAAATTGGTGATGTGAAAGTGTATCATTCTCTCCTATCCTGTAGAAAGATCACAGAGTTGACCAGAAATGGGTAAATGATTAAGTAATTTCTATTGTGAAATGTATGTGTTGAATAAATATTGACTGACCCATCTCTTTAATGTAAAATAAATCATTTTATATGTCCTATTTATTGGTTTATTCAAAAGTACAAATGTCCTATTTATTGGTACATGTGAAATTATGAATAAGGAATGATGAAATGATCTAAGACCATATGAAGAAAAAAAAGATCAATAAGCGCTTGTGAAGAACATCAATTATCCTTATACCTTATTTAATATTTTAAAATTTACCAAAATATTTGTGGGCTGAATTAGTTAGCTGATGTCAGATAAGTTTTCTCAATTGTTAATGTCGTTATTTCAAGCAATTGAGAGAGGAATTTTGTCTCACTTGGGTTAGATGTGTGTAGGGATGGAAATAGGTTAAACTGGCCTACAGGGGCCTACGACCTAGCCTATCACAGGTCAACTTAGGTCAGGTTTTTTTTCTTAAATAGAGAAGACCTAGACTTTTTTATAAACCTATTTAGCTTAAAAGGTCAGGCCATAGGCTATTCAAAAAGCCTTTTAGACCTATTAGGCCGGCCTATTTAAGTAAATATGAATAATATTATTTATTATATTTTGTACTTTGAATTAAAATAAAATTTTGTTAACTTTTTCAGTAATTTGAGCTTATTAGTATACATTAATTTTTTGCATATTTAAATGGATTATTATAAACTAGAATTGAAATATGATACAATATATAGTCAAATTCGCTAAAAACTCATGTTGATTATCAAATGAGAGTTTAATCTAATTGATATATTAGTTCGCTAGTCTATTCAAACTTATATCAGATTGCTTATTTAAGGATTTTCATATGAAATAGGCTTTTAAACAAGGTAGTAGGCTGTATCAGACTTTCAGAAGGTCAGACTCAGACTTAAAAAGTAAGCCTATGACAAGCTCAGACCTTTAAAAAAATTGGCAGGCCAGGCTCAGGCCTTGCAAAGCCTAGGTCGGCCTAGCCTATTCCCACCCCTAGTTGTGTGCTTCTCCTCAAGTTTTTGACTATCCTAATGCTAATTTGGGTAGACTAATTTAACTTCTAAAAAAACAGTTGTGGGTTCCCCTAACTTCTCCGGCAGAGAGATGAATTCAATTTTTTTTCTTTTAAGAAAGGTACAGTTGTTTTTGAGCTTAAGCTACTCCAACAAATGCATAAATAAAGGAAGAAATGTAAAAGGATAAAATTGTGAAAATAAGTTGGTTTAATCGATTGGATGAGTAAATTATAATGTATGAACAAAATATTTATAGTGTGTTTACTGTCTATCACCCAAAGAACATAGCCTACATTACTTAACCTCCATTCAACTAATTTCCGCTGGTGTTGCGTGATATCTTGTTAATTGGATCGTTACGCCTCACATTCGACATCAATCTCCTCTCCCCGACAAGATCTGTTGACAAGGTCTGTTTGTGCGCAACTCCACTAAAGATTGTGTCCTCTCCCTGATTCCTTGAAGTGTTTATTGACGTCGAGAGCAGGATCGTGGCTTTGTCACGTCATTGTTAAGTCCCAATATGTTTTGACCCAGTTTTGGCTCTGCAACAAGTATGAAAGCCTCGTATCATCAAAGATAAGAAGAGGAAACAATCAACATTTCCTTTAAAGGTATAATTACTTGCCTCAACCTAATTATTTCATTTGTTTGGTTTAGCTGGCGATCTCTTCTGTTGTTTGATTTTTAGGTCTCTTTAACGGGTTTTCCTCAAAGTCGACCGATTCAAAAGAACTAATGATCAATAAATTTTAAATTTTATGAATTTTTTTTAAAATTTTGTTAATTTTAATGAATTAAACAGGTGTGTCTAATATGGACCGCTCTAAAATGGTTCAAAGGCGTGGACGTGTACCATTTTTTATAGACTATATAAGATTCATTCTTAATATAATTTATCGTTTGATTTGATCGTCTTATTTTTATTTGAAAATATTTGTTACTTAACATAACTTATTCTTTCTCCCTTAACTTTTTCTACGTGGTGAAATAAAAATTAATAGTACATATTCTCAGTATTGAAGTTGTTTGTTGGCTTGAGAACGGATAGTTACCAATGTGATCGATGAGAACGCAACTGTCAAATAACCTTCCATAAGGTTTATCATAAAAAGTATAATGGTGAGGTAAAGTAGTTTTTCATATCACCGTATGAGTCTTCAAATACAAAGAGTTTTACAAAATCGTCGTATGTCTCATATGAATGATGACCTCTTAGTCCCTTGTGCAAAGATGATATTTGAATTTGCATTAATTTGATTGCATGTAAAAACCAATTAAAATCATGGTAAATCATTATATTTATGGTCCATTTTCTTAAGAATATTTAAAGAAAATATTTTGGTATTTTAGTTATGCACTACTACTATAACTATACTTAGGGGTTGTATTGGATTGAGATTACAAAGGATTTTAAAATACTTTTTTATAATAAAAAAATTTAGTGGTATTCAATCAAGACTTTTATAAAATATAAACAAATCTTGTGGTATTCAATTAAGACAATCATGGATTCTTGAATGTAGTGGATTTTGTGAGACTTTTTAGTGAAAAATATAAATACTACTCTCATCCAACAATATCACACAAACCCTTGAGATTTTGTTATTCTCTTTCAAACCCTTGTCTGCCGTCATTTGTTCATGCCATGTTTTCTTCTTCTTATTCTCTGTCAAATTCTTCAAAAGTCTATGATTATTTATGATTTCTTGTTTTTCTTCTTTTGGTATGATTTCTTCTCTTTTGCTTCTTTTTTCTTTCTGAATTCTTGTTTTTTTTGATCGATAATTCATTTTTGTCCAATTTGTTGTTTTTTCGTAGGATTTGCTACTTTTTCTTTTGTTGGATTTGTTTAATTTTTACAACAAACATTTATTTTTGGGAAACAATCCATTGTTTTTTCCTCTACGATTTGTTGTTATTTTTTCATTTATTTTATTTGCTTATATTGATTAAGTAGGGAATATCAATATTGATGTTGTGAAATAAGTAGTTCCTTATAAATATTATCAAATGGGGGATTCACAATAGAAGAAAGGAGAAAGACAAAGATAGTTATGTAGCTTGAATCATGGATAAAACTATTGAGTTGTTGCACCTATAAATAAAGAGGTTACTTATGCCAGTGAATCGTTTGAAATCCTAAAAGTTTGAGTTATAAATCCAATAAAATCCATTGAAATCTTAAAGGTCTATGTTATAAATCCTTTGGCATAAATCTTGAGTCTAAAAAGTCTTTTATAATAAGTCTTTTAAAATCTCACAAAATCAATATAATCCTACAAAGTCTTTTAAAATCTTAAAGACTTTTTTTTACCAAAACAGTCTTTTAAAATCTCAATCCAATCTTTTAATTAGCAAGTGTAGAGTATGTTTTTTTTGTTTGGTGAATAGAATATAGTATAGTATAGTGCATGTATTGGGTGATTCACACGCATGTAGAATAAGTATAAATACTACTCTAAAATGATAATGTCGTATCACCGTATGTATACACAATGATAATGTATATGTTATAGTTAACTAAGTGTGTAGGAAATATGCATCATAAGCGCTGACATGATGATGCACTGATAATGCACTTCTAACATTAATCAGCTGGGGTCAAGTCGTCCAGCTGTGCACCGGTGGATAAAACCAGTTCTAAGAAGGTATAAGTGCAATGTAGATGTCTCGTTCTCCTCTTTGTTTAACACAAGATAGGTCTTGATATGTGTCTTAGAGACGAAATAGGTAATTTCGTGCTTGCAAAAACTCTCTGGTACTGCCCTCTTTGTGATGTCAAAGTGGGTGAAGCGATAAGTTTGTATACGACACTTTATTGGATGGCAACCTTTAGGTAGACAATGTTGATTTTGTGTCAGAAGGTTGATGATTATTTCAGAACATTTATAGAAGATGACGATGAATTTAGTTGCATAATGTAGTGTGTGTTTCAAAATAATTTCATAACTCTCATGTCGACTTTAATTTAAAGCAAAATTAATAGGATCGTTCATGAATTAGTAAATATAAGTCTCTTGTAATACTAGCTAGCTCCCACCTCTATATTGATGGACCATCACGTATTCATGATTGAAAATAAAATGAATTAAGTTTTCCTTAAAAAAAAAATGAATTAAGTTTGTTTCCTTAAGAAAAATAGAAACGTATATAAATTGAACGTTCGATATTTGAAAAAACATTGCGTCTAATTGAGTATTATTTTTTTATCAGGTAGCCTAGTGGCTGGAGCTCACACATTATAAATGTGGAGAAGTGGGGTGTCAGAGATTCGAACCCCTGCCCCTACATAAATTATGTAATATCCCTACCAACTGAGTTAAGCTCACATAACTTTTTATTACAGGTATTATTACTACTTTAAGGATACAAATGAATGAATATGTGCATTTAAGGTACAAACGATTAGATGAACGGTTGATAGGCTAAATTGAAATTAAAGAAAGATAAGATTTATTTACTCTCTCATTACAAATGTATGAAATGAAGCCTGTATATGTATGTATCGGTACGTTAATGTCACCCAAATATTATCCCTATTAAAAAGTGTACTTCCATACAGTTGCAAAATATTAATTCTTTACAAAATTATAGAGAAAAACATCTTCTATGTGTGTGTTTCCATTGAGTGGGCAAGCCATTATTTTAAGTAAAAATAAGGATGAAAATAAAAATTTGTGGTGAAGATTATTTGTCTTGCGTAACCTTCCATATGAAAAGAACCCTTCAAAACCTCTGATTCCAACTCCAAATAACACCTCTCTCCATATATACAAGCATGATTTGCTTCAGAGAAAATTAAATAATCTTGAAAAGATCAATTCTTGAGACTTAAGGATCCAATCTAATAATCCACCCAAATTTGTTCAATTTCATTCTAGTGAATTTCTTCAAAACTCGTCTCTTCATTAGTTGAATGTAGAATTCAAATGAATTGGATTGTTTTAAAAGAAAAACATATTTTTTATGGATAAAATTTAATGTATTGTCCAATATTTGATTGCCACTGCTATAAAAATATTCATTTATCAAACTCACAATTTTCTGTTACAAGCACAAAATGTGAATTTTATGTAAATAACCATATGAAAAGCATCTAAGTAAATGCATCTTAATTTTGTCCATTTTTTATTAATTAGATTTTTTTTTTTAAAAACAATATAAACTAAAATCTTACATGTGAAAACCAAGAGAATCAACCAAAATAGAGTCGGTCATCCCAAAACGAACTTGATTCCACACAACATAACTACGTTAACGCAGTAACCACTACCAACCGTCTAATAAAAAATAACGGCTGAAATCGAAACTACACTGCATAAATCTAAACTGTTAGACGTTTTTTTGTGGCCGAGATCACCTACTACTACATGTAACCACATGGAGCAGTTACAATAGGAAATCCGGTCCATCCCATAACGGCATACATCCCAAACCCTTGAGTCATAGTTCGAGCTAGAGTTGACGAACAACTAATTAAATTTGATAGGAGAATATGTGATTGGAAAATAATAATTATGTTTTTAAGGTGCATAATACTAGCATGAAGAATACAAATCCAAAACTATAAAAAGTTCTTATCGATAATTAAGTTGACGGAGAGAAGATTGCAACAGTGTGTAGACAGCATGCCAACCATGTTGAGAAGGGTGAACATTGTCCCAAAAGAATGAAAGCTTTGGTTTCTCACATACACTATATTTCTTTTCTCCATTATCATCCACTTTTCCACAAGTATTTGTGAAACCATCTCCCTCACAACATGATTTCAATGGATTCATCAAGGTTGAGTTTTCTGTACAATGGAGGAAAAAAAATAGAAGTTTACAATATAATCAGATGTTCAAACTGCAAACATATATATTTCTTAGTGTTACTACAATTATACATCTTCAAAATTAAGGATGAAAAAAATTTATTGCTTGACAAAGCATATATAAAGTTATAATTCATATATGTGACTTTAGAAGTAGTTATGATTAAAGTCAAATAATTTGTGTGATTTGACGGTTATGATTAATCGAATATTTAGAAAACCTTATATTGACGATTTATGTAATTAAATTATAACTTTTTTCGGTAGTGGCGATCAAATGTTGAACAATACATTATTTATAACAATATTTCATCATGTTTTATTTATCTTTCGATCTTAACTGGTATAATTAAACCCAAAAAAGAATATAGTGGTTAATTGGTAAAAAGATCAAAAGGACATACCATCATGTTTTTTCTGCATAGTTTTAATTGTAGAGAGGAAAGCATTGTAGAGGTCTAATGTCACATAAACTGGTTTTCCAACTTGTTGGTTAAGTTGTAGCACAGTTTGGAGTAGTAATTTGTTGTGATCTTCTGAGACCAAATTTAAAAGGTCAACACAACTAAGATGGAAAGTTACCAAAGTTATCTGAGGTAAACACCCAATTGGTTCCAATAATCCAATTGCTACTTTGTTTATTCCTAAATTGTGGATGCGTTGAACATTTATGGATAGTTGATTGATAAGGCTTGAAGTGAAGGATTTTATTTCCTACAAAATTAAATGCAAAAAACAAATACATTAGTAGAAAAAATTGAAATACACTAAGTTGTTGACCGAAACAAGACTTAAAAGAGATTGCATTAGAGATGGTCAACTAGTTTCTTCGACGAAGATTATTCATTAGCAGAAACCAATAAAGATTTGGTAAAAATAATACGGTTACAACAAAATCATTCCTACTTATTATAAATGTGAAGAAAATAATGTTAACCACTTACCCCAATGCTTCTATTGTTTACCAAAAAAGCAGTGTAATCGTTGCCAGAATTGAGGACAAGGGCAACAGAAGATTGGAGGTCTTGTTTGGTATAAACATTTTGTTGGATTAGCTTCTCAAGTGAGTCAATTTGAACAGTCATGTTTGGTCCATTGGTCAATGTTTTGAAAACACCTGTTCCTCCATAAGCAAAGTTGATTCCATTTTGTAGAGTTGAGGAATTTCTCAATGCATATGGTGTAGGGGTTTTAATTTTCAGAAAGGATGCTGCATGTAATAACAAATACATACATACATACATGAGTAATAGCAAAATGAGGTTAAATGAATCAAACCAAAAGGCAAGAACAGTACTCCAAACTAGTAAGCCTATGCCCTATTTTGAAGTCCAATTTGTATTTTTACTTTCTTGATATTCCTTTTTTCACTTATCGAAAGTCCTATTACATGGTTATTAATTTAAATCATGTTGGTGTGATGTAACATAACCATCTTAAGTTAAAGTGAGATATCCCCTTCCAATCATGTTTTTCTCATCCACCATGTTAAAATTTGAGATCTTATTTAAAATATTTGAATCTAATTTCATTCGGTTCGATGTAATGTTGGTTTTATTTTATGGTATTTAATTTGTAGATCAAATAAGATCCCTTTACAAATATATAGTATTATTGTTCTAATTTATTTGATTTTCTTGTTCTATCATATGCTTAATTTGGATGGAATCAAATTTTTGTTTTAATTAGTCTTCGATTATTTTTTTACGAGGACGTATCAACTAAATCTTTTTTTTTGACAAAATATCAACTAAATCTTAAAATGTACAAAATATGTGTAAAAAAACGGATTTTTAGGTTGGATTGGCTCACATAACACAATTCATTTTGATGAATGTAACTTGCACAATCTTACTATAACTCAAACTTTTATTTTTAGGAATGTTAACAAATGCTCATGAGATACTCTTTAATGACTAATTAATAGTTAAGTTTTTTTAAAGTTTGTGTATACAATACATTGGAATTTGTAATATTTAACTTTTGTAAAAAAATCATTTCTAAATATGGAATCTTTAAAGTGTCATGGAAAGGTTAGGAACACCCTTTATTTTTTTAGAGAATTGTAAAAGTCAAACATAAAACTATGAGTTAAGTTGTATGTACCCTAAAATTAATTTATTGAGATTTGAGATGCTATTAACAAAAATCTCCTTCGAACTAGAGGTAAGTTAATTAGACCAATCATGTTTTGTACTCGTTGATTCACTAGTAAAATAAAAATAAAAGAGACATGGTTAAAATCAAAAAATAAAGTTTACAAAATAAAATTCAAAATAAACAAATACGGCTACCGGTGTAAAAATGTTTTACATGCATTCAAATTACGTCGGGACATGATTTGATTGCATACATATAATAAAAATAAAAGTTAAATAGCTCAACTTGTTTGAATCAAGAGATAAAATTTAGACGAATGGTCAAATATAAACGAAAGAATAAATATTTTTTACCAACTCATTAAAACACGTGTAAGCAAAAATTACATGTGAATGAAAATTCATCTCATTTAGGTTATTTGACCAACTCTACTCCTTAAAAAAAAAAACTACCATATGCTATTAAATCGGAATTACCTAACAGTATAATTTAGTATTCAATAGAGAGAGAAGATAGTTACCAATGTAATCGGTAAGAACACGACCATCGCTGAATCTTCCAGCAGGTTTTCCAGGAAATGTGATTCCATAAGGTGTCTTAAACGATGGTGAGCCCACAAAATTGCCTGTATCAGCATAGGAGTCTCCAAATACAAACAATTTTACTGAATTTTGGTCATACACACCATATGATTTCTTAGTCCCTTCGACCACTTCTGTAACATTTGCATTGATTTATGTCACGCAATAGAAAACCGATAAAAATGAATAAACCAAAGACATTTAATTGAATTATTATGACGTTGGCTATGAATGAGTTAATACCTGATAAAGTAAGAAGAAGAAGCAAAGGGAGAAGCATGATTATGAGTTGCTTCGCCATTGATGATAGAGATTGGTGATGTCAAAGTGTATTACTCTCCCCTCTTCTATTTATAAGCAACAAATTAAATGCTTGAATATTTTCCCTAAAAGAAAAAAAATCGGTTGAATATATGCTCTGCTCAAGAAGGGTCACAAAGTTCACCAAATATGGGTGAAATGATTATGTAATTTCTATGCTGAAATTTTTGTGTTGACTATCAATAAATATTGCAGACCCATCTCTTTAATATTGATCAAAACTAAATAACTTCATGCCTTTGATGAAAAAAAAAAAAAAAAGAAACTTCATGCCCATTTCTTGAATATTGGATTGTGGTTTTTGTTTTCTCCTTGAATTAAATTTTATGTCAACAATTTTCATTGGTTATGGAGATAATGAAAAAGGAGATCAATTTATATAAATTTCATTAAAATAAATAAGACAAATTTTAAAAAAGATATTCTCAATAAATATTTTAAGAGTGCTTTTGAAACACGTGATTAAAAGGATAAAAAGTTTCTTTTTTATAATTTAGAACAAAAAAAGTAAAATAAGTACAAGAGCCACCGCACCGACCTCTTAAAATAAAATAAAAACCAAAAAGAAACCAACTAATATGAACAACCATCTTAATTGAAAAAAGACAAACTACAAGCCCATAGGCTCACACAACTATAATGCCTAACATTGAATTTTTGCATTCAAAATTGAATTGTTCATATTTTTAGGGATTTTTCTTTTAATCAGTCACTCGTTATAGAACAGAGTTAGTTGTACATAGGGTGAGCAAAAATAATCTCAAACTGAACTGAATCGAGAACTAAACTGAATTAAAATTAACCAAACTATTTAAGTGGTTCACGAACCGAACTAGTAATTTAATAACGGTTATTGAACTATATCTGAACATTTTGACCCAAACCAAATCGTTTTTAACCGAACCAAACTCTTTACAAAACAGAAATTTCATATTTTAATAATGAAGTTTTATTTTCCCTTGAAAAGCCAAAATATATAATATTTTAAACCATTTTTTCCCTTTTATCATATATTGTCATTGGAATTTGTTGATGTTTTTTTTATATTCCTAGAATACAACCAGTAAAATCATAAGAAATTAATAATTAGTGTGATTTAATTCTTAAAAAGGCTTAATACATTTTTTCATAATTTAACCGAACCATGCATCAAGAGAAGATATATAATTAATCATTTGTGATATGTTTTCGGTTCATAAATTAAATTCTTTCATTTATGATAGAGATTTTTTTTTTAATAATATAAAAATAAAACGTCATGCTAATTAACTAATATATAAAATTGTTTAATACATGCGCCCTCTGATGCACTAGTTTAGAAATATTTTATTAAAAACAACTTTTTTACTTTTATAAAGTTGAACATTCCACTTTTCACTACTTCTAATGCAAAATTCATTAGTCAGCATTTCCCATAAATAAAATATAGTGAAAGACTGTTGAATTAAATCATTTCATGCAATATTTTTCATTTATCTTGAATAATATTTTTTAATGGAATGTCATTTTTTTGGAGGTTGAATAGAATATCTTAACACTTGATACTCTCTTAATAACAAATTATAAGTAAATTTATTCAATTACATGATTATTAGTTATTGATTATTAGTTATTGACGTTTTCTCTTATTAATCTCGTAAAGATACAAAAGATAAGAACTAGTAGAAAACTACCTTCAACCAATCAATAAAAGCTATGCCCCTCCCTCAAAACTAAGAATAAGAAAACTACTTTCAATAATGGTTATCCCAGGCGATAAATAGGTAGACTCATGTGCCATAAAAAGCGTTAGTTCAATACGATAGATAAATAATTTGTAGGTAGCTTTGTAAGCATTCGCCGAACCTTGAAGTCTGCCCCAACCCTAATTATTTCATTTTTATTCTGTGTTCATATTAAAAATAGCACAACATTCAGCGTAATTTGTTGATTAAAATGGTAAAATTACAATAAAATAAAATAAAACATACAGTTGAGAGAGTGGAATACGACAAAGGGGTCAGAATACCAGGTTAAACCATGTGCCAAAATACCAAAGTTAACCAAGGACCAAAAGTGCTGATAAAAAAAAAAATGCAGATCAAACTAATGTTAACCTGGTGTCGAATTTGGAAGAATTTGAAATTATCTTTTGTTATTTTAATTTTATCTCATCTCCAAGTGTGCGTTCAAGTTTGCCGGAACTTCAGTTTCTGTCAAATAGAGATACATCCAATCATCCATGACAAAAACATTGGATCATAGATAAAAGCATATCAGTTTCAGAGAAATATCAACAAAGACAAGGCTACCAGACCTAATTGAACACCCAAGTGACCCAATAACGCAAAACTTATTATGATACAGTAACAGGTGCTTTCATTTCACCGTCGCTCTAGCACTCATGGATGTATGATAATTTGTGCTTCTCTGCTTCCTGTAAGATGAATATACGTCATCATACTGACTCACCTCATTTGGATCGGCTGTGGCCCCAAGTCCTAACCTTCCCGAGCCACTTGACCCCGGCTTGCGATCTACACTTCCATCAGCGTAGGTCCCTGTCTCTGGATCAATCTGCTGCAAGTGTGGGGGTGGAGGTATGCAAGCACCTCCCTTTCGTACTTGAGATTCTCTCTCATATTCTCCATCGTATTCATCGTCTTCGTCTCTTGATTCAGAATTCATAGGACCCTCAGAAGGATTTACCTCTCCAATTTCTTTAAAAAACTTGGACACTCTTTGAAGAATTTCTGATGGTGGTACAGTTGACGGTGGTATCATAGTTGGGATATCCAAAGGGCTCATAGGAGAATAAGGGACCCCACTACCAATCTGCATCTTTCTAACCATTCCAGGAATGAGGCCAGGTGGAAACAGTGGATATGGAGGTAATTGTTCGCCTGTGCCGGATGATGGAGGTTGATTGGTTGGTTGAACAGAAGATGGTATACCCATGGACCCTGGAAAGGCACTAGGAGGAGCAGAATTTGTAAGAAATTGCTGAGCTGCGATAGATTGCCCCAGAAGTTTATCGGGGCGGTCTTGATCCAAGACAATTGTACCAGAGCTCATCCTATCAGCTTGCCACTGCTGGACAATATGGTTTGGAGTCTGCAGTATTCCTGCAAATGGGAGAGAGACTATAATTTCTAAAAAATCAAATAATATAACACTCAACAATCAATATCTAGTAAATCACTGTTAAAAATTGTACCAAAAAAAAAACACTGTTAAAAAAAAAATCTAGTAAATCACACTAAATGCACTAAACTAAGTTGTCATTTAATATAAATAAGTGGCCGGATTAGATGGTAATATGGTATACTTATATGCAAATGTCATCCTGGGGACCACGGTTAGTAATCATGTACCCACAACATTCTGCCTTGTGCCTTGTCATTCATTATAAAATAATGATTTGTAAAAAGAAAAAAATTAGAAGAAAAGAAAACACAAAAAACAGCAAGTAGCTTGCCCTGATTCATGGATAAATTTACAACATATGACACAGAAGAAGTTACTCAAGTCTTGCCCTGGTGTTGAAAGCTGAAAGAAATCAAGCAACCTCAATGAAACATTTTTTTTAAAAGACGGTCATTTCACAAGTTATATTACTTACGGCAATGGAGTATTTCCAAAAAAATTATTGCCCCACATTTTGGAAATCATTCAGTTATTACAGAAGAAGTAATTCACTAACTTTTGCATGCCATGATGCATTAACATTAAACAGAAGCTTACCTGCACCTGAATCTGCTGAAGCAGAAGATAAGTCCTTTTGTGTTGCAGGAAAAGAATTTGTCTGCGGCCCACTAAACATCTCAACCTTGAGTGAAGATATAGTCTCTTGATCATATACCTCTTTAGAAGCCCAGAACTCCACCATTTGCTGCAATCTTTTCCTATATTCCTCATTGCTTTGTGGATTATGATAAATTCTTGCTAGCATAGAGCCTAAAACAGGTTTAAACGCAAGGGCCTCATTGTCAAGGTCGTGAGTGCTTGCCCTTCGATTTAAGCTGCAAATTAGTAACACAAAGGTCAAGGACGTTGAAAAGCAGAAAGCAGAAACATGCATGTTAGCATCAATGTCAAGAAGACTATAAATAAGCAGAGCAAAATAAACTTGAGGTGAATGATCAAGCCAAGGCAAAACTTGCAAAAAAAAAGGGGCAATTGAAGAAAAGAATTCAAACCATTGACCTGGAAAGTATAAACAATCAAGGCACCAAAATCACAAGCCTTTGAGCAAGAAAGTAGAAACAATTAACAAACATCCCAAACAAAATCCACCCCATCTGTTTGTCTATTTTAAATTTT
>Ga0099826_10000346_pt1 | contig 21216 bp, 6 predicted proteins | sample Mtrugardesep15_FD_76830 | JGI IMG/M metagenome (GOLD analysis project Ga0099826, IMG submission 76830) | Root nodule microbial communities of legume samples collected from California, USA - M. trunc garden sep15 | ecosystem: Host-associated > Plants > Roots > Nodule | place: USA: California... | reverse complement strand
CTAGAAACATACTGCAGATACCTCAGTTGGGAAGGAATTGGATTCAACGGTGTCAACAAATGTAAAAGCTCATGCGGGGACTGCCGATAAATCATATCCAAAGTCCTATGCTCGCCATTATAAACCTTCCGATAAATCAACAATGCAGCTAACATGAAAGCCATAACGGGCCAACCACCACGTTCACAATGCATCAACAACACATTGTGTTGACCAAGTGATAGCCAACTTTCACTAGACCTTAAAAAGTGGTGAATGAGCTCCATTTTAAGCACAGGACAACCTTCATAATGTCTAGGATAATCCATTATAGTAATGTCATACTCAGATATTATATTTGCCACCAAACTCTTCGTCTCTTCCTCACGAAAATTGAAAACCAAAATAGAAGCATCAGGCACATTCTCTCTAAGCTGACCTACTATACCATCCATATACACTTTATACTTCTCTTCATTCCAAGCTTCCGTTGTGAAACAGCAATCAAAAACTACATTCACACACCAATGTTAATTTTAATTTATTTTTCCAATGAGAAAAGGAGAGATGCATAACTGGTTTTACACTGACATTGAAAATTAGACAGTTATTTTTAGAAAATGGTTATAATATATGCTTACATGACAAGATGATAAATTTGATTTATACAGCCAATGCACCTCTATTAAACTCTTTGAGTTCCACAATCAATGACTACTAACTAATTCATGATTACAAAATAAATTCAAAATTCATATAGGGTCATGCTAACTGTAGCAAAAGTAAGTATTTATTGCGAAAAAATAATATTCAAAATTTTGATAAATAAATTGACACAATTTCCAATATATAATTTCTATATTTGTACGCTAGGATATGTTATGGCATATATTATTCCCTTTCACAATTCTACATTTTGGAAATAATAATGTTGATGGAATTATGAATTGCACAAGAATAGTATGAAGAAATCAATTTTGGCGGTTTTTTGAAGAGAAGCGTGTGATTGAAGGAATTGAAAAATGAGAAAGAAAGAAAGAAAGTACCATAAACTCTGTCGCAGATCTCGAGGAGACCATCAGGAGGCTTACGAAAGAACAACTTGCGGAGCATAGCTATGTCCGCGAAGAAGCTTCAGATTCGAGTTTTCACGATAGAAAATTATGATTTGGTGGAGGGAAATGATTTAGCGTAAGAGTGAAGGAAGAGAATGGTGAAGAAATGAGTTTTGTTTTTTGGCAGTGAAAGAAAAAGAGAAAGAGAAAAGGAAGAAGAAGAAGATGGGTCCGTTCGTTTTCGTTTTCGTTTTGTTTCGTCGTTCGTAGCTGAGTGAAGGAAGCTATCTATCTATAGTTACGAACCGACTCATAGATAGTGACAGGTTTCATGACGTGGACAACGACTACCCGACACGTGTACCTTCATATCCACTACGGGTAATTTCTGTTTATTTTTACTGTGTCGTTCTCCGTTTCACCAATTTATTTTAACATGTGTTTTGTAATTCATATGAATAATAGTTATTTTGATTTGAATCTGTAATGAATAGTTACAATATTGTCAAAATAATTATTAGTATAGTTAGTTAAAATGGTCTTTTATGTTAGAATATTCATTGATATTAAAGTATAAGTTTTTTGATATATTTTCTCATTGTCATATATTATTGGTATTTATTTATTGTCATATCATTTTTTACATAAAAGTGTTAATATTAGGATTGTGGAATTATTTTATTGTTGAAGATCGATTATTTTGACTAACGAAGTAAAACGAGAGTTTTATTTTTGAAGAAGTGTAAAATGAGAGTATTTTTGAATTTTGAACTATTGTGATTATTTGTTAGCATTTAAGGACCAAAATGATTATTTTATCATTAATTCACAATAGTTGTTGGTTTTGAGGAAAAAAAGTTTCACTTTAGTACATGTGACACGTGTGTCCATGTTTAGAGGATTAGTGTTTGTTACACTTACGCTTTCCTTCTATGTATTTAGTAAGATTGGACATAAATGGCATAAATCGGTCCAGTTCGTTCGACCTAATAAGCATTATTGCGTATCGGGTTATTCGGTTAAAATAGGTGAATGTCAATGGGTTTCATTTGTTAGTAAGGATCGGTTTCGGTTGGGCTAATCCATAATTACCATAACTCATTTTCTCCATAATCGTAGGGTTAACAAAAGAAGAAGAAGAAGAAAAACGTATCTTTTTACATCATAAAAAATTAACAAACTAAGAGCAATAAACACCCTAAAAAAAGCAGTAAAACAAAATAAAAAATAACTCCATCAAAAGACGAGGAATGATCTTTACTGTCCAATATACTATTAGCACAATAATTTGCTTTTATGAAGACATGATGAAAATAAGTTATTCGACTATGTTGTCGGAGAAGAGAGGTGAACTCTTGGAGTAGTGGTTTAAGGGAGCATTAGAAGAACTAAAGTTTACCATGTCCACAATCCTAATTCAAAGATAACACATTTGAGGGATGATTCGGATGATTCAACACATTTGAGGAATGATTCGGATGATTCAACATTGCAATCAGAGCTTAAATTAGGAAAATAATAACTTATGCATTAACTTGCATTTGGATACAAGTTTAGAAATAAAACATAGGAGTTTTTTTCCTTGTAAATGGTGAATTTAATACTCCCATGTTAGCAAATAAGATGTTCTTTAGAAGTTTTTATATTTTTTTATTATATATAATTAAAGATATTAATGATAAAAGTTGTGCATTCACATGTGTAAAGTGGTTATTAGCGACATCTATACTTTCATTTTTAGTTTCGGCACAAGTTAGTTTCACCCTATAAATCATAGTAGAAACGTCCGACAAAATAGTCATTAGAATCTCAAAAGATTCTCCACCGACAAATTTATTGGAAGAGTGGAGGTGTGAACCATTTACATTGTTTTTGAAACAGTCGATCGGATGAGGTTGCGAGACAACTTGGATTATATGTATACTATAGGAGCAACCTTTGAAGCATATATAATTCAACTTATCTTTAAGGTAGATGAATGCACTAGAAAGTGTTATACTTCGTGTCGATCTACACAAGTATGAAAATGGGTATGATAACTTTTTCAGTCATACCAGTTGAGTTTGTGTTTTTCCTCATCATTTTTGAAGTTCAAAGAGCGGCATTTTATCAGCAACTAGTAAAATGAAGGAAATCAAATTCACATGGATTTATTCCTCTATACACACTAAATCGTCATGGGTCCTTGCTGTTTCAACATACTTTCTCCCCCAACGAAATATCACTAGACAAGACACCATGAAGTTAGTGTCTCATCTTCATCTTCCAACCAATATGTCTCGAGAATTTACAGCCTTCGCATAAATGTCTTGGTCGTCATGACTAAGCAAGTTTTCAATCTTATCCAATCCTCCAACATCCTCTATCATCTGAGCATACATATTGACATCTCCCGTGTTACCAAATCTTTTCTCTGCTTCTCCAACCTTCAGAAATTTCTCCAAACCTTTTTCCAGTCCCTCAACATCCTTTATCGTCTGAGCATACAAGTTGACATCTCCAGTGTTACTTAAGCTTTTCTCTGCTTTTCCAACCTTCAGAAAATTCTCAAGACCTTCTAGACAAACAGTAACTATTCTTGGATTAGGGCAAACTAGCAAATCACACAGAGGCTTAATGCAACCCTGACTCACCAAGTACCTTGTAATAACAGCAATGTGTGGTTAGTTAATATGAAAACTTTCAATGGTGCCAGCATGAAGCATAGCCATAAAATAACAATTAAAAATAACTTCACCTACTTGATATGCTCATGGGTACCACCAGATGTAACATTAGTGAGTGCCTGTGCAGCTTCATTTTTAATGTCAAACTCGGCATTTTGAAGAATATTGACTAGGGGAGCAATCAGACCAGCTTCAATAACAGCCTGCGTAATACATATAAGGTAGAGTTTAGAGCGCTTTTTCGGTAAATAAGCCAACTAAAAATTATGTACTTGGCAGTAAAATGCAAAAACACTCAAGCCTCAACCCAAAACAGAAAACATAATGCCAATAGTCAAGCGTAACAATACATTCTCTTCGGTGATGTATTTACAACAAAATTGAAAATAAGGGTTTACAATCACCTAAAATTCCAACTAATACTCTTTTTTCTTTTTGATAAAGAATCAAACTTATACTCTGATTGGTGTAACCTGAGAACAAAATATATCATCAACATGCGTCAAAATCTTAAATACATATCATCAACAAGAGGACAATGGTTATTATTGCACCACATCTCCATTTTAAATAACATGTTGCAATTTATATGTATGTGATACCCAAACATCAAACTTGAAGCAAAACATGAGCTTAAAGAAATTAACATTGTACTTTATTAAGCATGAAATTTAACATCATTTGAGTATCAAAAAGATGGGATTTATAAGCTTACCTGTATCTGCTCTCTGTTTCCAGCTGTAATGTTTGACAAAGTCCTGCAAGCTTCTTTCTTAATACTTTTCTTGGGATGAGTCAACAGGCTCAAAAGACATGGGAGTAAACCATGATTGACAATAGCCTGACAAAAAGAGTCCCACCAAATCAGGTAATTCTCACATGACACGTGTTATGACTTAATACAAGGGGTGAGAATATATTCATGGTAATAAATATTTGTGAATCACCAGCAGTGACTAGCAAGTAACATTTCGTTACTCGCAAGATTAATTCCCCTATCCCCTCAAAAAACAAAACTGATTCCTAGGCTAATATTTCTAAAATTCTCTATCAAGCTTCAACAACCACATACTCTAGCATTTTGGTGTTTTCTCTTAATCAAATTAAACTTACAAAACATACCAATCAATAATTTCAGATTATAGTATTTCAAATTTTAATTATATTTCCAAAATAACTAACACAACACTAACTCAGTACTTTGCTCAATAAAAGGTAAATTTAATTAGCAGCTAATTATAACCATTCCCGATCCATTATGACAATACCTGAGTCTGCATATCGTCTCCAGATGCAATATTTCCCACTGTGCGAAGTGCAGGAAACAGCGCTGGAAGATATGACTCCCTTCATAACATGCACATACATTTAGAGCCAAAATAATCAATACTTGCAATAGAACATTGGTTGATGAGGGATATAAGAATTGGTACTTACAGAAGGAGTTGCACCAGTCTGCCACATACACCTGCCTCGATCACCGCTTGGATATTGTCATTTGTTCCATCAGAAAGATACGAGAGAGCCCAACATGCCTCGGTCAGGACGACTTCATCTTTGGAAAAAACCAAACACTCGAGAGCGGGAAGTGCTGGCCTCACCTGTCCATCAAAATTCTAGTATTAATACACAGATAAAGGTCATCTCGGAGGTTCAGTTGTATTTTAACAAAAAACAACAACTACCTGCTCAAGTGCGGGTTGTGGCTTGCCCCTGCAAAAGTTTGACAGCGTCCAAATGGCATTTCTCAGCCTATAAAGCCCTTCTTCCTCATTCAGCTGGGATAAAAGTAGGATCAGGGCACCGTGACTGAAAACAAGATCACGACCTCTAGGGGAGTCGCCAGCAATGTTTCCCAATGCCCACACAGCCTACAATTTCAGAGTGTTGGTGTTCAGCAAAAGAAGAAAAAAGGACAATCCCGGTTCTACTGCTATTTCATTTTAGTATAAACATACCTGGCCCCGAACATCGTCACTTGGTGAACTAAGAAGCTACAAACATTGGTACTGCCCCATGATGTTCTCAGAAGTTCCAGCTGCTATGTTTGTGAGTGCCCAAGCAGCCTCAAGCTAAACAAACAAAGTCACACAAACAAACCACCAATCAAAACAACAAGATTTCAACAACACCACATTGCATAAATTTCCAAAAGTTTAAAAAAGAAAATGACTAGTTTGAAACCTGAAGTTGAGGAAAATCCTCCCTATCTAGAAATTGAACAAAACGAGGAACAACACCAGATTGAATAACTTCATCGATCGGAGGTTTGTCTTTTACACAACAAACATCAAGAATCAAAGTAACACAATGATAATGATAATCCATTAAAAACATCAAATAAAATCAACAGTTACCAATGGAAAGACGCTTCCGAAATTCCGTAGCTGCTTCAAGTTGTTGGATGTTATCATCGGACCAGATATTAGCAGCCATTGTGGAAGACTCTCTTCTTAACTGCAACATATTAGCAGCCATTTGGGAATTGATACGCGAAACCCTAGTTTACTATTGAGAGAGAGATAAATAGGGGTTATGTTTGAATGTTTAAATAGGTTTGGGTTTTGGGGTTGTCTTTCGTGACGGTAGGAGATCTTGACTGTGCAATTTGATTCCAATTAAAAAGATTTAAGGGAAATGCAAAACAAATGCTACGGCACTTGATAAAATGTTCAAGTAATTTTTTACAGTTTACTTGGAAATTAGAAATTATGTATTCAATAGTATAATGAAATACAAAAATTATGATTGGTTAACATGTTTTTTCGATGTATCACAATTAAGGTTGAAAATTAGTCGAGTCAAATTGAATTTGTCTGAGTTCGACTCGATAAGAATTGGTTTAGCTTGAAATTCGATTCGAGTTCGATATAATTTTTTTAACTCGAGTTGGGTTCGTTTAAAGTTTACTAACAATTCGATTTGCCTCCTTAGATTTAACTCATTTACTCGAATCATATATCTTAAAAGTTTTTTTTTTAAACAAAACCCAAATTTTTAGATCTTTCATATTTTAATTTTAACTTCCACTATATTCATATATTTTTCACATAGAAACTACTGCAACACAAAAGAGAAATTAACAAAATATCAAAACAAAGAGCATCAAAGTTTTTTAATTTTAAGTTCCACTATATTCATATTTTTTCACATAGAAACTACTGCAACATTGAAGAAAAATTAACAAAATATCAAAACAAAGAGCATCAAAGTTTGCATAAGAATAGCATCTCAAAATAGACCCCTTCCCTCCGTCCTAAAATATAAGCAGAAATTAGTCAACGAAAATGAATGTATTTGGTACAGATTTTTAACCAAATACATTAACTTTTGTTGACCAATTTTTGCTTATATTTTTGGACGGAGGGAGTACTTAAATTTCACTCTACACCACTCAACATTCAATATATGAACAACACAAAAGAAAACTAAAACGTATAAATCATAATAAAAATAATTCAGATTTGAATGATAGTAGAAAGGAAGAAGATAGTTATAGAGAGGAACGAGGTTTGTTCAAGAATCACTAACGTTCGAGGTGAAGAGTTGAATATTTGTTAGTTGCTTGCCTTTTGGTTATCACTTCATTTAGAGAAAAGAACACGGTTTTTTTTTGTTGGAAAGTAGAGTAATGGTTAAAAACCAGGTTTAAGAAACAATGTACTATCTCCGTTTTAAAATAAATGTCATTTAAAGTTTTTACATATATATTAAGAAATATATTACTTAAAAGAAATAGAGATTTTATTTTATCAAATTATGCTAAGCAACTTTCATTAAATAAAAAAAATAATATTTTGGAAGTAGCGTATATCATAGTATTAATTGAAAGGTACAATTGAAAAAAATAAATTATTATTGCATTGGAAACTAAAAGTGACATCCATTTTGAAACAATATTTTTTTTTTCTAAAACGCCACTCATTTTAAAATGGAGGGAGTATAAATTAGCATTAGTTAAAGGAAACGATAAGTCAAAGTTATACTTTTTTTTTTGTGGTCGAGGTTTGAACCCCGGACATTACATATATTATGCGTTGTTCATAATTTGTATACATATTCACAATAAGAAAACGTAAACACTGACATAGGACGTTTGTCTAACCAACAATTATTTATAAATGATGTATTTTTATACTTTTATCAAATTTTATTTGTTCAAATAATATTGCCCAAAACATTAAGTGTCAAACCCTATAATTAACTGGACTCGATTAGCTAATCCATACAGAGTAGTCCAATTTGACATTTATGGACACTATCTTTTTAACATTAATTTTTTTTAATGATTTTAATACTCTATCTAACATTTATTTCCTTGATTGAATTCATATAAATTTCACATTTAAAAAATTTAGCTCTCTTAAGTTTATATTTAATAAAAAGTGAATGTTAAATAGAGATTAGAAAAAGAGTATTTTTAACCTTTCTAATTCCAAATAAAACACATGATGAAGGAGAAGTGAATAATTTAAGCATTTGTTTATAATTGAGTTTACTCATAAATTAAAGGTTGTCGTAAACTTAACTGATAAAACAATGTATTATATACGTAAAGTATAGGGTTCGAACCGACCAAGACAGAAAAAAGAACTCATATTATTGAGTTGAATTTTAAACTGTCGAAAAGGATTCATTTTAAGGTGAATTTTCTAAGTTATTTGACAACAAAAGAAGTGAAGGGAAAAGGTATGAAAGGAAGGATACATGCGGCTGCAATGGTCTATCGATCTGTGTCCACATTTGGAGGGGCCCACACCAAACAAAGTCTCTCTCTCTCTCTCGCCAGATAAAAAAAGAGTTTATCTTTCAGAAGACTGAGAGAGAGAGCGCTCAATTTCATCTCAAAAAATGGCTTGCACCTCTGCAAATTCATTACTCCAATTAAAGGTTTTCCATTCTTTTCCCTCTCATTCCTTTTCACTCTTAAATACAATACAAATATATACCTTAGCTTTATACGGTTTTGTTTGTTTTTGCAGGGTTCTTCTTCATTCCAGAGGCCAGTTTTGAATTTGAGAACAAACATTTCTGCTCATTACTCACCTGGTATTCTATTCATCTTCTTCCTTAATTACTTTACTATTTTGTTCTCTGCTCTTTCAATTCTTCCTCAACTTGTAGCAATTGAGTGATTAACAAAGAATTATTCAACATTTCTTTGCTTCAATGCTAATGCATGCAATGCAATGTGGACCTTATGTTCAATTATTATTAATATGCAATTATGTAGGAATGATATAGGTGCCTTTCTACCAAGCACGAATACTCCTCAGATTAGACGTCTTTTGGTGTCGGATACAATTCGTGTCCGACACCGAGTTATGTCATTTTCTCAAATTATTATTGGCGTCAACGTGCCTGTTGTCTAAGTATGTGCTTCATAGGTGCCTTTTAAATAATGAATTTTCATTCTTTTTGTCACAGGCTTATTTAGCCTAAAAGGTGATGGGTTAATCCATAAAGGGTTCAGGTATCAAAGTCAAAAACATTTGATACCTAGAAATAAAGTTACAGTTATACGAGCTGTGGCAATTCCGGTAGAACCAGCTCCAGTGGAGAGTGCGGAGTACAGAAAACAACTAGCAGAACGATATGGTTTTGAGCAAATCGGAGAGCCGCTTCCAGACAATGTTACATTAAAAGATGTCATCACTTCTCTTCCTAAGAAGGTGGGTTTTCTTAAGACTTATGTCATGTTTCGTAGTGTCAGGATTTTATCATTAAATTTCAGAATGTAGGGTCACTTCTTTAGATTCTCTATTTCTTTTAATTGTTCTCCTAAATAACATTTTCTGGTGTGTTTTCTTCTTGGCTAAGGATATTAAGGAATTGTTCCTTATAGCATGGTTGTGTACATGGTGTTCAGATTTCAATTTTTATTTATATATAAATAATGATAATCATTTTAAATGTTTGAAGGTTTTTGAGATTGATGATGTTAAAGCATGGAAATCTGTTTTCATATCTGCCACTTCCTATGCGCTGGGGCTTCTTATGATTTCTAAAGCACCCTGGTATCTACTTCCTCTGGCTTGGGCTTGGACTGGGACTGCTGTAACTGGGGTTAGTTCAACGCATATTTTCCTTATAATTACTCGTTACTGGTTTCTCAAAGCCTTTTAACTTCTATCTCTCGACAGATCTTCTCCTCTTGAAGATCTTGGACATAGGACATGATTTGGGTGTAAGTTTTGTGATCCTCTTTCCCTTTTGCCACACAGTTCTTTGTTATAGGACATGATTGTGCTCACAAATCATTTTCAACAAACAAACTGGTGGAAGACATTGTTGGAACTCTGGCCTTTTTGCCACTAATTTATCCATATGAGCCATGGCGATTTAAGCACGACAAACATCATGCAAAAACAAACATGTAAGTGGTGTTCCCTTCTATTTTTTGTTTTTCTAGGTGCATCTTGTAAATCGTTTAGCTTTAAATGTATGTTATAGACGGACTGGCTAATATTTCTATTCAATGCATGAAGTGTGAAACTTGCTTAGTTTTTTGTCCTGAAAACCCATTATTAATATATATTTCAGTAGCTTAATCAAGGGAGGAAAAAGAGATCCACAGCTTAATTAAAATCATTAACGAGATTCCAATCGTTATGTTAAATGCGTCGTTTCCTTTTCCAATCATCCAATGGACATGCATTCTCTGTCCAATGTGTACTTGATAGAACTTGCAAATTAGGAACAATGGAACAGTGTATTGTTCAATGAAAAAGATGAATTCAAAGGCTCTACATCGAAGGAGTGATTAATCCAGAGTCACAGACTCCTAGGAACAAATGCATAAATGACCCAACCACCTATTCTCTCTCCCTCATATATCAGAATCACATGGAATCCATGGACTCTTCACTAACTAACTAGCTGTCTCCCCTTCTGGCTCCACTGTCTTTCTCCTCGTGTAGACTTTCCATATGGTGGAGTTGCTTCTATAATTGGCTCATCATGGGTATTAGGCCCCACTGAGCTATCAGTACTTTGTGCTGAAAGTGTAAAATTCAGGCTTCATACAGTATATGTAAATCAAAAGCACTGTATAAGATGTGTAATCCATGTGTGCACTCAGGATATAGCTTTTCTGTTTCGTTACTTTTAATTGTAAATAATCTCTAATGATACAGGTTGAAAGAAGATACTGCTTGGCAGCCTGTTTGGCAGGATGAGTTTGAGTCAAGTCCATTTTTGAGGAAAGCAATAATATATGGATATGGTCCATTTCGTTGCTGGATGTCTATAGCTCATTGGTATGGCCTTGAAACGTTTTTATACTGTTCCTAAGGACTATTTCATTAACTTGACCAGCCTTGATTTCAATTTTTTGACATTTAGTATCTTAGTTTATACCGTATCTTGATGCATCCTAATTTCTTTCAGGTTGGTCAGTCACTTCGATCTGAAGACGTTCAGACCAAATGAAATAAAGAGGGTGAAGATAAGTTTGGCTTGTGTTTTTGCCTTTATAGCAATTGGATGGCCATTAATTATTTACAAGACTGGAATCATGGGATGGATAAAATTCTGGTTGATGCCATGGTTGGGCTATCACTTCTGGGTAATTTCACTTGTCTTGTAAATTAATATTTTGTTTATCACCGTGTCTTTTTTGTTTTTATTTCTTTTGTTTGGATGGATCTTAATTACTGTTTAGCCTAGATAGAGAGGAAGCTAATAATCAGTCACTGGATTTTTTATTTTTTTTAAAGAGTAATCAGTCATTGGATTGAACTTTGATTTATGTATTGAAGTAGAATTGGTTAGCGACTATTACCGAGCTTTAATGTATATATAGGGCCCACTCACAATCTTATATTAAAAGAATGGAACAATATAAAACTATCCCTGGTTGCATGCGTTGTATGCTGCCGGAAAATTTAGGGCAGGATGGGGGAGTTCAGCAGGGGCCCTGATTCCGTAGAAACGATGGTTCTAATTTTAAATTTTCCACTATATTACATGTAGTTTATTTTAATAAAAGTAAAAAATGGCCCTTAAGTCATTAAATTTATTGAAGAACAACCATGCTTTATCGCACAAGGTGAGGTTAGATACGTAGATCAGACAACACTGTGATTCCATATCTTATAGTAGGTTAAAAGATATACCATTTACCTCTAAATATCTCTTAATAGTCTGGTCTATAGTTTTTCCTGGTCTCTCAACCCGTAGGTGTTGCACTATTCTCCATCTGGTCAGCCCTCTTTATTGTTGCTCCTATGATTATTCTCCTAACATGTCCAACCCACCCGAAGACAGTATCCTATTATCTTTTACTATAGTGGAAGCTATCCTATAGGTCGTGTTCACTATAATCCCCTATAGCCGCTATAAATGCATTCAATGGTTTATTTTATTAATTAGAAATGAGTTTAAGTCTAAACGTAAAAAGAGAAAATCGAAAGAAAGTTTGAAGCATATTCAGAGTAGTGAAGATTCATTTTAAAGATAAAAATGGATGAGTATACAGTACATTCAAGTATTAAACAACTCAAGGCAAATGAATCAGAGTGTATTCAAAAAATAGCAAGATCATAAAATCAATTTACCTATCTTCATTGATTTTTTTTTACAATGGTTTAATAACAGGTGAAACTTATTGTACAAGTTCAACATACAAAGCTATGATACTTTCTATCTTTTAAATGATAATTTTGTCATTTAAATATATTGACTGTATACTTTTACTCTGCTGGTGAATTTTCTACAGTACTACACAATTTATTAATTATAGATAAATATAACATTGTTTTTTTTACAAAAAATATAATGATTTTATTAAAGGAAATACTAGTGTAAAATAAAGTGTCTTGGCCAATTTGAAAGCATTCATGTAATGTAAGCCTCTAAATATGTTATCAGGTTAAGTTAGACCTTTATGTTTTACCAAACCGTTAGGTTATACCTGAAAAATATGTTATCATGCTTTCTTTTTTTAACTTTCGAGAGGTATTTCTTTGCTTTAGTAGTTAATTTATTCCCCTCCAAAAAAAAAAAAAATTTAGACTGTGTTTGAATATGAATTTTCATGATGTAATTAATGCTGTGGGCCATATATCTAAGATGTATCCTTTTGCTGTCAATCATAGATGAGCACTTTCACCATGGTACATCATACTGCACCACACATACCATTCAAAAACTCAGAAGAATGGAATGCTGCACAAGCACAGCTTAATGGAACTGTTCATTGTGCTTACCCTCAATGGTAATGTATTTTTTCTGCTTGTTGTATTCTAATTTATGTTTTTCTTGCCATTAATAAGACGCATGGATGTGGTATATGCTCAATAAGTTTGCTACTGTTGATTTTTTTTTCTTTCACTGCTCTTTGGAAATGAGTGTTATTTTATTCCGTGGATACTGAATAATTTATCGACTTTGCTCTACATATTCTTTGCATTTGCACCGTATTAAGGAAAAAGGACAAGCAAAGTACTTAAAATATGATCAAAGAAAATGGATAGTCGAGAATGTTTACTATCTACAGTGGCATATTGCAATTGTAGTTGATATTTGAAGTGAAAGAGATTTTTTTTAAGTGCTTGTGTGTGTATTGCATTATACATACAAATCCATAATTGATGGATGGTATCTCAGGTTGATTATCATGTCTATTATAAATCACCTTAGAAATGTTTTAATGCTTACAATATCCCGATGTCCATGTAAATCTCTTGCCTGTGAATTGTAAAATTTAAGTATCCTTATGTTACGCCCCCTGTGTTGCTCACATTTTATGAACAATCTTAGTTTTTCCCCCTTCTTCTCATGATTTCTTCAAAGTGCAGGTTTGCGAAATTAACTTGATGGCCATAGGATTGACTAACCGCTACATTCTGACTTATTTTCTGTACAGGATCGAGATCTTATGCCATGATATTAATGTCCATATTCCACACCATATATCCCCGAAAATTCCAAGCTATAATTTACGAGCAGCCCATAAATCCATCCAAGAAAATTGGGGAAAGGTAAAATCAATAATGTCAATATCATTTTATGCTTCTTCATGAAAGAAACGAGGGATTCCATTTTTCTTTCACTTTTTCCAGTCTTAATATTAAGAAAAGTAATGAAAATGTTAAAACAGTATTTGCTTTGCCACCAAAACATACTTTTCGATACAAGTCCAAATAAAAGATTTGGAAGTTTTGTTTATTCCAGTCATGCAGATTTGTTTGTGTTTCAACAGTTAATCAACTCTAAAACATGTCTAACTAAACTCTAATTCCATGGTTAAAATATCTAGATGACATTTTAGCTAATTATTGGTATTATTTTGTTGTGTTGGAAAAACAGTATCTGAATGAGGCTAGTTGGAATTGGCGGTTGATGAAGACAATCTTGACGGTGTGTCATGTGTACGATAAGCAGCAAAATTATGTCTCCTTTGATGAAGTTGCTCCTGAAGAATCTCGTCCAATTAGATTTTTGAAGAAAGTAATGCCTGATTATGCCTAATTAGGTCCAACTTGGCTTATTTTCATGAAAAAAAAATTATGTATCAGAGTAGGTAGGTATACCATTCATTTTCTTTTTTACGTGTTCAATAGTATTGTTTAATATGGTTCCATTTTTTATATCACATAACAAGGGGAAATTACTTGGAGCTCTCTTTAAGTTCACATCTTATGGTAAGCATATTATCTAGTTGCAAGCCCTGAGAGATATTCATTAGGTTAATGTAGACATTATATTAATCTGAACGTGATTTTTCTTAGGACGATCACGTTGGAAGAGTATTATATTATGCATAAACAGATGTCTAACGGATATAAAACCATGTGGAGTATGTTGTTTGAGACTTTGAGCTTAATGCCTAATAATGAGTACTGTCATTTTTTTATGCTTTGTTTTTATACATCACTGACATAGTAACATTTAAGTATTTGTTTTCTTTTTGGTCTAAGAAAAGCTCATATTCAACCATAACTGTTTGCAAATTTCAAAGTGGAACAGTATCCTAAACAATACATTTCCTTGTAGAGAGACAGAGAACCACATTGATCGATATTGTTATATTCTGATGTTTTGCATAATATCTAATTTTGATTAAATTAACTGTCACAAAAAAGTTTGATTAAATTAATATTTAGAACTTCTAAACAGAAGATAGTGGTTTGGTTGACAACCATCTGTTAACATCATTTGTAATAACTCGAGACCTTGGATTTATACAACGTTTGATGGATTTGGTGAAATGCAACCTAAAGAGTTCAGAGTATATTTTACGCAATACTAATTAAATAGGAAAAGTGAAGTGACCTAAAAGCTGCAACTCACCCCACCCACCACATGCTAAGTAATTTCTCATTATTCCCTTCACCATTCTAATGCAAGCAAAAGGACTTCATCTCATTTACTCCACCTCCACGTTAGTTAGTTGCAAAAGAAAAGGTTAAAAGAAAGGTACAAAAGTGGATATGACCTTATCAAAAGAAGAAGAAGAAAAAAAGGGAATAACTTAAGGCTGGTACAAATTTAGAATCTTCAAGAGATATGAAGTGATGTATGAAATTCAGTACACTATAGTAAAATAAGCAATCCACATATTATATTCTTTGTAGATATAATACATCAGCAGTAAAACTATATGTATCATGTATGCATAGTTAACAACTACTCAATCTCGTTCGTATATACAATGTTTTAGACTCAGCACTATCTTGAAAAAATTGCAGAAGCAATCTTGTTATGACAAACCAAGGAAAAATTAAACTTAAACTAACTAAATCATATAATTGGTGGTGTAGGAGTCTCCCATATATCAAAAACATTCTCTTCACTATGAAGTGCAAAAAGTCTATCCCCTCCAATGGAAAAATCACATATTGACCCACCATAGCTTCGTCTTAACCTAGACGTTAAAACCCATTCAGGTCCACAAAACACTGAGATACAATCATTCATGGAAGAGAAAAGTTGTCCACCATGCAATGCCAATTTAGGGTAACAAGGTTCCTCAGGCATCTTCCCTTTCATCAACCTACTTCTAGAACTCCACCTCACACTGTTAGCAGCAGAACTTCTCAAATCCATGAAACCCAATTCCTCAAACTCATTCACCACACAAATTGAACTATTATCCTCCATTGCTATTGCATCCCTCACCCTTTTCTCATCCACAGCCAAAGTTGCACCTACATCAGACCAACACCAAACCATTTTCTTCTCTCTAAAATCCAAAAGACTAATATAACAATTATCTTTTCTTGGAAACATTGTAGCAACTAACAAACAATTACTACCTTCTAACCATTGAAGCTTATCAGCATCACCAAGTGACCAACCTAAAGGCTCATAAAAAAAATCAATTTGTTTACCAGTAACTTGATCCCAAACACCAACACCATATTCATTACTCCTTCCTTTACAACTAGAAAATAATTTATAATCAGAACTGAAACTTAAAGCACCAGCAGTATAACTTTTAACATGATTTTCATGACTAACTTGAAATTTATACCTAAGTTCACCATTATGAGAACTAAACAAACCCATTCCACCATCACCACGACCAAGTCTTTCACTTACACCTATAACAATATTGTTAGGGTCAACCCAACCAACATCGTTCACTCTTTGATAATCAAGATTAAGAGGACAATGTTCTTCTAACATCCAATCATAAACATGAACCATGCAACCATGAGCAACACAACAACCACCATCTGGACCAGCTCGAATTGCTGTTCCATCACCAGGTGCTTGTCCTTGAACAGAACAAGATAATCTTAACCTATTACCATCAAATTGACCCCATTTTGCAGAACGAACATGATCTAGAACACCGTAAAACAGAGCTTCTCTGTAAAGAAGCTTTTCAGGAACATTTTGTGGGATGTAGAGTTCACCTGTTCGTAGCAGATCTAAGATAACAGAGAAACAATCTGCGTTACGATCGATGAATTTTTCACTTTCATTATCTTGTAACAGATTCCAATTCTCATCTAACATGGCACCCAACATAGAATTTCTTCCTGCATTTGCAAGTGTTGTTGCTGTTGTTTCAAATACTCTGCCTCCTACGTTGAATTTCACTCTATCGTTTTTAACACCCATGATTTGTTTCTTTCAAATTATGAAACTTTTTCAGAAACCCAGATGGGAATTAGGTTCAATTCAACGAATTTGATGAACACAGGATTTTTGATTTGTTTCTATAGAGAAAGCTAAAAGCAGGGGAGCAATGTAATTGCTACGAAATATTGAGAAACATGCAAAGATTATGATTTTTTTTTGTGGGAAAAAACAAAAAACGATGATTGTGTTTTAGAAGGATTGAAATTGAAGAAAAAGGAAATGGGTATTGATGAGATCAGAGGATAAGGGTTAAGTAGTAATAATAATTGAAAAGGGATGGGATTGTCGTAAAACAAGAAATGGATTTGCATTGAAGGAATAATATTTATGGCTTTAAAAAAGAAGAGGGTTTTTGAAATCGTGGGATTTGGCGAAAGAAAGAAAGAAAAGACGAATCAAATTGGGTGGAGCGGTTGGAATTCAAAACAGAATTGACTCGGTTTCATTTCATATCATCTTCTCTCCCTCTTAAAAGTCACTCTGTTTTTCTTCTCTCTCTGTTTTTCTTTTCTATTTTCTTTTTTTGTTTTTTCTTTAAAAAGTTCAATTGTATATTTTTTATATTATATAAGGAAATTTAGTAGAGTTGAATTTTAGGAGTTCACCAAAATAGACAAAGCTCCAAGCACAAAAAAAAAGTTTATAATGACAATATGACACATAATTTTTTTCTATCTTCCACAAGGCTTAGCCGCATATCACGTTGTGGTCGGACAATGTCATGTAAAATTTCCATCACATGCCCACACAAGTGGGGTATGTAGGAACTATTATCGACTAACAAGATACTTTCTCTATCTAGAAGTGAAAGTTAAACTCCAGGCATCAATCTCAAGTTATTATTCTCCACTTTATAAAAAAAGAAAATGTTAATTCGTATCTTAAGAATATAAGATAATGATCTAAAAATATAATTAAAAAACTAATGTTGCATATAAAATATATAAGTTTTTTAACTTTTAAGATTATGAATACATAATTTTCAAGATTATATTACTGTATTTAGTTTCTTATTTTGTGTCCTTAGCAAAATTAGTAACTTTATATTCGAAACAACAATTTAAAAACTTTTTAAAAGTTGACTTGACCACTTTTTACAATTTTTCAATAAAATATTTCTATTTTTGTTCCTTTATCTAATGTTCAAAGACACTCTTTAACATTTCTCAAAAAATATATCATATAGTTAACAAGAATAATCAGAGAAAATCACTTCTCTTTATTTCGTTTATCATTTTTTAAAATCTTTATGAAATCGTTAAATGCTACAAATACATAAAAGTGAAGGATAATTCGGCCTCTTCAAAAAATATTATTAAATAAAAATAAAATGAAATGGACTTAAACTCAACTTATGTATCCATATTGTTAAGCGAAATTCTATCCGATTACTATTACAAAGAGAAACTTATTTTTAAAATACATTGAATAACTGATGTATCAAATTTATATTATAAACAAGTCCATCAATTATTCAATGTATTAAAAAATATAAATTTTTACTAATAGTAATTATAAGGAGTACATTGACCCTGAATTCGAACTCTAAATCTCGTGATTATATCTGAGTTTCATCATGTAATGTTTTTCCTTTCCTCTACAACCAAAAAACCACAAGTTGGAATTTGACACGTTTTTGGGTTCATTGATTTTGATTGGCCTCAAGATTTAATGTAATATATCTTTCGTCATTAATTTAAAATAATTGACGTGGGGTCCATTCAATCACATACAATTAATACCATAACAAACGGCTGTCATGAAACGAGGTTTTTAAAGGTAGCTGGCTCCTTAGTTAGTTCTTCACACGAAGTCAGCTTTCTTGCGCGGTCTTTGCCGTAAAGAAACCGCGTCATGAGAATCAAAAATTATTAATTTAATTTACTTAATTAATTAGTAGTAAAACTGGAATTTGGAAAAAGACTTTATGATATGAGTAACCCCTATTATATTTACTCTTTGAACTCTGTAAGATTGCAAGGCAAAATGAAGGTAGAGGAAGGAAACTGCACTATCGTTTGTGTGACATTTGATTATACCAATTTCCACCGTAAAAAATTTATTTAAAGAAAATGTTAACCAATGCCCTGCTCGAACACTGGTTAAAGAGTCAAATATAGTAACATTTATATCGAGAGGTGTGTAATCAGTGCATTAAAAACTAAAAAAATATTTTTTTTTTAATTTAAAATTTTCTCTTTTGGTTTTCTTAACAAGTGCTTAACACGACCCTTATTTAAAATGTGTATACAAGAGTGTTTTCCCTTTTATGATTATCTTAGATATTACTATGATGGATAAACACAAGATAGGTTGCTCAAAAACAAAAAAAAAAACCACAAGATAGGTTTATGCGTCAGCGTTTATCAACTGGATTTTGACTTTTCCATTTGTCCTTTCATGTTAAGGTAGGTTCCAATTTGCCTAGTAAAGTAGTAGAAGTTTATTTTTCCAGTTTCTGCTAGAAAAATTAAATAAAAACTCCATACTGCTATGTGCCCCTTGATTATAGTAAAATAGCAATTTATTCGGAGTTAATAGTTATTTTAATGCTAAATGTATAAGAAATAGTCATAGTAATACTCAATATATCAGCAAAGACCAAAATAGACCCCAATTTATTTATCAAATGAAAGACCATTTCCTCCTTTGGTTTCATTGTCTTGTACTCAACCATTGGATTGGATTGGATTAACCCTGACCCACCTCTTTAACTCCAAGTAGCGGACCGTGGACGGCAAAAACCTTCACAAGGAGCACGTCTTTTATTTATTTAATTAGTACTGGTAGTATTAACTACTCCTCTTTAGGATCAGAGATTTTGAAAAAGTCAATATATTCCAAATACCAGTAATTTACAAATAAAACACAAGTAAACAAAATAATACGAATGATTAGATTAGATTAGATTATATGAGCAATTGAATAAAATCATCGTTTTTTTTTTCTTCATTTAACACATTTTCTTAACATATCCCTAAAAAAATGTTCTTTAACATGTGTGAAGTGGTACGCTGCAATATTTATTTTCAGATAGATGGATTAACATTTTTAAGGTCATGCTAAATAGTATCTCAATGATACTGGTTAAAGAAGAAAAATATATATTGAAAAGAACATTTTTGCATTTTCAAAAGTTTCATGGTACAAGTTCAAATATGGCTACAATATATGTTTCTTTTTTTATTTTTTTTGGTCAAGACAATATATGTTTCTTTAACTAACCACTAGTTAGCAATTTAGATGTTTTTAATCCTTGGTGTGACTTGGGAGATGAGAACATGACACCGCGGGTGGACCTTGTCTTTGATAATTGATAGCATGATACTAAAAATTTCAGACCATATATTGATATATAGTGCTATACGGTTTGATCTCTGACAACAAGTTTGGAGGCTACTATGTGATGGTCTCTATCTTCTTTCCCGTTTTAACTTTTGAGATAAGGGAGACGAACGAGGATGTGGCTGACTGCTTAAAAAAAGGTTTTTAACATAAGTTAGGATTAGCACTAGAATTCCGTAACTTCTTAGAGACATAACATAGTACTTAGTAGATAAGTATTTACTACTTCAACTCAAAGACATTATGGAAATCATAATTTATTCATTATCTTCGTCTCATCTTATCTCACTTTTTGGTTGGTATAACTGAACATTTCACCAGCAAGTCACAATTGACATTGCATCAATTGTCTAGTAAGTGTCGATCATTATGTTTGTTGGCACGTGTAATGCAGTTTCTAAGTATACATTGTTATCCTTTTCATACGAAACTTTGCAGATACAATTGCGATAGAAACCTCGTAAAATATATGGTCAAATTTTGTGGGCAAGATGTTTTGAAATAAGTTAAAATCATGCAAATATGTGAACTCTATGTCATTTCATTAACACTATGTATACAAGGAAAAAAAAATCACTCATTTTGTATAAAACTAGCAAATGTATATATCAAACATATATATTGGGCAGTAGCTTGTGGTAATGACTCGAATAAGTCTTGGCTAAAAAAGTGTGTCCATCATTCCATCACCAAGTCTTCCTAGGTTATTTCGTTTGTGATTTTAGGATCAAAATGATTCAAAACTTAAATTGGAATGGATTTATGTGGAATGAGAGAATCATCTTGTGATTCATGGTATCGAATTTTGTATTACCACCTTAAAACCGCTTTAGCGCCTCAACCCATATCATTTGGCCACACATCACATATGAAATTAAATTGATTGCATTCGTTAATATTATGGCATTCATTTGCAATTTTGTCATGTAATAGTCAGAACCATCATGAACATGAACCAATGATAAAAATCTGACACCATGTAACATCAATCTATGAAGCAAGCATCAACTTAGATAACAAATCAAAATCATTTAGAGGTGCAATTTGCAAAAAGAGTAACAAAGAAAAAATAATTT
>Ga0099826_10000345_pt1 | contig 21268 bp, 10 predicted proteins | sample Mtrugardesep15_FD_76830 | JGI IMG/M metagenome (GOLD analysis project Ga0099826, IMG submission 76830) | Root nodule microbial communities of legume samples collected from California, USA - M. trunc garden sep15 | ecosystem: Host-associated > Plants > Roots > Nodule | place: USA: California... | reverse complement strand
TGTTTGAGAAGAACTCTACCTGATCAAACAACGAAGGATCTAGTATCTTGTCCGAGGAAAGACATTTCATCAATAGTTGATCTTGTGTCAAGCCGGCGGCGTGGACGACAGCGTTTATGTACTCATATATCAATTCATTTTGTTCAAAATAACATTTTCCTCTATCAAATCGATCCACTGGTGAAGAGTCGTGTTCCTCAAATCGAATTTGTAGTGGCTGAAGTCGCAGATTAACTGAAAATCATGAATGAATGTGTTACAAGATTAAATTTGACATGGTAAGTAAAGAGGTTAGTTGGTTTTTCTAAAACACTTCCAACTTTTCTCTATCTGCAGGGAATATCTTATTTTTAAAATATTATGTCAACTTTAAGAACATAGCCAGAGGGTCTTCAAGGTTCTAGGGCAGGAACTTTACCAGGCTGACATGCGGAGTAGCCAGGGTCATCATCGGAGAATGGTATGTCGAGTACAGATACAGGACTTGGTCGACCAGATACATCTGTACTACTTTCTAGCTCTTCAATTTTATTTGTGATGGAAGAGTGAGAAGGGGACGACAGTGGAGATGATGGTTGATTCTCTTCTTTTACATCCTGTAAAATAATCAAATGATAGTTTACTTTAAACAAAATCTTAAATTAAAAGAGGCTTTGAAAGCAATCTTAGCAAAGATATCCCCCAAATCAGTGATTTATATTAACATATATTCAAGTGAGTGAAATCACCTCATTCAAGCACTCGGAACATCTACCATCATCAGGAATTTCTGCAATATCATGATTTTGTTGGTCCTTCCCGGCAATACAACCATTTGGATTCGAGGAAGATTCCAAAACATTTATATCTTTTGTGAATTCTACATCACCTGCACAAAAATTAAGAAAGGATAAATGAAAGAATATAAGTAACGCAAGAACACACAGACTGAAGTTTATCATAGTATCTATAATTTGAATCATGTACTTTGAACTAGTACCTTCAGCAACCATCTCATCTCCAACAGGATAACCGGCTTCAGCAGTATCAACATGACCAGGATCATGCGAGAAAGTTGAGTCTGACTCAATTTCCAGTACTTCATTAGATCTTTCATTTTCACCACAAACACTTGACTGGTTTGCTGAATTACTTGTTTCCTGATCTGGTTGATCAATAGAGGTTGCGTCCTTGTGCGACAAGTGATCCTCCAAAGTTTTATCTGAAGATGAAAGTCTTGAATGTGCAGTCACAAGATGATGCTCCAAATTCCCTCTAGGACTCCCAAGAGGAGAGAAGTTGTACTCAGGAAGAGATAGTATTCTGCCAAGGGTTTTAGGAATCTGGCTGCTAGAAATGCTTGTGTTATCATCTCCGTTATCTAGCATCTCAGATAAATGTTTCTTAGCCTCAACATATATGTTCGAAACCTTTTCCTTCGTAGAACCACTTTCACGTTCCATATTAAATTTGGAGTCTTTCATTGTAGCAGTCTTGTTTCCTTCCACAACATCAAACATAGGTCTTGCAATTTTTTCAGTGAAGAAATGGTCTTTATTAGGAGATCTCATTCCAAATTTATCTTTACCAGCGGTTTTTCCTCTGGAGCCGTTGTTTTCACGTTCAGCATTGAGTTTGTGGTTTCCATGCTTCTCCTTTCCTATAACATGTTTTAATTTCCTTTTTATCTCTGTAAGGGAAAAATGTGAACCAACTCTCACTGAAGAAGGACCTTTATAATGGACAATATCACGAGAATCAAGCGGTGAAGCAACATTGCTTTCACATTTTGAATTTTGCATGCCTGATGGTGCAGGTTTCAGAATGACAATTCTATTTGGAACCTCAGTTTCTGCATTTTTATTTGTTGGAACTTTCGATGGAGACTTTACCTTTTTCCAGAAAAATTTACGATGCTTGCGGCTGACAATCTCCCTAGTTTGTTTTAGATTGCGAAGGTCTTGTTTGGTGAAGTTGGAATTAGCAACAGAATTGTATTCTTTTTCAGTTTTCCCTTGAGCATTCTCCAATTCCTGAATATATTTCAGTAAATGTGAATTTGGATCTTGTAGAAGTTTTAGAAACAATTCCTTATCTGAGCTTATAACCTGAAGTGTTTCCATTAGTTCATTTGAACAAAGGAAATTGTTATCTTCTACCATATCTTTCCCATTCAATATCTTTTGATTCACAAAATCATGAATTGCATCTCTTGCAAGCTCTTCAGAATTGACATCCTTTTGGTTTGATTGATCATGAATTTTGCTATTATCGTCGTCATGCATCAAGGCGCAAGCACGTTCAATTTGACAAAAATCTTCCATTATCTTGTCCAAATCAATATTATCTTTTGATTGTTGGATTGAGTGCTGATTATGTGAGAATTCTGATTTCGAAGTGGCATTCGGATCATTGGTGTCCATATCTCGGCTGTTCTTGCGAGATTTTCTTTTTCTTTTAGAATCTGTCTTCAGGGAATCTTCAGACCCGAAATCGGTTTGCTTTGATTCTACAACATTATTACCTTGATCCTTTATTTCATCCTGGTCAATGAACATCTCTTCTTCTATGAGTTTCTTCACACTAAGCTTGTCAGCATCAGTTGCAACTATTAGTCTCTTACTCTCTCCTCTGTCCTGAAACATAGACGATCCCGTTATATCAGCACATGACTATGCATAATGTACGGAAATCATAATCTATCACAACTTGTGCTCAATTTTTGTTTTTTAAACTTCAAATTTTTAGTTGAAAGAAAGAAAAAGGATCCAGAGTTGGATAATCATATGGATGAACAAACTTACCAAATTGCCTTGATATTCTTCATCCAAATTGCTCAACGCCTCAAATTTGTTCTTGGTAAGTACAGCACCTGTAGAGACAAAAATATAAAAGTTTAACGATTGTGATGATTATTTGCAATGAAAGCATATTATGATGAACGATGTGAACTCAAACATTGAGCAAGACACAGACATCACACATGGCACAATTGCTTCTAAAACAGATTTTCAAGTCCAAATTATTTAGCATACACCACATTTTTTTATTATATTTAGCATACACCACAGACATTCCTTGTAAATATACACATATGACAAGAGCAAAGTTGACAAATTATTTGGAAGTAAAAAAATCAGACATTGATTTCATCAAAACATTACCAAGAGCAAGCTTGTTGTTGTGCCTCTTATCAGCAATCAACCTCCGAGTAAAGCGAGCATGGCGAAAATCAAACATACTAATAAATCCCCACATACAACCTGACTGATCTTTCTCATATTGCACAGGAAATCTTTGAGACCTCTTTGCCATATCGAGATTATTTGGATTTGGCACAGTTGACTTCCTTCTTTAGAATCTGTTCTCTTCTCCTTTTCCTTGGGATGCTAATAAGGTAATCTTAGCCTTTTGCTGTCTATGTTCATACAAAACTCCTCAGTGGCATAACCTGATAGATGGAGATACACATTCAATAAACAAATGCTTTTAATAAAAGTCTTAAAAATGCTACATAATCATAATTTGTGAAGAACACCCTAACAAGAAGGGACAAATAAAGCAATACAAATTTGCAAACCAAACTAATCTCTTCATGCTAACAAGTACATACTCCTTGTCACATGATTAAAGAGTTTAGGCTCAATAACATACTCCCTTAGGACTTAAATATAAGTGAAAAAAGTACATGTATTTGATCTATATCCGGTCCATATTTGACCGAATTCCGCTTATATTTAAGTCGGAAGTAGTATATAGTTTGGTCATATGAATCATCAATTCCTCAAAACACAAAAAATTGGGTTAGAAAATGAAACAAGATGAAACTAAATCAAGTTAGAGAGATTGAAAATAATGGCAACTAACACTAACTACCTGTTGTTCAAGCTGAAAGAGTAAAAGGTAAAGATGTAGCTTGATGAGTCCAATTACAAAGCATCAAGAAAGTCCAATTTCATTCCCTAAGTTTCACAATTGAATGAAGCTATCTAGAACAATATAAGCTTCTTTGGAGAGAAAGGTATCAATATTCAATGCTTTTTTCTTCATGCACAAGCCTTAATTAACACAAATTTCAAAGAAAAAGCTGAAAAATTCAATTATCCACTCTTTGCAACAGATTTACAGCTCAAAAGTTCAGAGATTCCAACTCAACTTTCTTGCAATATTGAAGAAGAAAAAAGTAATGATTAAACTTAATGGAAAAGTTTTATAATCACAAAATAGAAAAAAGCTTCAAATACAAAAAAGATTAGCACCAACTAAGATAAAACTCAATGATTTTTGCATAACAGAATTGATGAATGCAAAAGCAATGAAAACTATAGCTTTATGGTGGAATTTTGCTACAAATTTAGCAGAGACTATAGACAACAAAAATGAAGGATTTTTTCAACTGGGTTTGTTTTTTACAGCGAAAAAGTGAAGAAAAATGGAAACTTGCACCGACCCAGCATTGAAAAAAAGGGAAAGAGAAAGAGAGAGAAAGAGTGGGTTTGGTTATGTTGAAGAAGACAGGGTTTGGTTATGTTGAAGAACAGACAGAAAAAGAAGAAAGAAGAAAAGGGACACTAACACTAAGGTATCCTACGTATGTTGGGTCCACACTCCACTTATAGTTTTTGTATTTTTAATGATGTGATTGTAATTTGATTCTACTCAACAAAAATGTTTATTACATGATGCAATTATGTATAGTTTGGCGTGAATATGATATTATCTGAGTGCAACTGCAGATATTTATCATAAAAATTGGACTGGACTGTAATCGATAACAAAACTCTTCATGTAAAAATTAACCTTCTTGCATTGCTATGATCGTTTGATTAGAATTTGATGTATGGTTAAGTGTTATCCTCTTGCTTAAATGTTATTGGGTATTCAATGTGTATACATGGTAAATTTTGAAGATTATTATTACAAAATATTTATGTTAAAATACCAAAAATACCCCTAAAATACTTCTTTTTTTCATTTATTCCTTTTGTTTTTATTTCTCAATTTCACCCTTAAAAGACACTAGAAATTTGGATTTGAATCCTTTGGGTAAGAGTTTTTTTTTTACTTTAATTTAATGAATATAAAAAAATGTATATGTATATCTAATTATCGGAAGGGAGCCCCTAATATGGACCTCTTTTTTTAGGTCAACTTATGATCCACAATGAAGGACCGATAATATTGGGTAGAAATCACTTTAGTTATTTTTGTGGTATACAAGGTAGAAATCACTTGTAATCTTATACCTACGAAGTGGTTTTTATTTGTGTAATTTTGTTCGTTAATTAGAACAAAATTGACGGCTTTGTCAGTGTTTTATATGGTTAGAGGATTCGACCTTTGAAGTTATTATGCACAAAAAATGTCATAAATATTGATGGTTCCAAAATCAGTGTGGAAAAGGTGGCCAACGATGGCGGCAGGAGCAGAGGTCGTGACCGATCAAGGATTCAAAGGAAATCGGCTTTTTGAAACTAGATTGCTTGGGCTTGCACCAATTTTCAACAAAGAGATAGATGAGTCAAACGAGAAAACTGGTTTCAACGACAAGGGACAAAGTGTACAATGTGAAATGAAGATGTAAACTAGAAAGAAAGTGTAGATATCCACTCTTGTCGGTGATTTGATAAGGAACATGGGTGGACCCTAAAAAAAGAGGTTTATATTAGGGTCTTTCCTTATGGTCTCTTGTCTCTTACATTTGTTTGTAAATTATCTTAAGGATTGTTTACATCTTTTTAAAGACTTAAGGGCTATTTACATGAAAATATATAATTGAATATATGTATTAATATATGTTGCAACTACTATTTTATATCGACAATACATGTCAATTAATTCTTTTTATTATTAGTCGATCCATTTTTTAAGTGTATGACTCACATGAATAATGAGTTTCATCTAATAAAAAAATGAATGTTAGTTGCACCAAAAAAAATGAATGTTAGAAAAAAAATATTCATAACACTTTTTTTTAAGAGTTATCGAGATTAGAATATAGACAATTTTGATTTGAATCTATGTGCATTCATAGATAAATAAACCCTCATCTCCTTTATTTCTTTCTCTGTAAAAAAAGGTTTAAGAGTAAACTGTAAAAATGAACGCCACTTTTAACCAAATGTGTTAGCTTTTGTGCTTTTCATACCTTAGAGGGGGACACTATCATTGTAGATTCATTCATATTCATATACAGGCTCCCACCATATGCTAAACTAAAAAAAGCATGAAATATGTTGGAAATAAACTATTAAATGAAATTCAAAAGTAGAGTAGAAAGAATAAAAAAGTTAAACTGATATTTTTTTAAACTTATATCGATTCTCTAACTAAAATTGAAGACAAAAAATCGTTTCCACACCAGAAACAAACAAATGTAATCATAGATCAATATAGTTTGATGCTTTTATTCTACTTATTTAATCATTTTATAAAAGACAACTGATTATGCATATTATAATATTTTTTTTAATAAACATATTATAATAATTATTAATATTCGATTAATAGTTGTAATAATTTGCACTTTATCTTTAAATTTAGGTGAGATAGATTTTAAAAGTGGCTCATACATGATTGACTTTGCCTATAGTGGAGGATATCTTTTGAAATAAGAAAAAAAAAGTACACGTGCTTATGTCTTCAAACAATTAGTTTAACACACACAACTTCTTTGTTATATATAATAAATAATTTATCTATACCAAAATTAAACTCTTTTGTTCTCAAAACTAAACCTATTTTTAATATGCAACAACAAAAAAATAATTAAATCTAATAGTCAATTTTTTATAAACAACTAAAAACATAAAATGTCACATAACTCAGATAATTTTTTTGTAAGAAATCGTTGCATTACAAACTATAGGATTTTCCTAAATGTTATTTCTATTTGTTTATTTTACAAGTTGCCTAATGGTCCATGCATATTCAAATAAATACATACATTAAGAGAAAATTTGGCAACTCAAATTCAAACACGAGATTCCACGTTAATTATTCTTACAATCAAACTACTAGGGTGTTTTGTGTCAGCAAAAACCATATGGTTCTCTCCTTTGTGTTCGGTGGATGTTGGTAAAGAGTTTGGACTCTCCAGATATTACAGTAGATGACTAATTTAAGTTTCGATAACATAATTTTTTCTCTTGATTTGAAGATTTTTTCTCGAAAAATTATTAACCTTTTCATCAATAACTACATATACACATTTAAAAGACATTTTATTTTAGTGACAACTGTAGTTCATTAAGAAAAAAGTACAATGCTGAGAATGATCAATGACCAATAGTTGTAATTTGTGTTGAAAAGTTCCTTAAAAAAAGGTCCAATGCTGAAAATGATCAATGACCAATAGTAGTAATTTGTGTTAATTATATTTAATTGAACTAAGTCAAATATGACATGACTGTATAAGCACGCCATAATCAATAATCATGAGTCACAACTCGAAATTCATTTTAAAATTTATACATACTTTAATTGGCTTCAAATTCATTATATTATAGAGTATCGTATATTTTTGAAGAAAAAGTATAAAATAAGAAATAAAAATAATATTTATGCAGGTCATATAAAACCTATCTACTCAAAAAACAAAAGTAGTATATATTTTTTTATATGAAAAAACAATAGTATACTGCTTCTGTTTTAGAAGCATATCTTCATACCAAGTGGGGACATGTTGTTGTAGGTGTGAGGCATGCTGCAGATTAATTTTGGGTCTTGCAACATGTGAGAAGCAGTTAGGCCTACAAATAGCTAACTTTGGGTCCACAATTATTTTTATTTTTATTTTTCCCAAACTTCAAGGGTGATTAATTGTTCAATATATGCCTCTATGAGACAGAAGTTAGTGATACTTGTATTGTAAGTATTACCCCCTCTACCAGCTGGGGGCACTTCTATTAATATTATGCATGGTTTTCATAATGATAATAAAAATCACATAGCAAAAAATAAATAAAAATCATATAGTATTAAATAGAGGGTGCAATTCTTTTTCATTTCTAATTGTACTTTAGTGATGCATATACATGGTGGTTAATTAGTCATGAATAAATTAAATGGATAGAATAGTACTTAACAAGCAATCAATTATCTCTGTGTCTTATATATTTTGTTCTCACATGTAGCACCTGTATTATAGTTCTGGAATCTATTGGAGTCATCAATAGAGCTTTTGTTTTGAGTAATTGAAAAAGGTCTCAAGGGTTATATCTTTGGGACCACAAGACATGGAATCTAATCTTATATCTAACTCATTAGTTACATATATTGTGAAATCATGACTTGGAGAAAGGGATGGGATACCTTGTTTTGGCATACAAATTAGGCAATAATTATTTTCTCAGCATCTGAAGCAGAATTCTTGTTGAACCTTTTTAATACTAAGGAATGCTACGTACTCACTTCATTTTATTAATCATTATAGTTGGTATATGTGGCTGCCATGCCACCTGTACATGTGTATTGGAATGAGAGAAATAGGGAAGCACAGTGAGGGGGAAGAGAGGTTAGGGAGAGGTGGTAAAATCCTCTAAGGTAAGAAGAGAAGTGTCAAAGAAATTAAAATATACAATTGAGAACAAACCAACTAGTTTATTTATTTGTCATCTGATTTAAAAATTAAATTGTGATCTAAAAGACTCATTAGTTGGATCTTCCTTTGGTTTTTAAAACATTGTTCATGACTTTAAAGAAACAAATGAGAGAATGAGTGTTTTTTTTTCTTCTTCCTATTATACCTCCAACTATTTTTGACGATTATTTAGAAAAAAGAACAGATGTTTCTTGCAGGATCATAAAGGATCAGGAGATTTTCACATTGGACTTTAAGTAATCACATAAGTGTAATTAGGTACCACGTCTTTTTATAATATTAATCTTATGGGTCTTCTAACTTATATATTGTTTAACATCTATTTTTTCGTCTAATGTTAGAATCTTACTTACACTTACCGGTAATCTCTCCCTCAAATGTGTGTTCATCCAATCTTATGAGGATGCTCCGTCTCAAACGAAATCTTTATCCACTCATACTTTATCCACTTGGCCTGTTGGACTCTTTTACATTTTTTTTATTACATATTTATTTCTTCACTTTATTCTCTAAATCAAACATAGGAATTGTTGAGAGTTAATTTAAGTTAGATTAGTCGAAATAATGAGATTACTTGTAGGACAAGTAATATAGTGATAGAGTTAGAAATTCGGTTATGACAGTTGAAAGTTGGTTAGAGTAGTTTGTTATTCATTGTGAGAACTTGTAGCTTTATTTGAGATGTATAAATACCTAATACGTGAAAGCGAATAATTCAATCCATTTGATACACTTTGTGTGAATGAACGAAGTGAATTGTTCTAAGTTCCAACATGAATAATTCATAATTGCTTAAGTTAAAACAACAACAAAAATATAATAAAAATTATATAAATGTGGGGCAACTTTGAGAATTCTTATATATTTGTATAATTGAATTAAATAGAAATATATGCTAAAGTACTAAAACTTGGCGTGGCATGATCCAGTCACTATTTGTACCATTGGTGATTATCTAAACAAAATCACTTATTACTGTGTGAAACATATGTTAGCATAGTATATTTGTGAAAACGGTCATTTCATTTCTTTAGCTTTTCCTCAAAGCCATATACAATATAATTAAAGGTAAAGTGAAGGGCTGGTGGGTGGGTGGGTGACATAATTGAGGACCACAAAGAACTTAAAAATAAGCACTCACTCCTAATTCAATTATTCATGTACCAAATATTTCAATCTTAATTACATGCATGGTATGGTAGAGGCATGTAGCAATTTCATTTCACCTTTCATATCCCAATTCTTGAATATGAAGCAAGAATTCTGGTAAAAAGATGTGATTGCCTCTGCCTTAGAAAATGACCATATACATGCATATATTAATGGGATTAGGGATGAAAGATTGTTAATGATGATTAATTAAGTATCGGGTGCTACTTAGTCAAGCTTTTTGTCTTGATCTTTCATTATTTTGTGGTGGGTGAGGGTGAGGAGCCACATTCATTCAAATTGTGATTATGTTAATTAGGAAAAAAATGTCATTTCTTATAGAATTATCAATCTATTGTATGTACTTGTCTAATTTGTTTGGCAGTGTTTGTGTTTGTGCAGAGGACAAAAAAGGTGGTAGTTAACATGTTATTATGTGACTTGTTGTAACTGATGGTCTATAATTTTTATTTAAAAAATAATAATTGATATGCCATTTTTGTAGCATTAAAGTATTAAAAGTTGAAGGTTAACCTAGTTAAGAGTAGTCGTTGCAGGACCAGTCTTATGCAAGTGTATCAAGGTCTTTGACATAGGGTCTCAAACTTAAAAGGGTTCAAAATTTGAAAGAAAAAAAAAAGGAAAAAAATTTATACCTACGAACAAAATCCGTCACTTAAGCAGTGTTGAATTTTTTTCAATACTTTTTAAATTAAAATTGTCGAAATTACAACGGGCCTCCGAATTGCCGGAGATGGCCCTGAGTCGTTGTTACTTGTTAGAACTTATTAAATTTTGAAAATTCATTTGTACCAATTTTTTTTTAATTAACAAATTGAATATGAAAACGGCTCCTTAAATGATATATAAAATGTTTAAAAAAAGAAAAGAAATTCTAGTCTTTTTTATTTGAGAGGAGAAAGTATCGTCTTGTTAATCCTATAATAATCTTTTATAAGTCTTATGAGATGCATATTATTTACTTAATCAACCATTAGGCTGCAATGCATAAAAGAAAGAAAAAACATTAGACTACAATATTGTCATGTTTGACACATATATTTCATCAAAACCTAATGTTTTTAAATGTTAATATCTTCTAAAAACAGACACAAATTTCTTCTATATGTTAGCTTTTTTTTCCCTTCTCTTTCTTGGATAAGCTCTTCTATTTGCTTATATAGTCATCTTCATATATATATTTTCTCATACAACTAATTAATGGCACAACTTATAAATTTTGAGCTAATGTGGGTGGGCTAACTCCATCTAATGTCTTTAAGCATTGTATTCTCCCTGCCTGCCTCTTTTATACATGCCAAGGGTTCTTAATCTAATGATTAATCTATATGATATCGAAGAAAAATAAAAGTAAAATCAACAACCATAGTTGCATCTCTTCAAAATAAAAATTGCAAATATGGGTAATTAATATTTAGTGAAAAAAGCTATAGTTAAGAATTAATTCGTTATATTTTGAATGCAATATATTTAGAGGACTCTATTTTTCAAAATGAACATGTCAAATTTGAATTTGTAAAATCTCATTGAGTTTCTTCAGTATGAGATTCAACTCAACATAACCCATTTTTGTTGAACAAATTGAGTCCAAAACTCACCTAATACACCCCGATACATTCATGGTTTGGTTTCTTATGTTCAAAGAGTTCGATTGTTTTGACCCAAAAAAGAGTTTGATAGATACACTCATCACTAATCTAAAAGTCATTTGGCACAGTTTATCTTTTTGTACTTTGCATATTTATATATTTAAAATTAGGGTTCATATGCTCTCCATCGTGTTTTTTTTTACAAAAGTATCGTTTATCCTGTCCATTTTTTTTTACAAGAGTTTTAAGAATATAAATATAATAATGTAATATTTTGTGGGTCCAATTATTTTCTATACGCTTCATAACTCCTAATAAAGAGAGAAAATTACGAGAGGAAATAAAGATGATTCCAACTCTTAAAATTAAAGGTATAGTTAACATGAATTGACTATATGATCCATAATGACCATATTTGAGAAATAGACCCATCAGATCTATGTTAATATTGTCCAAACAGAATCAATTCAATTTTTTTAAGGAAGAATCGATTCAATTTAAAAGCTATTTTTACTCTTTGATATTTCACCATTTGGAATTTATCTATTTATATAGATCCGTTCAAATGAGTAAGTTCAGAAAAAATGATTTTTTTTGAACAAACAAAAATAGATTTTATAACTACAAACAAGCAGTCCCAATAGCATAAGGTGTGCCAAAAAAAGAACCTACTTGGGTTGACATGGTGGTATTGACTTGAGATCTGGGAGTGTGCTCCTCCTCAAGGTCTCAGGTTCGATTCTCTTTGATGTCAATTTTGAGGGGGTTAGTTTAGCTTCTTCAAAAAAAAAAGGTGTGCCAAAAAGACTACTAAAGAAACACAATGTTAGTCGGACAAACAAAAAGTAATTAGCCAATGCCCAGACAAGTAAAAGGGCTCGACCACCACCTATGAGTGCCAAACACAAACATTGCTTTTTTAGCTTTCAGCCACCCTAAAGACAAGGATTTAACTTTATCCAACAATCGGGGAATGGGAGTTACAAAATTATTAAACTATTACGTTCATTTCACACAATTCAGGCACAAAGAAGCCAAATAAACTAAAGAAAAGAACGCCTAGTTTTTCCACCACCTCCGAAAATCCATCCAATCCCACACTAACGGCCATAAAGATGTAAAAATGATATTTTCTTTCTTGGACGGAAGTGGTTTCCCCCACCCTCAAAAAATAAATCTAATATTGTGTCGATCATTGGTCAAAAGATGGAGAAAGGAATAATAAGAAGCATCGGAAAATATGAAATTAATAAAAAAAAATGGAAAATATGAAATTAGTATAAAAAATAATATGAAAGAGAGAACTAAAAATCAATATCTGCTTAGAGATCATATTGGTTTCACAATAAGACAAACCAGCTTACATAAAATAGGGTTTAACAAACTTTCTAACAACTAATCATCCATTAGAATTTGGAGAGTATAAATGTGGAGATTCTCAGGAGGCCATGACAAATTCTACTAAAACCATTTGGGTCATGGTTGATGTGTACCTTGATATATTGATTAAGAATAAATTTTTAAAATTATTAGAGTTTAGAATTTTCCAATTTCCCAATGAGAACTAATGCGATATAAACACGATACAATTTAATTCTTTTTTATTTATTTTTTAATTATGTATATCGTAATAAGAAAGATGGATGACATCTCAGGTTCTTATTTGTGAGATGGGACATAAGCCATCTAATTATTTTGGACTTATATATATTGGACTTATAATTGGTGCTAATTCGAGAGGGGAGTATTCTTAAGATTTTATAATCACCAGATCAGAAAACATCTCTCCGAATAAAAATATCAAAATTTATTTATGAGAAGTTATTTTTAAGGTTGTCTTGTTTCTAGATTACTTCATTTCTTTTTCAAGATTCTAAAATTAAATAGCGAAACTATCTAGTTAAGTGGAATCAACCGGGTTTAGCTAGAGAAAAAGGTGATTTAGGTGTGTGTGATTGTGACTTTTGAACTTTTAACCATGCTTTATTAGATAAATGGTGTTAGAGGTTGAGGTAGAGAAAAATGGTTTATGAACTTAAAGTTTTAGCAAAAAAAAAAAAAAATGGACCGCTAAATGGTGGTGTGGTTATAGGTCAAAGTAGAGATTCATAGTGGTGGAAATATATACAAAGGGTAGGGGACAAGTTTTGATACGACCAAGGTAATTGGTTTTCGATAAACTTGGGGAAGATCTTCTGCAACGGGAGGGATACATTGTTTTGGCATGATTCTTGTGTTAGGGAGTATGTGCTGTTACAAGATCACTTTAATATATCACATAGTTTTGCAATTTATAAAAATGATTTTGTTGTCGATATGATGATATGATGCATAAAGTTCAATGACTGATAATTTTATTTCGCAGGAAAACACACATGGACTTGGAGAAACATACTTGATGACAACATTTTAATCAAAGAAACCTATCTAATGTTGACGTTAGAATCGAGCAATGAGAAGTTCCAATTATGTGATTTGTGTGTAATAAAATTGTTTTGGTTAAATTTTGCCTCTTTGTGTTGATGTTGTTACAAAATAGACTTCCTACAAAAGATAATTTTGTATGTGTGGAACAACTTTTTTGAACATACACTGCGTGCGTTAGTGGTTACGGTGTACCTGAAACTTCTCATCACTTATTTTTAGATTTTTATTTTTAGTTTGGTTTAGATGGGTATTAGTTTTAGTTTTATCATGTCAAATGTTCTGCAAAAACTCGCTCTGTCTATCCATAGTTTATTTGAATTTTTTTTTTTTGGTACAAGTTTATTTGAAATTGTAAGATATATCTTGATTATTTGATGCATTTGATTTGGATGGTTTGTGTGCTAGTGATTTGAAAAACTCAAAATACAAATATTTTTCAAAAAAAAAGTTAGAATTAGGTAACATTTAAAATATATTAATTGTTATCTTGACGGTGGCTCAAAGTAAACATAAAAGGTTTAACGGGCAAATTTCATCAATTGTAGACACATGTTATTATGTGTTTGATATCTTAGTTTTTTTTAGTAAAAAAGAAATTTTATATTAAATTAGAACAAAAAAAAACAAGTACTACTTAACAAATAAAATATGATGAATTATCAAAAATATTCATCACATGGTTAGACTGAAAAAAATGTCAACCCATATATAATACAATCTATGTTCGAGACAATGCCCATCTTTATATCTTTCGTCAAATCTATCTAAGTTTAATTACAAGACGACTCAACATTCGATCTTTCATTAATTATGCAAGAATTGTGTCGCCCGTTTCAAAACCAACTATTTCAGCACGTCCATTCAAGTATTAAAAGTTCCATACATCGTTGAAGAATATAACAATTGTTTGGTTGAGTTTAACTGATTTTCATTATTTTGTTATAATATAACATTTTTACTTTTGTCAACATTTGATACCAACAACACTTAAATGGAAGCGATTCGAACCCGATTCTTGTATACGTAATGTAATATCCTTAATAACCGAGCTAAACTTATGATGACTGAAATAATTTGTTTTAGGATCTATAAAAAGACTAATTTGACAATTTTAATTTTGAGGGGATTAATTTAACATATATTTAAGATTTTAATGACTAATTTGAATATTTTTCTTATTTTAAGTTTAGAGTAAAGTTTTATTTTACTCCTTTTTTTTTTTTTTTTGAAAATGGCTAAAATGAAATTATATTAGCAAAGGGCCAAGACTTCCCAATACAAGGCGTGCCAGAAAGAAAAGCCTAAGTCAAAAGGTAAAGTTTCATTTTAGTCTATTAGCGTTAAGACGGGCACTCCATGCCCATCTGTCTCGTCTTCTTGTTGTGCTAATGCATATAAATTACGAACAATAGTTTTTTTTTTTTGAGGAATCGAACAATAGTTATTTTGATTAAAATCATTTTGATTAATTTGATTAAAATTATATGAATAAATAATAAATATTTTACACTTTCATATTATAACAAATTATACTTATCTTTTTCAATGATACCAACAATATAACAAATATAATATCTTTCACAAAAATATAACAAATCTAATATAAATTTTTATCTTTTTTATTGATATCAACAAAATAACATTCTTATATTCAAATTTGTTTGAGGGTATAATTGAAAAGAGAAAAGGTCAGCCCAAAACATCCTATTTTCTTTATATATAATATAGATAAAGAAAAAGTAATTATATTTATTAAGAATCAAGATATACAAAATAAAAAAATAATGAATGTGTTATCTATACTCTATATAAGAGAATATGAGATTTTGGTCTGGCTTTTTTGTTATTCCAAGTATACTTTTAAACAAATTTTTCTATAATAATGTTATATTGTTGATGTTACTAACAAAGATAAGAATTTTTGTTATGTTTGTTATATTATTGTTGTCATTGAAACAGATAATTATGTTTGTTGAGTTTGTTACATTTTAAAGTTACAAATATTTATACTTATAATTTTAATCTATATAGAAAAAATTATATAAAATATCATTTGTAATTTACACGTAAAATTTCATAAAATACTGTTGATAATCCACACACGTTAGTACAATAAAAGAGCGGAAAGACACGGTTCTTAATGATACTGTTGATACCCATGGTCAAAAGTCTAGTAAACTTTTAAATTTATATATAAGAGTTTGTAATTTTCCAATTTCCTAATGATACCTAAGGCGATAAACATGACTTCTTTATACAATTTTTATTTTTAAATTATGTATATCTTACTAAGAAAGATGGAGACATGGTTCTTAACTCTAAGTTGGGACAGAAAGCATTTAATTATTTTAGACTTTTAATTGGTGGTGATTCGAGAAGGGAGTATTTTTGAGTAGGGGGCCGGGCATGTTTAAACATTATCGGCTTCTATGTATCCGCTTTCATCTCCGTCCTCAAATTCTTTTGGAGGTAACAATTGAACATCAACCTTCACCTTTGCTTCAAATAGGAACGGGTTTTCATGCTCCTACCTCCACCGACGAAAACAGTTTTAAAATAAATAAATAAATAAATAATTACATGTTTTTCCATTTTTTTATATCAACAAAAAAACAATAACTAAATTAATAATAAAATATTTAATAAACCTCTTTCAAAAAAATAAGTTAACTCTAATAAATGTTTTTTTTGTCAAGCTAATAAACATGTTTCTAAAGAGTAACAATCTATTAAAAGAGTTTGGTACCTATTTTCAAGTTATTGTGCAAAGATTAACTAGGTGGGGCAAAGTGGGTATAAGCATCCTCCGTACTAAATAAATGGGTTTTCCCTGCTTCACACCCAGTTAAATTCGAAGTAGGGGTGGCTAAGCCTGGGCTGGAGCAGGTTTTGTTGCCATACATATTTTTTAGATCTTATTATCGTTAGAATCAAAAATCGTCTCTCTTGATGAAAAATAACAAAATTTATTTATGAGAGGTTGGCTTGTTCTTTCTAAGGTTGTCCGGTAAGTGTTTTTGGTTTATTTCATTTGCTTCTTTTAAGACTTATCATCTCTAAAATTCATCAAAGAAGCCTATCTAATATTGACGTCAGATTCGAGAAATGAGAAGTTCCCTTATGAGATTTTGTGTGTAACAAAGTTGTTTTGGTGAAGCTTTGCCTCTTTGTGTTGATATTGTTACATAATAGACTTCCTATAAAGAATAGGTGCACCTAAAGAATAATCTTGTACTTGTACTTAGTGGAACAACTTCTTTGGACATAGATTGCGTCAGTGGTTATGGTATACCTAAAACTTCTCATCACTTATTTTTGGAATGTTCATTTTTGGCAATGTTTGGAATCTAATTATTGACATGTCAAATATTGTACAAGAACTCATTTTTTGCAATGTAAGGTGAATCTTGATTTGATGCATTTGATTTGAATGACTTATGTGTGAATGATTTTAAAAACTCAAAATACAAATTTTTCAACAAAAAGAGCTTGAATTAGGTAACATTTTAGAAACTATTAAATTGTTGTCTTGGTGATGGCTCTAAGTTAATAGAATAGGTTTCAAGAGTGAACTTCATCAATGGTGGACACATCCTATTATGTACTTGAGATCCTTAGTTTGAGTGTTATGTTTTAATCTTTTTGGTAGCAGTATTGAATTTGTTAATGAAAATATTTTCTCAGAAAAGAATATACTGATTTATATACTATGAATTTTTTGTTTTCAAACGAAATAAGAAACACTACTTAAAATTTAAACTCAGCTACGAGATCCAAAAAGTAAAACCCAAATAAAGATATTTTGTCTAACAATACCGGCAAGACAATGTTTAGCATGGGGCAATTGCAAAATCTCCCCAACTTAGGCTCATCTAGATTGAACCATTGATTAAATATAAAATAATATGAATGGCTAGGATTGTCTTAATATTTTGACCGGTAACTTGTACAGATTTTACATATTACATGATTTTTTTTAAAAGAAAAACATTTTTCTTTTTAAGGATTATTTATCTAAAAGAAAAACATGAAAGATTTACAAAATGGATTTGACAATAATGTAATGTATTTTGAATTTTTCCATTGCAAGCACGCTTATATCACCACTAAGATTTTTCTACTATATCTTAATAAATATTATTATAGTCCGGTGAAGAAATAATCGTTTTAATCAAACTTGGTCAAACTATGGATTATCAATGTCCATTTTCTCTCACAACGAAGAGTTAATATAAAAAATATTTATTAAAAAAAATATGCTAAATTTGTTCAATAATTTTGTTTGGGTATTAGGGTGTGTACTTCATCAATCATTTTTTTTGTCAAATAGTATAGTGGTTAAAATTTAGCTTCAAGATGAATAAGTGGAGCATACATGGTTCGAACTTTGACTCTAACATAATTTATACAATATCCATACCAAATAAGTTAAGCTCGTGGGGACCAATCTTTAAATATAATATCATATTTATATATTAATTTATTTTAAAATAAATTCAAATCCTTATTTATTAATTTTGTTAAGTCTGCAGCATTTTAACCTAATAATTTTCTCTCCAATTTGCTGTATTAGGTTAGCAGTAATTTAATCTAACAAATTCCATCTAAAAAAAATGCATCGCACCAATTTCATTCATATCATGTTGCTTTTTTTTTGACAATATTTTATACACTTATTTAATACTAAAAAATCCTTATTTATTAATTTTTTATTTTTTTTAAGTAAAAGTTGGTAGCGGTGAGCTAACCAACCCAAAGTGTATTAAAAAGAAAGAAAGCAAACAAGGAGGGGACTAGGCCAATACTCCCAAAAGATTAGTTACAGAACCTATAATTAGGCCAGCCTAATTTGTTTTTACCAAAAGTTTCTCTAATAAATAGAGGAGTTTCCTGCCAATACATTTTTTGATCCAAACTTAAAAAGGATTTTTTACACTTATTTAATACTAAAAAAATCTTTGTTTATTAATTTTTTATTTTTTTTAAGTAAAAGTTGGTAGCGGTGAGTTAACCAACCCAAAGTGTATTAGTATTAAAAAGAAAGAAAGCAAACAAGGAGGGGACTAGGCCAATACTCCTAAAAGATTAGTTACAGAACCTATAATTAGGCCAGCCTAATTTGTTTTTACCAAAAGTTTCTCTAATAAATAAAGGAGTTTCCTGCCAATACATCTTTTGATCTAAACTTAAAACAAAGTTGGCCTGGATGTCTGCTACTTGATTACCTTCCCTATAAGTATGAGTGATGATAAAATTCATTGATCTAAGATGAGTCATTGCATTGCTCCATCTGTTTCTTAGATTCCAAGGGATAACAGAAGAATTCTTAATGGCCATGACCACCAAAGAGGAGTCACAATATTTGATTCCATCTGTTTCTTAGATTCCATCTGTTCAAACCATATTTGATTCCAATGATTCTGATGAGCAATTTCTATAGCTAACACAATGCCACAAAGCTCAGCCTTATAAGAAGAAGAGATGCCAAGGGGTTCAGCAAAGCACATAAGCATGTTTGCTTCATGATCTCTGAAGATTCCACCACAAGCAGATGGTCCAGGATTGCCTTTAGATGCTCCGTCTATATTGCATTTGATCCACATAGCAGGAGGAGGGTGCCAAACAACCTCTATGATTTGAGGAGCCTTTGGATGATGGATAGAAACTTTGAACTATTTTAAAATAGTGAAATCTCTGATTGAGTTGTTAGAGGTTTTCTTTGTATAATTTCCTGAAAGAGAGGTGCTAGCCAATATCATAGAAATTGCAGACCTCCATGAAGTGTTTTTGTTATGGAACCTCACTTGATTTCATGCATACCAGATTGTGTTAGGAATGTTGACCAAAACTTCTGTAATCACTACTTTGCATTGTGGAGACCATGATAAATCACAAAGTTTCCACATATCCTTCATAGAACAGAATTGCAGAACTTTATTTATAGCACTAGCAATCCAGGACCACAATCTCACTGAATAAGGGCATTGAAAGAAAAGGTGCATTGAATTTTCAGTATTAGCACAACAAAGAAAGCACGTAGAGGGAATATTGCAGCCTCTGTTTATCAGATTTTCATCAGTAGGAACTTTTTCATGCATGAATCTCCAGACAAAGAGGGATTTTGATGGTGGAATGTCACAACAACAAATAATTTTAGCCCATTGAAGCTCTTGATATTGCTGATTTTTGAAGCAATAAGCTTCCTTTGACTGCAAGTCTCCTGATTCAGAATGCTTCCAAAGAAGTTCATCATCATTGTCTTCCAAAGGAATGTGAACAAGAATAACAATGTTAGTAATTGCTGGAAAGAGTTAAATTATCTGAGGAGGAAAATTCCATTGCCTATTCAAAATAAAATCTTGAACAGTTGAGGAGAGTCTGCAACTGATGTCTTCAGGAATGTTAAAAACTTCAGCCAAAGGGGTACCACACCATGCATCGTTCTAGAAGTTGATGTCCTTACCATTTCCTAGTAACCAAAAAGAGTTGTTTGAAATCACATTGAATTCCTCTTTAAAACTACTCCAAAGAGAAGAGTAGATATGGTGTTTAATTGTTGCTTTGGATCTTATCACTCTATCTTTCAAAAGAGTTGCCCAAGCTGCCTGAGAGTGAAGCATGTTCCAACACATCTTCAAATTGGTAGCATCGTTGAGACTGATAAGGGATCTGAGATTTAAGCCCCCTTGCTTCAAAGGTCTACAAACCTTCTTCCAAGATACAATTTGTTGAATATTTGTATGTTGGCTTCACTTTTGCCTAAAACAAATATTCACTTCAGATGTGGAACAAAATGTTCCAACATCCAGGCATGGTTTGTGTGTTCTGTACCTTTCCTTATTTTACGTACGCGCTATTTTATTTAAGGAATCCACGCCTTTATTCTTGTTGGTCAAGCTGCGTGTTTTTAGCACATAATCAGATCGTTTGTGATTTCCGAAGATTGTGTTATCTACTTAGGAAACTTTTGGAGGTGATCAGGATGTTTCTAATAATGTGCCTATATATTAGGAGTTTCCTTTTCTGGTTCTGTTGTTCATGAATTGGATCACTGGATTGTTCTGAAGCCCAAGAAGTCGCTCTGACCCGTATTGCTTCAGTATATATACAAGACTACAAAACCTAATTCGGGACTGAAGCCGTCATCTTGAAGAATATATCTTTTAGGGTTTTGTGTCTGTTATCTGTGAGCCTTTCGTGTATCGTTTGTGACGCATGTTTAGGACTGTGTTTGAGTTGTAATTAGTTCACTACTCTGAAGCTTTTAAGCAAAGAGTTAGGTGGTTTGTGCACTACACCAAAGTTGTGAAACAAGGTGTTAGTTGTTTGTGTTTTGAAGGTAACTTCACTTTTTGATTGTGTCTGTAATCTAAGAATCACAGGGGTTGTGATCATATGTAGGGAGTGAGATGGGATCTCAAATCTAGGAGTTCCTAGGTTGAAGTCAGTACGGGTAGGTCCTAGGTCATTAGTGCAAACGTGGTTTGCTGAGAGCTTTTGA
>Ga0099826_10000344_pt1 | contig 21294 bp, 22 predicted proteins | sample Mtrugardesep15_FD_76830 | JGI IMG/M metagenome (GOLD analysis project Ga0099826, IMG submission 76830) | Root nodule microbial communities of legume samples collected from California, USA - M. trunc garden sep15 | ecosystem: Host-associated > Plants > Roots > Nodule | place: USA: California... | reverse complement strand
ATTTTAAAACGGAGGGAGTATATATTAAAAGTATAACTTTTGCAACTTTTAAGACATTGAATGCACAAGTTCCAAGAAAAACCTCCTATAATTTGACTTCTTAATTAACTTATGCCCCAAAGACACAAGTTAACATTTCCCTTAAATTAATATGTATGTCTTTCATTAGTTTTGAAGGACTAAAGTCAATCATAATTTTCAAAAGGCTTAATTACATAATTGGTTTTTTATTTTTATTTTAAGTTTTAAGTTGGTCTCTGATGTTTTAAAAGTTTCAAACTAATCTAAAATGTTACTCACATTGAAATAAGTTAGTCATTTCCGTCACATAATATTGAGTTTAATAAAACAAAACAAAATAAAAAATGTTTTAAAACTTATTTTGTAAATAAGTTAAATTCCAACATATGTATTCTCAACCAAGATCTCTAAACGACCAAATGATAGAAGAGACTAACCGATTATGATGTGAGTAACATTTTGATCAACTTAAAACTTTTAAAACATAAGGGACCAACATCAAAATTAAAATAAATACAAGGGACCAAACATGATAATAAGCCTTTTTAACATTTTAGAGACTAATTTGTTATTTCATAAATTTGAATGAATAATATATGCAGACAAATTTGTTATAGGCTAAGGGCTTGGTGAACACATGACCATACCAAAAGATTAACCATGTCAATAGAAAAACTTGTTAATTGTTCTAGATTACTGAAAATCATATGGTTTTGCTTCTTTCAAAATGTCCATATGCACATCAACCAAATTGAATGAAGGCATTCCATTATTTCCTTTCCATGAGACACCGCAAAAACAACGATAGCGAAGTCTTATCTTATTAAGTGGGGTCAATTACTTTGATCAAATTACATTATAATGTTGTTTCATAAACCATCTGAGTCCAATTCATTAATCTCTAAATATTTTCTAATAGTTTCCTTATAATTTTTCTAGATCTTCTTTTGCCTCTAGTGGTCTAACTATCATTCATCTGATCTACTCTTCTTACTACAAAATTTACATGTCTTATCTCAACATACTGAAATCATCTAAGCCTAGTTTTCATCATATATTCTATTATAGGTGCTACTTCAACTCCATATTTTTTCATCATATTACCACACATCCAACACAACATCCATGTCTATGGTATATATGTTTATTTTATTCTTGTGTTGATTCTTAATCTCCCAACACTCTGTTCCATACAATATTGTCAATCCTACAGTTGCCTAACAAAATTTTCCTTTGAACTTGTATGATACTTTTGTATCACATAAAACACATGAGGCTCTTCTCCATTTCAATTATTCAACTTAAATACGATAATTTACATCTGCTTCTATTTTTCTGTCATTTTATACTATGGACCCAAAATATTTAAATCATGTAACTTGTGGTATGGTATGATCTCAAACTCTCACCTATACGGTAAATATATTTCACTTTTTGCTAAAATTACATTCCATATACTTTGTTTTGCTTCTACTAAGGAGGATATCATACACTTTTCAGGCTTGTCTTCAACCTCCCGTTCAACTTCTCCCTAGAATCTCCAAGCAAAACTACATCTTCTACAAAAAAAAAAACATACATTTTGATTCTAGCTCTTAGATGTCTTGTAAATACATCCAAAACTAAAGTAAAAAGATAAAGTTTGTTGATTGTTATTGTTATGGTAAAATTATCGGTCGCCTCGTCTTTTGTCCTCACACTAGTCAAAGCTCTCCCACCATGAGATAACAAACCTACAAATTGCACAACATGTCAAAAACTATTGTTGAACAACACATTATTGATTCTTAGCCAAGATAGTACATCCGACCATAATTTACAAGCAACACAAACAATCAATAATCAAATGTTTGGATGTTTCATTCAAATTACATTCTTCTCCACACAACTACAATGCCAAATTTTGAATCCCTTATGCAGATTAAATTAATTTTTGTTGAAAGACGATCATTTAGTAATTTTCAATAAAACATTGGAATCTTCAAAGGAGTCAAACTGTTCCAAGTGACATTATACTATATTTTTTTTTAAAACTCGGTATCTGATCCAAGAACCGACTAATCTGAAGGGACCAATTCCACTGCCCATTTGCGGGGCCATTTAAAGCCAAAGCTTAGCTTTGTATGAACTTACCCACCGAAATTGACACTAGAGGAAATCAAACCTGCCCACCGAAATTGACACTAGAAGAAATCGAACCTGACACCTTGAGATGAGCAAATTCCAAGAACCCAAGCCAACCACTAGACCAACCTCAAATGGATGTTCCAAGTGACATTATACAAAAGAAAATCTACTACAACTTCAAAATTTGATATCAACACATAAATAAAACTCTACACACCTTCACTAGCCCTTCTCCCAAGCAACCAAGCTTCTTCTCCAACTACGACAACCTTTCTTTAAACCACAATTCTACGCTGTATCCCTCACAAAGACATTTTTAACCAATTATTATGCATAAACAATATAACTTTCTTTTGATTTAAAGCTGCAAATTTTTCTTGTGGAACAATTTATCACACAAACAATTATTTATGTAAATAAGCAAAATCTTGGTACCTATTCAAAGAATAATAGCATAAAAACTTCATTATGACACCAGATAAAATAGGACACAAGATCCCTTAAAAAAAAATTGGTGAGCAAACTTTCTTCAATTTACATTAATCCAAAATGATTTAAAAGTTTAACAGAACATCAAAACATTTAATTGAAACCCAACAACTCAAAAAACATTGAGTGTAACACTAATACAACGCTAAGACAAGATCTTAGTCGCAGAAATAGCATTGGATCTCAACAAAGCTCTTCAAGATTATCATTGCCACATCAGGAAAAGATAATTCCTTCTGCCTTACATCCGTTCTTCCAATTCTTTCACTTTTTCATTCAATTCCTTCTCCTTTCATCTCTTGAAACACGACACCATTGAAGCATGCAATCCTAAACAAATTAGAAATGACTTAAAGAATTTTGATGGAAAAAAAGACAAAATATAAGTGACATTTGACTACTCTCCATCTAATTTATTCACCTTCTTACTGCAAAATCTACATGTCTTCTTTTTTTAACATCCTATACAACATTAAATATTGCTGACTATACCCACAAATCAACTTGAGTTTTTCAACATGTTGTGTTCTCACTCACACATTTTCTACAAATTTTTTAAAAGGTCACCCATCTCAAAGTCGCTCAGAGTCTAACACATTAAACTATGAAGTCTCATTGTATGACCCATAGTCACAATTCGCAATTCGCTCTGGTACGTGGTACGGGTACGGGTTCGAAGTACACGACATGAAATGAATTCGGTACGTACGGGGATATAGAGTTTCGATATGCGTCGGTTCGTAGTACTATTATTACTATCTTATTAAGCATAATAAGCTATCAAATTTTCTTTAAGAAAAATATTATTTTTTTACTAGTATTATCAAACAAAATTTAAAACTTATAAGTAATTAGTAAATATTTACATCCCTATACGAGTCTTTCCAACAAACGAGTGCTCAATTCCCAAAAACTATTCTAAATTCATTTATTTTTATTTTTATCGGTCTTACTTTACAAGAGACATTCAAAAATAAATAATTAAAATAAGTATTTTTAAATTAAAATATTTAAAAAAATAAAGAATAATTAACATAAGTTTTGTAAAAGAATGCTTAACATAAGTAAATGATTAACAAAACTATTTCAAAAATAAAAAATAAAAAGCAGCTTGATTCATGTTTTTTATTTTATTTTTGTGGGTCAAATTCTCTTTGATGGTAGTCCCAAAACAATAAAAAAAAAAAAAGCCCAAAATAAAACCTAACTTAAATGGATCAGGTGCAAAAATATGAGCGACCCAATCTTCCATCTTCTTCAACCTAGCAAAACAGAAGTGCAGCCGCATGAAAAACACAGATACACATGGAAAGATGAAAACAAACACATACCCACACTTCATTACCATTTCAAATCGATTTCGAGCGTGCGTTTGAGAGCTTAAAGCTTGCGTAAATGTTCATGGTGCTCAAACACATTCACAAAATCATGGTACTTCGGTTCGCTAAGTTGCGCAATATTTGGCATGAAGTTAGATGAATTAATAAGCAAAATAATCGTGAATTGGTACGCGCAAACCAATTTGCGTCTCCCATAAAACCAGCGAATTATGTTACTATGGTATGACCTACAAAAATAAGATGCATCATGTTGATAAAGGTAATACCAATCAACTCTTACAAGTCTTTCTTCAACCGTTTAGTCTCATACTTGCAAAACCGAATAATCCTTTTACTTTTAATGTGAGTTCAATTTTTCCATGTGTGCCTTTTCTAGAAGTGTGTCAACAATCTCTCATTGGACGTACATGTGCATAGACAATCAGTTCCTTATCAGCCTTCAACATCACATGGACACCAACTTTTGTTTGGTTCATCCAAGAACCACATTGTACTTTGAGAGGTCTATTTTGATACTATTTGTAACATGTGGGACAATAGTTGTTAATGCAAAAATGTGGCGCTGTCAACCCAAAAAATGACGCGACACGGGAACATGGTATTTTTCCTATCACAATTATGGTATTTTTCCTGTCATGTTGACCTCCATAACACTGAATAGCAACAATGATGTTGTCATAATTATCGACTCGGCCATTTTGATTGGTCGTGTTCTAACTGATAAGGAGGTGCATTTTGCTTACATGAGTGGAAGGTTGGGACATCTCTGGCAGCCGGTGAAAGGTGTCACTATTTTTCCTTCTTCTGAAGGGCGCTTTTTGTTCCAGTTCAATCATGGGTTCTATGCTGCAAAAGTTCTGAAGGGCGGTCCATGGTTGTATGATAACTGCAATCTAGTTGTCGAAAAATTACCCCTGGTACGGTCCCTTAAAAGGTCAAACTGAATCATCTAGATATATGGGTGCAAGTTCTAAATATGTCGTTTGAATTCATTCAAACTTGTGTTGCTCATGCCATTGGTTCTTACTTTGTTGAATCCAGAGAAATCATGAGAGGAACATGTTGCATAGTTCCTTAATGAAACTGAAGGTTCAAATTGATTTCATGAAATCACTCAAACATGGTTGGAAGGTGAGGTCTAGTAATGGTGAATGGGTCTCGATTGTTTTCAAATATGAACGGCTTGGGGCATTTCACTTTGCTTGTGGTGTACTGGAACATACAAACCGTACGTGTGAAAAGCTATTGAACTGGACTCTGATGATGGTGTGAGAGGTAGGGATGCAAATCTTAAACCAACCTCTCGCAAGCTAGGTATTAATTACTGCTAACAATAGATGGTTGCGTGATCCTGTGAAAAATGAACTAAAGGCACAAGACCATCATGCTAATCCATTTACTAAATCAACAAATTCTGATAAAGCGTCGGAAAGTAACACTGAGAAGTCTGCTGAGATGGTACTGTTGTATTGAAGAATTAGTGCGGAGCATTCTAAAATCAAGGCTATCAAGAATTGTTTCATGGCTACTGATCCAGAAGGATGGAACAATTGTAACATGAAAGGTGCCGTTGGACCAAGTGCAACCTGCAATTCACCTTCGGATGATAGGATTGAGTTCATAGGTAGATATGGTGCAAAATAGATGGTACTTGGGCTGATGGCTTACTTTGATCAAATTACATCTATTGAGTATGAGGAAGTTGTTGATATTGACATTGCAGAAGATACTGCGACTGGTTTGAAGAAAAGAAAAAGAAGCCAAAAGAGTGCTCCTTATATACCAGATAATGTTGTTCCCATGTATGAAATGATTGATCAAGGAGGGAGACTTAGAGATACCTTATGTTAATGGGGTAATAGAGTGATTTTTGTTATTACTAATCCTATTTTTGCTGAAAATAATGTAACGACGGGTCCTGAAACTCAAGGTTGCAAGAAAAATGAGTGTGATATGTTGGAATTGTCGAGACTTAGGGAACCTAAATGTAGTTCCAAAACTTAAGTACCTCATTCGGTATTATAAATCAGATGTTTTATAATAAAAGTGAAGATTTATGTTATGTTATTAGTAATGATTTTTGTCTTGCTATTAGTTGTTTTGGTCAAAGTGGTGGTTTAGTTCTTTAATGGAATTCATCATTTAATTTCAATATTCTTAATTATTCAAATAATCATATTTCTATTCATGTGGATGATGCCACTAAAGGTGTTTGGCAGTTTACATGATATTAAGGGTTTCCGGAAAGGGGATGAAGGCGAGACTCGTAGAATTTCCTCCGAAATATGGCAAGGGATATTAATTTATCTTATTGTATATGTGGTGATTTCAATGACATAAGTTTTGCGCATGAGAAAGTAGGTGCAAAAGACAGAGAGGGTTGGTTGATTAGCAATTTTAGACAGGCAGTGACAAACTCATGTTTAACAGATGTGCTATTGGTGGGATATACATTCACTTGGTTTAAAAGTCTTCGTATACCACAAGAAATTGAAGAGAAATTAGATAGAGCATGGGTGAATGATGGTTTTCGATATTTCCTAATGCATAGACAGACAATTTGGTAGCCCTAACATCTGATCATTACCCTATCCTCTTGAAGCTGGCACCAAAGGTGCGAACTGGTGCTAGGCGCAAATTTAAGTATGAAAATGCATGGAGTGTGGAGCCTGTATTTAGAGATGTTGTCAGGACAAGATATGACAATAATTCTACTTATTTTATGGTTCCTCGATTAGAGGCATGTGCAAGTGATTTGACTTCTTAGAGCTAGAACAACTGTAATGAGCTGAAAAATATAAATTGAAGAATGTTGCAAGGCGTTGAATGAATGTCGCAATCAAGGACAGGCTGGTGATATCCAAACACTAGCTACTTTATGGTGTCAGATTAATAAGTTAGTAATATAGAATTATAAATATTGGCGACAAAACACAAAAACCCATTGGTATCAAGTTGTTGATCTTAATACAAAATTATTTCATGCATCTGAAACGGTGCGTAAGAAGGTTAATCATATCATTTCATTGGAAGCAGCAGATGCAACTCGAGTTACAGATGAGACAAGCATGCGTCATTTAGCTTGCAAATATTTTGAGGAATTATTTCAAAGCCATCATAGCCTTTCTTCTCCAGTTATTAATTCCTTACACCCTGTCCTAGATGATGTTGGTGCTGATAATTTGGAACTTACGACACCTTTTCAAATTCACGAGTTTAAAGAAGCTATGTTTTCTATGCATCCTGATAAATGTCCCGATCCAAATGGTTTTAGAATTGGTTTTTACCATCAATTTTGGAATACATGCAGTCATGATATTTTTCAAGAATGTTTTCGATTGTCAAATGAAAATCAATTTCCGCCAACACTCAATACTAGAAATATAACACTTATTCTGAAAGGGCAACAACAAAGGTTGATGAAGGACAATAGACTAATATCACTTTGTAATGTATTATATTAATTGACATCTAAAGTTCTTGCTAATAGGTTGAAGATGGTACTGCACGAATGTATTTCTAATAGCCAATGCACATTTTTTATGGGTAGATAAATCTTAGATAATGAACTAGTCCCGTTTGAAGTTGTCCCCCACATGAAAACAGATCGTCGCAAGAGTAAAAGTAACGTAACACTATAATTCGATATTAGTAAGGTGTGTGATCAAATAAATTGGGTGTAGGTGAAGGAAGTCATGTCAAAAATGGGGTTCACACTGCAATGGGTGCGTTGGATTCTTACATGTGTTGAATATGTGGACTATTTTGTCATTGTCAATAGCAATATGGTTGGTCCGATTATCCGAGGGAGGGGGTTGCGTTAAGGTGACCCTTTATCACCGTACTTATTTATTTTGTGTGCAGAGGGTTGTCTAGAGTGTGGATTTGTGTGCACATCATTAAAAATATCTTGACATTATATGAGGCAGCGTCTGGCCAAGAAATAAATCTTCCAAAGTCTGAAGTTTATTATAGAAAATCGATGAATCAACCATTGCACACATCTATTAAACAAATTCTTGGGGTGCAGGCAGTACTTAGGACCAAAAAATTCTTGGGGCCGCCACCTATGATAGGAAGTGGCAAACAAGAAACTTTTGGTAATATCAGGGTCAAGAATAAATTCATGGAGCAACAAATGTTTATCGAAGGCGGGACATGAGGTAATGATTAAATCTGCACAACAAGCTATACCGTCATCTGTGATGAGTATTTTTCTTTTACTAAAACATTGATAAATGTTGTGGAAAAAAATGATGAATGCATTTTGGTGGGAGCAAGGTGGAGCCACTAATAGGGGAATTCACTGGATGTCTTGGGATAAAACGCCAGTTCAAGACAACTTTGGTGGAATGGGGTTTAAATACCCCGCCTCTTTCATTGCTACGATGCTCGGCAAACAAGCCTGGAAATTTCTTATTAAAACACATAGTCTGATGTCATGATTGTTTAAGGCTTGATATTTTCCAACTTCAGATTTTTTTTTTGGGCTAGGATAGGTACTATTCCGAGCTACGTTTGGCAAAATATTCTAAGTGTCAATGATGTGATGAAGAGTGGCGTACAGTGGAGTAATGGAACATGGAACAACATCCCTTTGACAGACTAACCTGGGTTAGCCTTAAAGGATAGTATTTCGGTCGCACATACAGACAATTCACAATTTTACTCTATCTGTGTCAATGAATTAAAATATCAAACAACAAAATCATGGAAAAGGAGCTTATTTATTATTTATTTGACCTTAATATTGCCACTCAGATTCTTAACAGAACTCTGTTTTCGCAAGTTACTGTTGATAGGTTGGTTTGGCAAGGTGAGAAAAACAGTGGTTATATGGTTCGTATTGCTTACAAGATTTGTTCAGTGGTCATTCAATACACGTATTTTGTATGATTAATTAATTAATCTTTGGGGATTTTTATCCAGTGGGACTCAAGTCCTGATGGGATTTTTTTCCGCGGCAATTAAGGACCACTAGTTGACGGTAGCGCATGTTAACTCACACTCGGTACCCAGCGTGAGTTAACTAGCATTGGGCTTAGTTTTGGAAGTTCGGGGTGGGAATGAGCAAAAATGAAAGGGAAAAGATCAATTTTCCTAATACCCTTCTTGAAGTGCAACACATCAATTTTGTTTATGTATTTGTCGATACCATTTGAAGTGCCACACACAGTTACCTATTCACCTTTACCCTTTTTCTTCTTCATCGTTCTTCTTTTTTCACAATTTCTTCATCCTCCTTTTCATCATTCCAAACCCTAATATCCTCCTTCTTTTTCATTGTTCTTCTAGTTCTTTTTTATGTCATATGTAAAAAAAAAAACAATTTTTTTTTTGGGAGAAAAATCTGGTGTAGGCTATAGCCACACCATGGTTTATGGTGGATCCACCTCTGGTGTTGGGGAAGATGTTTGGAAGTGAAAGAGGAGTTTATTATCTTGAGTGGATGAGCATAATGGGAAGTGTTGTATAAATTTTTTGTAGGATGGTGGGGAAGCTAAATTAGATTGGAATCTTGATACAAATAAATGTTACATAGTAACGGGTGCATATCATATGTTGTCTAAAGTGTAGCATGTGGATTGATCTGACATCTCTAATATTGTTTGGAACAAAGTTGTCCCTTTAAAGGTTTCTTTGTTCACTTGGAGGTTGTAACACAATCAGGTACCTACGAAGGACAATTTGATTTGGCTTGGAATTATAACGTCTAATTCTAATGTATTTGAGTGGTTGTGGGTTGGAAGAAAGCGTTGAGCATATGTTTTTGGGTTATGCATTTTATGGGAGTATTTGGTCACATAGACGTCAATGGTTAGGTATTCACCTAGCGAGCTTGTTGCATTTAGACCACCTCATTCAATTTGAAAAGATAGGAGGTGACTCTAAAAAAATTGGTCTCTGTTCAACTTATTGTCCTGTATTTGAGTTACTTAGAAGGAAAACAATTGTCGTATTTTTCAACATAAATAATATTCAATTCATCATTTAATTGGCAAAGTGAAACAATCATCTTTTTGGTGGTTGAATGCAAAAATTGAGAATTTAGCTTTTGATCTTCATTACCGATGGATTAGCATAGCACTCTTCAATGTTCCGGTGTTGTCACCTCACAAGTGTTTTGTTGGTTTTCTCTTTTGTTGTTGTTTGGTTTGTACTTTATGTTTGTTGTTACTTTTAAAATTCATACCTTTCCCTCCTTGTGCAGGTTGGAATTCTTTGTTGGTACTAATATATTTCATTTCGGCCCTAAAAAAGAAAGCGTTTTCTAAATCTTGAAGTTTTCCTTTTCTCTGATGAACCCAGTAACCCAACTCGCTTAAGCTTCATTCTCTAAAATAAAAACAAAAACTACTATAGACATTATTAACTACATTATTTAAAGAAATTTTATCCTTTTATAAAAATCTCATCAACAAAAATCCTAATCCGTAATATGATGAGGTTATGTACAACTGTAGAGATCGATATTTAAAGATATCAAGCATGTTTAAGGACCATATCTTCCAAATGGCGACTATCTAGATACCGAGCAAGATATCGAACTCTTGATGTTATGAATTTTGCAAATTATAGCATTATGTGTAAGCCTAAGTAATATGATTTGCATTACGCATTTATAAATTTTGTAATTTGGAGTCATGGCCATACCTTCAGATTTAGATGAACATGCACGTCCGATCTTGCAGTTATCTCTTTGGTTCGTGATCAACTGCACTAAAGGAAGATCCTGTCTCTATTCTCATCAATCGAGGAATGTATACACTGTAATAGTAATTTATCATGCACTTCAAAGGTTTTGATGGAAAGTACTCCATGGAAAGCTTCCAAAATTTTGCGTCACTTAATAGCGGATGCGATTTTACTAGAGATTCAAATTCTAATTGCTTATCCATTGTCCATGACTTTGAAACATCTCCTCCCATGTCGTCAAACTTCAAACTTGAAAAAGTAGTATCAATCTTCACTTTTAAGTTTTCTCTAGCTTCACCAAAATGTTTTTGAACACAATCAACTGATCCAAGATTGACACATGAGCATGAATCAAGCCTATCTTTTCCAATACTTTTTGCATTGGTTTCAGATAAAGATGGCATTGGCCAAATTTGGGTGCCCAACCACTTTAAACAATCATCATTGTTATATTGTTTTATGTTTGTTGTGCCCTCCCACTTGGGAACTTCAGCTTGAAACCTAGGTCCAATGGGAATAAACGGTCTTGGAAGATGGTTACCCCTAGAAGGTAAAAAGTTTTTGAGTGAGTGAATGAGATCCATGTCTTCTTCCTCTTTTGGTTTCTCCTCTATTGATATCTTTGCACTACAAGAATGACTATTACCCACCATTAAATCTCTTCCATGGATATTCAAGCTCCCTTGGTTCATAAGATAACTTGATCCTTTAATAGAATCATTTGAGTCACTTAGGTGAGAGTAGTCTTCCGTATAGATACCAATTTTTTTTGTTAAATCATTTTGAGCAAGGAAACCATATTCTTGTGTTCCTTGTAAAATAATCCCTTTTCCATCTGATAGTGTTGAACATGTGAGAGGAGGAGATGGGTTTCTTCTTTGATCTTTCACATTTTCACTACCATATTTATCTCTACACGTGAGTTCATAACTAGTAGCAAATTCACCATCATTTATGTATTGGTCTAATTTCCTCTTCTGAAATAAAAAATAAAATATTTTTGTTGCTATTATGAGTATAAATCTATTTAAAAATCTATCCATTTTATAAGAAGTTTTTTTGTTTTTTTTTTAAAGAAACCAAACTAGTTCATCGAAATTGACACTGAAAAGAACCGAATCTAAGACCTTGAGAGAAACACACTTCAAGGTTATAATACATTTACATTAACATAATTTTGTTACAACAAAATTATTTGATCACAAATTCATAAGAATCAACTATTTTCTTATTGTTGTTGATATGACAATTACTTCATTGAAAAATAAATTTGAGGAATTGAAGATATTTGAAATGATTTTTTTTAAAGAAAGTAAATTAGCTTACTCAAAATGGCATAAGAGAGAATTGAATCCGAGACCTTGAAGATGAACACACTTTTAGATCCCAAGTTAATACCACCAAACCAACTCAACTAGGTTTCCGCAATCTTATGACTTCCCGATACAAGTGAAGTTTTTTTTTTAAATAAAACAATTGTAGATTCTCAATGGTGGTCGAGACACTCTAGTTTTATTAGGGCTGTTTTTTTTAGATACGTTCAATATACCTACATATCATTTTAATTAGCTTTGTTGGGTTTGGTTTGACCCCTTTAACTTTTTTGTTTTGTTATTCTTTTTTTATTAATAATACATAGGATGAGATGCATTTGACACATTCATAATTAGGATTTCAAAACATCGTATTATGGTGACTTGGGGTACCAATATAGTTGAGATGTTAATCATCCTAATTAATGCAATTATGATGTTTTGTCAAAAAAAATAAATATTATGTATTATGCAATGGGTTCTTTTCTCAAACATGACCTAAGACCCGTAAAATGTCAAAAACGATGCTACCAATTCCTGGGGTGTTCTTTATACACATGAATAATTTTTTCTCAACTTGTAACAAACATGGTATAATATAATCAATTCCTTTCCATGTACTTTTGGGCTTTGTTTGCAAGTTTGGAGGGGAGGGGAAAAGAAAACGTTGAGGGGTGGAAAATATGAGGGAAATGGAGAAATCTTTCAAAAAATTTGAAAGAGTATTTTTTTAGAGAATGATAAATTAATGCATATGATTACTATATTTTTAATTTAAAAAATAATATAACAACATAGATTAAATTTGAAGAATTCATATAAACCCTCCAAAACCTCTCAAAACCCTCCTCCAATACAATTTTTTAGTTTCCTCAAATGAGAAGAGTTTAGTATTATGAACAAAAGTTAAATCCCAAACCTCTCATTCCTTTTTTCCCAAGCCTTTCCTTCCCTTCCAAACTCGCAAACAAATCCTTTGGGAACGTAGGCTTTAAACTTCAAACAAACACCTCCTAAATCTATATCATTTGTTTTTATTTGAAAATATGATATTCGACTTAAGATCCGATTAATGTGAAGGTTTAAATTTCATGATTCACTTGCAAGACCCATTTAAAATTAGAGCTTTATAAAATTAGACTTAACTAACAAGATACATACCTGTGGTTTTGTAGAATTAGATTTCAAAAGCATGTGATCTTTGTGTTTTTGATTTTGGAGTTTGTGATGTGATGACTTCTTTTCACAAGATTTGGAAGCTGGACCTTTTGACCACATCATAATATCTCAAAAGCATTCACAAGCTTCTTAACTAAAAGAAAATCACATTTAAAAAGGAAAATATAAGGGACATCTCCAAATAATACTAAATTGTTAAAGTACGACTCATACATACAAGACACTAAAATATTATTCATATATTGTAAATTGAATCGTAGCAGTTGTACTATATTTATTGTTTGTAACACTGAAATCCTAATTCATCATAGTAATACAAACGGAACTATGGTTGCTCTATAGTCGAAGAGGTAGACACTATTGGTCAAACTACGTTAACAAAGACCATGTGTTCATTGCCTTTTATTTTTGTTTCTTATTAATCTTTCGTTACAAGTTGGTGTTCTAACGTATATGTAACGTAAGTATTAGATACAAGCGCCGAAGACATGTTCGGGCTGCCAACAAAAACTTGTTGGGGAGTTTGAAAAAATGTCGAAAGCAACAAGTCAATGTTCCATGAACATAAGAGAGAAACATCACATCTCCACTAAAATCTTCAAGCATTAGGTATATTGATTACTGCTTACCTCTTTTATATATCCGACAATTTACTTATTCATAAACGATGTGAAATTAACCACTCATACCTCAAGTGTGAGTTTTCACCTCTTATACTTGATCCAACCATCAAGATCCACTTTCACTCTCACCAAACGAGGCTATAATACTACTTTGGTGAGAGAACTCATAGATCATCCATACAAATGAGTTAGACACCATGTTTTAATCCAAACATAACATATTAATTTATACTTGATCTAAAGATCATGATCCACTTTCACTCCCACCAAACCAGGTTCTTATATCACGTGAAAATTACTCTTCTCACTTATGAAATTGCTCATTCCCTTATATCAGCTGCAGTTAACTGTCGCTCGACATTTTTCAGCGACAATTAACTGTCGCTAACACTATTAAGATTGGTTCAATCACTTGTTAAGTTGGTACAACCGATCTTAAAAGTGCCACCAACAGTTAACTATTGTTGAAAAATGCCAAACGCCGCTACCGCTGATATAAGGGAATGAACAATTCTATAAGTGAAAAGAGTAATGTTCACATCAATTTTGTGTGAAAACTCGGAGATCATCCATGTTAGACACCTCATCTTAATCCAAAACATTAAGATATTAATTTATAGTCCTTTCCCTAGTATAACTTGTTATTTAGAGTAATTCAATGCATCAATTGATGAATTTTTAATATAAAAAGTTCAAAACAAGTTTGAAGATTTTGAATGGATTAAAAGAATTTGATAATTATTTATAACGGAAAAGTAACTTGAGAATTATAATAATTGAAAATTAAAAACCAGATCTGAACAAAAACTATTGGAAGATCAAAATAGCCTCTCAAACTAAATTCTTCAACTCATTGGAAAAAAACAAAAACCAAACAAGGTAAAGATGAAAACGAAGGCAAAACGAAAAAAAGAAAACATGACTCACCGCATATATCAAGAAGAAGAGCGCATGATTGAGAAGGAGGAAAAAAGACTAAAGAAGGATGGCTCCACTCAACAAGTAAGAAATGAGTTAGGGTATTAGAATTCTACTTTTATATTGAAACTAATGGGCCTACATAGTAAGTCCAATGGCAAAAAAAAGTCCAAAAATTCAATACATTTTAAAAATAGAGAGAATTTTTATTTTTGAAACAAAAAATAGAGAATTTTTCTCACCTTACTCACTTCTCATGTCTCTTTAATTTAATCGTTTTATCCCTGTTTAGATTTTATACATCGAAAAATATTTGATAATTTTTCGGATTCTATAATTTGAACTTTGTTTAATTAGTTTTTATTAGACATAAATTATTAAAACGACAAAATTTAAAGAGGTATAATATAAATTAGCAAGAATTTAACACATTTTATTATTTGAACAAGAATTCATAATACATTTACATTAACTTAACATTTATTACAACAACAAATTAAACATCTAATGTTAAATTTGTGGTGCAAGAAGATGAAGGAAGAAGAAGGAAAATATTTACCATCCCTATCGCACACCCTCTAGAGAATACGAGACTTGAATACAAGACAAAAGAGTGAAAGAAGGAGAATCTGATGAACAACCCCATATCCAAATGGCGGGTGCTAGTTTGTAAAGAAAAACAACACCATATGACCATCCATGATATACCTATAAGATGACACTAACATTTGTATAAAAGGTCAATGGTGGAACATTGACTTCATAAATGATTCAAAAGGAAATTAAGAAAGAAAAGAAGAGAATGCTAGTTTGAATGAAAAATCGTGAACAATAAGGATATATTTATAGGCAATATAAAAACGGTGATCGTAACAACAATCAATGGAAGCTGAAAAATATGGTCAACCTTTTTGATTAGTTAAAAACTCATGTTAAATGATCATGGAACCAGTCAACATTGTTGATCAAACTACCGTCCACAACATTCTAACGTATTTCATATTATATAAGCCGAAATAATTCCCAAAAAAACTTGTACTTTTGAGGGTTTGGTACAATTCAAATTATATAAACTGAATCAATCAAGTATACAATTTTTCTAGGGTCCATATTACACCAACAGTTTATGTGGTATACTACACACATAAATTTCTATGTGTTTGGTTATTCGCAAACTATACCACAAAACCATGAACACTTATATAGCCTATGTAAGCACCAGGATAACTGCAATTTACTACAACATAGGGGAAACATAATCTATTTAGGGTCCATGTTGATGTCACATTGTTTAACTTGAAGGATCAGTTGGACCAAATAAAGGGTCAACTCAACTAAAGAAAGAGAAGGAGGGAGGACAATGTTGAGCATCGTCAGTCGCCGATCGACTCAGATGGAAGTATCCAATTCACCTAGCTAGATGAAGCTCCAAAGCAACAATGATGCGAAAACCATGTTCTCGGTCAGCATAGTTTGAAGTGACCAACCGAGTTAGTCACTGCCTTGGTCAGATCTTTTCATGATATTAGAAAAATTTTGATTCAACTAAGAACCTAGAGAGAAATTAAGACTTGCATGTATAGACACGATAAATGCTTTAGTTTGGCAGATTCATGATCTTGTTTGTGTATAAGTATGTTGTTGAAATTGTTACTACCTCCGTTCCTTTTAAATTATCACTTTTTAACATTTTACACAAACCAAGACAATCAATAATTGTTACTACTTTTAATGCAATAAGTTATACTTTTACTATAATAAACTTATTCATTTAACATCTCATTTCATATATTTCTCTCTCCGCAATAAATAACTAAGGATAATATTGGTAAAACAACATTTAATGTTGCATTGAACTTTGAAAGTGACAGTTAAATAGGAACAAATATTTTCTTCAAAAGAGACACTTAAAAAGGAACGGAGGGAGTATGTTTGATGTATGTTATTGTTGTAGATGTTGTAGAATTTGATTTAATTAATGACAATTTTTTCTTCAATTTTCTATGTTTTGGATACGCTCCAGATTATATGATATTAGCTTTGTCAAACCCTCCAAACTTCAAGTTTTAACACAACTTGGAAAGGTTTTAGAATAGGGAGATGTTAATGAGTATCCTAGGACACTCTTTAAGAAACATAAATGGTAAGTATTTATAAAAATGAGTGTATTCAATGCATTGTAAATCAAAATATATTACTTTTTAAAGAATAATTGCTTATTTTAGAATTCTTAAAGAGTGTCCCGATGCACTTGTTTAAAAAAGACCCTTTAGATTATATAATCCAAAAAAAAATGAGAATAAATTCAAATTATATAATATGAACCGGACCTGAATGTGGATTGTGGCGTTACAAGCAATGTTTAGACAATTTATGGTGTGTTTAATGCATTTTTTTTTATCGGTTTGGACATTTTAAATGTTTTCTCTGATTGATAGTCCAGGAATGCTTTGTGGCTACAACCTTGCATTCTTCGGTTTTCATTTCTTCTTCACTTTTGTTTCTTATTATTTGTGAGTGACTTATGTTATACCATTGTCAGTAAATTCATACTAGTTTTTGTGAAGATGATATGATAATCAGCAAAGACCTTCATATCAATTATAATTTGAATTTCGGGTTTTTACAGAATCCAGATTATGTTATCCGAAATCATGAAAAAGATGTTCGGATTATATATTACAATTTATTCTCCTCTAATGGAAATTTGAATTATATCATTTTTCATCTTCTTTTAAAATATATAATTATCTTATCTTTTTTTTTTAGCAAATAATTATCTTATATAGATAGGAGAATTATACTCTCATCGTCAAAGTTATGTTTGAGTTAAATTTTTCTCACCTAAGAGTTAAATATATAATGCACGTAATACATTTTAATGTAAATAAATATTTGAGAGGTACCAATGAAGAAAAAATAATTCATTGTTTATAACTTCTATTATGAGTGATAATTAACTTTGAACATTTTTAATTGAATGATTTATAATATAAAGTTCATTTTTAAATAGTGATTATCAGTTTTAATAACGTGTGGAAGATTATAATTTTGTATTGCCTCATTTTTTATAGTAGAATTTAAAATATATGTTAATGATACTTCAAAATAAAAAATAGAGAAAAAATGTATTAGAATTTGTATCATATTATAATCACATGCAATACCCCTATTCTTTGGACTTTGTGTGTTAAGAGTTACGTTGCAAGATTTTTTGAAGATGTGTTTATCAAAGACTGAAGTGTAAATTTTAACATAAAAAGAAAGGAAATTATTGCAATTAAATGATCTTTAGAAAAGAGGGGTAATTTTATTTAGAGAAATGTTAATGAGTGTCCTTAGTGAATTGTTTATACCCTTAAATAGTATGTTTTTGTTAAAATATAGGTTATCAATGCATTGAAAATTAGCGTTTTTGACATTTTTAAAGAATAATTTCTTCATTATGAATCCTTAAAGAATGCTTTTAGAACACTCGTTAGCAACATTTTTTTTTTTAATATGAATTGCATAAGAATTTTTTTTATATATTATTATTAAGATAAGAGGAAGGTACTCTAATTTATGCATCCTCAAAATAGAGGAATACAATTCCACTCTTAAAAATGGAAAATGATAGGTTGACACATTTGTGTTGTACACACTTTTGTACCACTACATATGTGGCATTTTAATTTAAAAAAAAATTCTCACTCTCTCCACTCAAATTCTCCATCAACTGCTGCTCCCTCTCTTTTCTCTCTTTCTCTCTCGTCGCCCTCCCCCACCAACCACAACCTCCACCACCACCATCACCTCATCATTTCCTCCTCTACATCTTGTACCATCAGCCACCATGCCCACTTCCATTTCCTCTTTCTTCTCCGGTCAACTCCTCCCCCACCCCCACTGCTCTCTCCCCCCCACCACCGAAAAAATCTGAACCATCCCTTCCCCAATATCACTGCAAACCTCTCTCTATCTACATTTATTTCTCTCTCTCAACTCTCTCTCCTCAAACCTTCTTCGTCCTTATTGTTCCTTAACAAAAACACAACCACCAACGTCGGTGGAGGCTGGCAGAGACAAGATCTATAATCCAAGCCGACAGAGGGAGAGACGGAGACGGCGAAAGAGACGAGATTTGGAGTCGAGGCCGGCGGAGGGAGAGACAAAGATGGTGAGGAGAAAGGTTGAGACATTTGGTTGCCGTCGTCGGAAACAGAAGAGGGCCGGTGGTGGAGGAGAGGGTGGAGGGTTTGAGAAGAGAGAGAGGGAAGACGGGGACATAGGGTGAAGCAAGAGAGAAAGTTGTAGATTTGTTTTGGACATATTTTCCCCTTAATTTTTGTAAATGGACAAAATTACTCCATTTTTTGTAAATGAGAGTGGTACTGCCATCTAGGGTGGTCAGTGTATGAGAACTCCTTAAAAATTGTCCATAACTTTTTAACACTTAGTTCCTTTTCTATTTATATTTACTAAAATAGTTGGTCGGGATGCAGTTAAGAAGCAAACGACAAATAAAAAGTAAAAATTTAAGTAGAACCACTTTGAACGGAAAAACGCAAGACAATTTGGAAATTGGAATGTCAAAAGATTGACAATTATGCCTATTTTCGAGAAAAAAACGCTCTGCTAGGGTTCTTCACCTAGCATGAGCGCCGCTTTGAAAATTTGAAACACCTAAATTTTATTAATTAATCCTGCACTTGTGTTTTCATTTGGGGTGTTTCAATCCCCTTGTGGAATTCAACGTGGTGCTTGGCCTTTTTTGGAATTAGGTGCTTGGTTTATTTGTTAATTCTACAATCAGCCGTTGCTCACTTCTGCTAATTATTCACAACGTTGCATTGATTTTCAAGTGGCCTTCACGTGTTCCATCCAATTGGAATTCAAAGAGCTAATTTCTTCAAGTGGCCTTCACGTGTGTTACAACAACAAAGCACCGATTGCTCTTTTGCATTGTTGAATCCTAGTCGGTGGCTGATTACCAAATTATTTCGATCCCAGCTGCCATGTTTGGTTGGCAGGCTGAGATGTCTGTTCCGGCAGCGCCCCTAAAGGTTGCGAGGGTTGCCACACTGCCCCCACCAGTTGCTTCTCCGGTGATTTCGTTTGCTCAGGCTTTGACAGCTTCGACCAAGGCTGCTTCCAACGACAATTTACCTCAACCTTTGATTCGAGGTGAAAGAGTTAGCATGAAGATTACGCAAGATATCTATGAAAAAGGAATGACTGTTTGTAAGACAAATTTGCGAGGTAGGCTTCTTCTGAACAAAGGCGATAAGCCTTATGCGACCAAAGAAATTCAGTCGAAACTCCAAAAACTTTGGAAAACAACTAGAGCATGGAGTATGGTGTCTTTAGGAAGAGGGTACTATGAATTTTTCTTTGCAACAAAGATGGATATGCGCTCGGTCTGGGCTGCGGGCACGGTCAACTTGAAGTCGGGTGTCCTTCGACTGTTTGAGTGGTCCAAAGATTTTAATATGCATACTCAGCGCAACACACATGCTTAAGTGTGCACTCGATTGCTTGAATTGCCTCAGGAGTATTGGATGGAGCAGACACTCCGAGAGATTGCAAGTGCGATTGGTACACCTCTTCTGATTGACAACGCGACGTCCAAGCGCTTGTTCGGTCATTATGCACGTATTCTGGTTGATATGGATTTCTCTCGAAATCTCTTTCACGAAATTGTGGTCGAAAGGGAAGGGTATTCCTTTACAGTCAAAGTGGCCTATGAATGGTAACCGGATTTCTGTTCTCACTGTCAGAATATAGGTCATGATATCACTACTTGCAGAGGACTTTATCCCAGGACGGAAACAACAACACCTAAGGAACAAATTGCGCAGGGGAAGAAGCAAGTCCCTGCAAAGAAGGTTACTTGGGTACCAATAAAAGATAATCCATCTGGCATTGGTTCCTCTATAGCTTTTGTCTCCTCAAAAGAAAATGATTCAGAACCGATAAATGTAGATGAGGAAACGGAAGCAATCCAAAAAAATCAATGAATTCAGATGTTCCCATTCAGAAAACAATTAAGGCCTCACCTTTGGAGGAGGAAATGGAGACTGTCCCACATCCGCAACACCAATCCGCAAATTCAGATATTCCATTTCAAATACCACTTGAGGCCGCATATTTAAAGGCTACCTTGGAGATGGATGCAACGTCCAATCCCAAGGGGACGATATTATTGACCACATAGATGACATCCCGTTTATAACACCGACAATTATGGTAACTCATATTTCTCATAACCCTGCTATTACTAATAATACTTTTAGCATACAAATTGAGAATGTATCTGATGAGATAGCTAGAAATGATTTGGAGGAGAACCAAGAACATATTTTTATCCCAGTCAAGGAAAAAACATTAGATGTCAGTAGTATTGTGGCGCCGGATGGTGCTCCTGTAGACCCGGTGCTGCATAAAGACTTAGATTTTATGCAAACTTGGCTAGCAAAGGCTGCTGTTGTAACGCCCTCTTTATTTATTTAATTATTTTATTAGAGAATATAGTATATTATTATATATTATATGATTTTTGATGATTATGTGACGTAATTATGATGTGTGACGTGATGATTATTTTAT
>Ga0099826_10000343_pt1 | contig 21321 bp, 12 predicted proteins | sample Mtrugardesep15_FD_76830 | JGI IMG/M metagenome (GOLD analysis project Ga0099826, IMG submission 76830) | Root nodule microbial communities of legume samples collected from California, USA - M. trunc garden sep15 | ecosystem: Host-associated > Plants > Roots > Nodule | place: USA: California... | reverse complement strand
GATGAATGGTAAGTTACATATTGTCATACTTGGACCACAATTGGGTCAATGAGGGGAGCCCGGGGGAGACCACCCACATCAAGGCTAGAACAAACACTCAAGTGAGAAAGACACCACACTCTTACCTAAAACCTTAAGGCAATAGGTTTATGGGTCCTCTCACTTATACGGTATTTAACCTCCACTTTTTGATCCGATGTGGGACATAATTACTCACACTTGCACACAACAGAGACATTACAAACACTTATGCATAACACTGGAAAAAAGAAAAGCGAAGTGCAAATTCCCTCAATGAAGAACAAACAAGAAGGAAGAAAAATTTGAAAATCTTCAAAATTGATTCACAAGAATGGAAGTGTTAAATTTAAAACCCAGGTTCCATTATACCTGAAAAATCAAAGACGGAATCCATTCAACTTCATCCACATTTCCTTCCATATTTATATACATGTGAGCTGTAAGATGACTATCACCATCCTCTGTAAAAATCAGGCTCAAAGCATGTTGACGACAGAATGAATCTTTCAACCTGTCAACTGAACCCACAAGTCGTCTCCTCCACTCCCGTTGTTCAGGATGACGATTTTGCCTTTCTGTGGTTCTTCTACGGTTATCATCCTTATAGGGATCTTGGTTTAGGGAGGAGAGCTTCATGGCTGCGCGTGGAAGTAGTTCATCAGCTAGTAATGAGGCATTAGCTAGCAGTGCAATCTGCTGGGCTTCAGTCTCGGCCACTCGTACAATTTTGTTTCCAGAATCCTCAAAGCTTTCTTCTTCCTCCATTGATTCTGGTAGTGCTTTTATAAGCATGTTTACATAAGAGTTAAATACTTGAAACAACCCTTCCAGAGCTTGTCCTCCCAACTGCATACTAAGCAGAGGTCCTACATCCTCAAAGAAGTCCTGTATAAGCATGCAAAACATCCAGCATAAAGTAAATTGAAAATAAAGAACCACAAACTGCATAAGGGAAACGTGGAAAATAACGATATAAAGTAAACCAATATTAAAATAATGCAGCTGAGTAGCTGTGTGTATTGAAGTGCGAAGACAATTATTTATTCAATCTCATTAAGTTAAAGTTTAAAATGTTATTAACAGACCTAATAAAAAAATGAAGAAAAAAAAAACAGGAAAAATCGTAGACTAAGAGGGGATATTATTTATAAATGAACTGAAATAAACCATCTGTTTTTTCACACACAATTACAAATTTCTTCACTTAAAGGAGAAAAAAATTCACATTGCAAATCAAGGTAACTATTTTTTTTAATGGCTAATAATAATACACCTAGTTTTAGAACTACTACTCTCACACTGTCCTAACGGCTGCTATATCACTGTTTCTCAAACCAAACATCATTCTATGTCATAAGTCAATATTATGCCAAAACTAAAAGTCTCACCTGAACCATCAAATTGAAGCGATGGGCACTACTTGTTAGTTTAAGTTGAAATGCTGTTGTACTACCGGTCTGCCGATTAGCATTAGGAGGATATGTGAGAACCCAATCATCAGCAGCAGCCATAGCAGCAGTACTCTCTTGTATTCGCTTCAAATTTGCATCTAATGCTTGTTCAACACTAGGTCTAAAAAGTTTCAAAAGTACAGGACAGAGAGCTAGACCACGAGCTTCCAATAATGAGCAATGACCCAATGCTATTTGAACACACTCTGCAGCAGCTCTTAAGCCTCCTGCGGCTGCTGATGAAGCCAATGCATGCCTTTTCACCAGAAGAGCAAATGCTTCTGTTTGCTTTGTAGCCCACATCACAAGTTCAGAAGAATACGCTGGCTCCTCACCAAAAATAGCCAATGAGTCACTTGCAGCCTGTGCAACTGCGGAAAATACCAGTTGTGCAAGAGCTGCAGTATATGCTCCTCCATATGAGGTGTTTGACGGTCGGAGACTTTGCATGTTATACTGATATCGTTGCAGATGAGCATTGAGTAGCAAGCTGTGAGCATGCGGACCATCTCCAAGTTTTTTAAGGGCTGAAACTGATGCACGAAGTTCAGCACCACGGGTAGAAGGCTGACAAGCAGCTTCAGCAAGCTGATCAGCTAATTTTTGCCTACGTTCGGTAATAGAACTCTGCAGAGACAGAAGTAAAGATGGGTGGAGAGATTTCATCTCTTTTGCTTCAGAGACCACACGTTCTCCTTCATCAAGAGCGGCCAAAGCTTCTTCTACTCGCCTTTCAGCCAAGAGAACATCCAAAAGATCAGGAAACTCAACTAACCATTTGTCCAGGTCTGATATTTCTTTATGTTCAGAATCCAGTGTACCATTTACAGAAAAACCATCAGAATCGGATATCGATAATGAATCGATGTGAACTCCATCAGCCAAACCATGTATCAAGGTTGCTTGAGTGGATAGTAGGTTTCTGATGGATGAAAGCTCACCTTCTAAATCGGATATCTCCTTGGAAGTTCTATGACATTTAAATATTACTCAATTTAAAACATGACCAATGATAAATGACAATTAAGCTAAATAAAATTAAAATGGTTTTGATGTAATATACTACTAATGTGCAAAAAAGAAATTGATCATACATCAGCTTCTTCTGTATAGAAGGATAAATTAAAAGAACAAGGTAGAAGTACTCTTCCCTTCCCGCAACTGCCATACCCAGATTTACACCACATACAAGGAGATAATTCTCATAAATAAAATCACAATGAGAAATGTCAGATGCTCAACACCCTTTGTTAAATCATATACTGATAAAATATTTATTTGATGATATACGCTAAAATATTAGGACCTTTTAGAATTTGTGAAGCATCACAAGATATAAATTGTATGCGAAGAGTATTTGGATTGGTTGAACAGTTTTTCCCCTCTTCTGCACCCTCAAAATACTTAAGCAAAGAGGGAGTAAAATCCAGAACTGGGCTGTGGCAGAGCACCACTTTGCCATTAGACAATTGGTATTTTGTTTGTTAAAGAGCTGAATTTATGTTATCTTGCTTTATCCGCATGCTTTGAGCAAATCCAATTCTACCATACAGAAATTTAAATGAAGAAAAGCTTGAAGGGCACCAATGGAATATGTGTTGAAGCCACTAGTTTCACAGAATTTCGGCAATAGGAAGTGGTTTGAACCCCACATCCTCGAATGTGAAAATCAGTGTTTGTGTGTTGTTAAATGTTACAAATTTCATAAAAAAAAATCTGAAAACAGAAAACGTTGAAGAATCAGTGTTATACCTTACCCGTATCCAACACTAATATGTGCACTTGTGTGCAATACTCTTCCTATACAGGTATCAATTGGTATTGTGTACAGGTGCAACACTACTACATATGTGCGCATGGAGTATCCTCCGAATTCTGAAAAATTTCAAAAGAAAATATTGGCCTATATGTTTGGAATACTGCTTTCGTGCTTTGTGATACTACTCCAAAAACTTGCTTTGAATTTTGTACAACCTTGCTCTTCATCATGTCATGAGCAAAATTGCAGTACACAATCTTTTATTCATTCTTTGAGAATATAAAAAAGAAGACACCCAATTTGATGATGGCAGTGACCAACTTCTTGAATTGGTAGAGTTGCCTATTGATGATTTATAGATGGAAGTTACGCGTCTTTGGATGTTGAGAATGAGGAGATGAAAATGATCCGGTTAGTGTTAGACGTTAAATTGTAAGCAATTTAATGAAGTCAAAACTTTGTTTATTAATGATGCTTTATATGACAAATTGTCATTTATTAGGGGAAAAGTACATTTGTAAAAAGTTCACAAGGAAAAAAAAATCATTTTTGAAATGGACCAGAGAAAGATGTGTTTGTACCTTTTCCTTATGATACAAATATTTTTTGTAAACTGTGAATCTGTGATCATCTACATATTTAATAAAAATTTCAAAATCTTTTTACAAATATTATGCATTCATACGTATAATTATTTCTATTATAAGTTTTTGTTAATATATCTATCTAGGCAGTATCAGATCTTCAGTTTTGAAGAAATTTCAGTATCCTTGTATATGTTTTAAAAAATCAGTGTTGTTGTATCAACTATCTAGGCTTCATAGATATGTCAGACAAACAATACCTGAAACCCCACTGCCTCTTCTATCTCACCCATCTGTGTTAATTTATTGTATTATCATCAATTCATTTTATAAAATTAGGTGATATATCTTACTGCGTGTCTCTGTCATGCATTTATTTAACATGTATGCTATATTGTTTGTATATTATCATCGGCATAGTGCACCAGGCTCCCACTAGTTGCGTGAGTCTTGGCCGAACAGCAAGGTGATGCTTTGTGACTAAACATCACGAGTTCAAACCTTGAAAACAACCTCTTTGCTTCACAACATCAAATTGTTTAGATTTTGTAATTACAAAAATTTAGTTTGAGTTGAGAACCTTGAACCACTTTCTTTACTAGTTTATAGTTTAAGGACAAGTTTAAATTTCAAAAAATGAACACAAACTAACCTTATGAAGGCTGCATAGTTAGCATAGACACTTCTGCGCATCTCCTCGGCAGAAGCTCTTTTCAAGTCTACTAAGTATGTGCATAATTGCTTAATTTCCTGGGGAGAAAGAGAAAAAGAGAGTAAACAATAGTCAAAATTTGATTTAGAAACTTTACATTAGACAGTATGAAGAACAAGAAATCTCCTCCCTGCATGGTGTAAATAAAACATACCCGACAAATAGGTTTCACCATTAGATACTTAGATGACTAAATGGAAACAAAATTGTGACTAAAAGGAATGAAAAATTGCGGCTACATGGTTATCACAATTATCATAACCTTATACTCTTTGACTATGTTCATATATTATAAGAACATCAAAGTCATTTTTCCTCAACACAAGTCTTAGATTACCCACTATCTAGCATAAAGGTGTGTCTTTAACCATGTAGATCATAATAGAAGCAGAGAAGAAATTAATACAAAATTTTCCCTGTTCAGCCAAGTATACGAACTAGAAACAATCACATACTCTTGTTTTTATGAATAACATGATTGACAAAGGATATTAGCTGGTATCAGCTGGTGTCATGCACACTTTTAAATTCTGGTCAACAACTGCAATTGCGACAACAAGATACAGGCAGGTTTGAGGGCTTGCAACAGCATCACGATTGCAATATAAAGGACCATAGCAACATCAATTTAGAACCTTGCTAGCAACAAGAAACTATAATCTAAAGTAGAGCTCTTAAATTCCTAACTTATTGGAGTGGACTCTCTACTCTAGATTAAGAATGCAGTTTGAATGAAATGAAGTTATCTATGATATGAAGCACCTGCCACTAACATGTTGGTACCGATAATAATTTGAGAAAAATAACATAATTGAAGGTAATCACATGTGTTGGTGTTATGTCGGTGTGGGACACTGATACGTGTCGGACACCAGACACTGATAAATGTCACACCGGTTTGTTTGAGCATATCTAGTAGCATAACTTTTGTGAGAGTATTTCGGAAAACTTATGACACCGGTTTGTTTGGATTGGGGTTTGAGTTAATCTACTAACATAAGTTTTTTGAACTTATAAAAACAGCTTATAACAATTTTCCCAAGCTTTTCTGAGCTTATTTTCATAAATTCTCCAATATAGCTTATTAAAACAGCTTACAACACATGCAAAAATAATTTAAATTTTATCTTTTTTCTATAAAAATAGCTTACGTAAGCTTATGCATAAACGCTTATCATGATAAAAGATCGTATTATAAGCTGCAAATAAGTCGTTTATCCAACCAGGCCCATTGTTCATAACCTATCCTCAGCTTATTTTCATAAAGTCTCTAAAATAGCTTATGAAAACAACTTATAAACTTAATACAAACACAATTGAACTTTATTTTATCTTTTGCTATAAAAAATAGCTTATACATAAAAACTTATCATTATAAGCGCTTGTGCTATAACTGTACATCAAATTAGAACCTAAATATATATAAAATTAAGCTTACAATTAATCATAAGAAATAAAATTAAAATTATGAAGCAATCATCGAGCAACAAAATGAAAATTGGAAAGAAGAAAGAATGGATGATAGAAAAGGAACCTTATCATTGAGAGAAGAGGTGGACTGAACATAGAACTCAGCATCAAATCTATCAGACTTGAAAGGATTAAGACCTTCTTCAAGCTTAACTCCATTTTCTTTAACACTCGCCGCCGTTGCTCGTGACCGTGACGACGACTTCATCATCGTCGCCGCCATAACAAAGATCACGGAGGAGAGTAACTAACTAAATTCAAAAGAGAGAGAGAGAGAGAGATCCACGCACACACGCGCCAATCTAGAGAACGAATGAAAGAGAGAAGACACGGTCACGTCACGCGCACTGTGTGTTTCGTTATTTATTCATTTCTCTTTCTGATCCCTAACCAAGCGGTGATGGTAATATGAATACTTTGCTTATTATGCGCCAGCGCACCCTTTTTCTTTTTTAATAAATATATTTTGGGTATAACTTCTTCAACTAATACTAGTAAAGTAACTTTTGCTTGTAGTAGACTCAAATTTTCTTACTTCTTTACCTACAAATGACATAACCACTACACCAAAAGTAGTTGTAGATAGTATAATAATAAAATAAATAATAGGTTAGCATGAAGATGGATTCAATTTAGTCGATAAAGACTCATTTGTATAATTATGGATTTAACTTTTGATCTTAACATCAATATAAACAAAATGACAATAGTTACTAGAAGGTCGCATATAATCAAATGAGTTCAAGTTCGAATCTTAAGTATAACATCTGGCATTTTTTTTTGTGCTAACCCTCAAGAGAAAGGAGCTATATTAAATTGAAGTTTAATCAAGAGGTAAATAAATTCCAAAAAAAGAAATGTTGTATTCAAAAATCCATTTCAAATCTTTTGAACGATTCACCGTTTGATGAATTAGGTTTTATAGACTGTGATTATTGTGTTTTACTAGGTAAGTTAATTAGAGATTTGGTAATGATACACTCTTTTTACTTTTTGTACATACTTGGAAATGAAATCGTATATTTTGTTGAGAATGGAATGTGTAGTTGATTGCTTCATAAATGTAAACATGTGATTGCAGGATGTCGGAAGGAAGGGAAAAAACATGTAGTAAGTGTTAAATTAGATTTACCATTAAAATGATCTGGATGGCTGAGATTTCGTACGTTTTTCTATCACATATAAAAAGAAACTTTTTATTCTTTTCTTCCTGTGACAAAATCTTTTCATTCTTTTCTATTTAGGTATTGTTACAATCTATAGAAACAATTCTTAACTGAAGTAACAAACAGGGTTGAAAATTTCATACTAATTATTGGAGTAACAATTGACAAGGCAATTGCTAGTACTACTCAATTCCGTTTTGAAACACACACACAGATGACACTCCTTCAAATTTTATGATGGAAAAAATATCAACTTTATTTTTATAAAAGCATGGTAGGCATTGCTAATGATTCAATATTTTTTACTACAAAATTATAATGAGTTCACTTTTTCAAGTTTCATTAAAAAGAAAAAAAAAACTTATCGAGAAAAGTAAAAGATGGTTATTGTTGTTCATTCGATGAAATACCAATTATTGATGATAGAATAAAATTCTCCATCAAACGCCGCATGTATGAGACAGCGGAATTAAATTGTGAAATTATGGTGAAATGATTAGTTGAGAACTATACATTTTTTTTTTACCTAAAAAAAAACCTATGCATATATGTTTAAGTCTTACAAAGCACATGCATAAGACTACTGAAAACATCATAGACAGTGATACAGAATAATCTATAGTATAGCCATTTCATTATTTAAGAAAATCTAGCTGGTTCTTGCTCCTACTCTCTTTTATTTTATACAAATTTCCTTATCTTCTACCCCTCACACAGACTATGAACCTCAAGATTCTCTAATTCATTCAATTTAAAGGGAAAATCATTTTTCCATTCAGAAACTAATAACGATTATGACCTGCTTTATATCATGTTTTAATCTTATTGACAACGGTATGATCTTCTTATGAGGTGAAAGGGTAAATTTTTAAGGGTAGGGAATGCATTGATTTCATGAAAGCATGGTATATAAAAAGTTACTTTTAAAATAAAATTATTGTAAGGAATAGAAGCACATTCATTCTTATTATTTTAATGTATTAAGATTATATTATATTTTTTAAATAAAATAGAATGTATATTAAACCAATACTTTTAGTATTTTAATATAAATATGGTTTGGTCTTCTATAATTAACTTCAACATTACAAGATGATAAGACTCCAATTATTTGTGTCAATCATCGTAGTTTTATTATAATGATTGATCTCTTCAATTGCATGCTCAAATTGTCCAATTTAAAAAAGCAATATCTCTAATTACCCGTTCAATAGAGACATAGGGTGCTTGGTAGTCAAGGCAATGATTTTGTTTTGAACGTATTTTTAATAGAAAGAGGTTAAAATCCATCATTGCAAATACTCCACACTCTCATATTTGTAAGTTTTTATTAGATTTGGACATTGTCCCTTTGTATACATGCACAAGGAAATTAGGAAGATATAAATTAAAAAGAGATATGGTGCAACATATCCATTTGTATCTAGAACTCTAATTGAAGTTACATTAAGTTTTTATGGAGAAACCAATTGATTTTTGGATAAAGTCTCTGCTGTTTTTCATGATTTTGCCATTTAGAAATACATTAGTTTAGGCCATATATTTCCTCTCTAGTAACAAAAACGAGTATTCATTTCAACATCCATTAATTATGTAGCTACATTTACATAGGATTATGTACTTGCATGTACTTCACTTCATTTCCACTCATTTTATGATTCAATTATATTACACTGATGATGCTCAAGATGACCATGAACTGCAACTGTCATGTGACAGGCCCAGAGTTAAATTTCCTTCTCTTCAATGTCTTGATGCAATTGTTTTTAGTTCTTTTCTGGCTTGGATTGCGTTGTTAAGAATTTTGGATTGGTCTAGTGAAACTTGAAGCATTTTACCAATTTCTGGTCAAGGACCTTATCCATCAAATGAAAAATGTATGACTGCCTATACCTCTAATGTTTAGTCTAATATAATGGTTAGTGTTAATTTTTGAGATTTTAAGAGGCCGTTGTACGGTTTATTTTGTTAAAATAATATTGAAGTTATCATAGTATTTGTTACGGTGTCTAACAACAATGTTGATGCCCGATTATACTCTTGCCTTACCAATATAATAATAATAATTTATTAGTTATAGATTAACGGGGTTTTCTTGAAATAGTCTAAAAATTGCTTCAAATACATTTTCTAGAAAATCATTTCCAATAACAGGGTTTTTTAAATAACATTTAGATCTTTAAACTTTTGTCAACCCCAAATCTTTTATAACTCCAAAGTCGTATATCTTTTACCGACTTTTCTTAGTGCTTGTTTGGGTTGGAGTTTGCAAGCACAAACGCACGTTTGCGGGATTTCCAAAGCAAAACTGTCATGATTTCTAAAAGCTAGCATTTGAAGCTTTTGGGTTAACGTGGTTAGTTGCCGTGGTTTTATAGAAAACGTGGGTTGAAAAACGCTGAAGCAAACAGACAATTAGTAATCCAAAGCTCAACGTGAGGTAAATATAGGCTGACTTATCAATTAGACAAATGAAAGATCTCCAGAAAAATGGCAAAGAAGGATCGAAGAGGCTGCATGAGATTCAGCTTTTGCTTTCAGTTAAGATGAAATTTTTTGAACTTGTTTATAGATGCCGGAAGCAAGCTCTTGCTGATGCAAGTTGCCGTGCTGTATACCGGATCCAATGCAAACATCACATGAAATCTTTTGATCTATTCCAAATCTTTCGATTCAAACAAAGTTAGGAACCACCTCTTCAATTGGCAATTGAAAAACAACAGGAAGCACAATGCAATGGTGCCTTTGATGACAAAGCAGACTGCCATTGCCAGTAGCATGGCAGATAGTTACGACAATTTGACAGTCTAAACACTAGTCTTAATTTATCTCACAAGTTACACATACATGCAAAGTTCCATTAGCATGATGTGTGTTCAAATATTGCTTCATGAAAGAGTAATAATGTATCAAACAGACGTGGTTAAGCCCAGTCTTTCAATTCCTTTATGTATAAATGAAGGGAGATTCATCCTATTATCATCTAAATTCTTTCATTATGAGTTCAAACTCGAATTATTACAAGATTAACCATGCAAATCCAAAATTCAGTACATCATAGCCAACAAAGAAAACAGAATACATCTAAAACTCTAGAAAGGTTCTAAATGACAATTAGCTTCCAGCAGATCCCAAAGATTAGCTTCCATCATGAATGCTTTTCAGCGCGACGTCGTTTATGTCTTGATAGACGTTTTGATTCCTCTGGGATGTCTGTATGAATGGCTGATAAAAAAAACAATTGAACACTTTGATCAGAAATAATAAGGTGGAAAAAACAAATTAACATAAAATAAAGGAATTCATAAAAGAAACAAATGTAGCAAAAAAAGAAAAATACAACCTAACTTAATTGACAATGTTGGATTTGAATATGTCATCTTCTCTTCTCTTTTCTTTATATGTGTGAGGTATAAGACGATGTTTGTTATTTTGTATACATATTAGTACGATTAATTACCCAACTTCGTCCTTGAATTTTAATAAATCAGTCAAATTCGTCCCTGAAATTTGCGAACTATCTATTTAGTCCTCGAATTTACAAAATGTCAATCAAATCAGTCCCTCCATTAATTTGGTCTGTTAACAGAGGTGACGTGTAACGTTAACCTCTTACAAGGTTTACCACGTCAGATGCCACGCAAGCAGGGACCAAATTGATTGATTTACAGAAAATTGTCAAGGACCAAATTGATTGATTTTAAGAAAATTGCAAAATTCCCAACGGCTCTTTCTTCCCCAAATATATAAATTTGGAACCCTGATGTTATAATTTGTCACTTAGAGTTCAAATTCCTCAAAATTTCTTCCATGAATTGATGCCAAAGTTCTTTCCCAATTCAAAAAACTTAAAACCCTAATTTTTTTGATTCATTTCGAAATTCAAAAATCCGTGGTCATTGTTGAAGATTTGGTGTTCAGAAATGATGGGTGGTGGACGTATGGGCAGAAACAGTTGTTACTCATCTTCATCATCTTCAAGCACTATGTACAATGATGATGTGAGAGAGCTTCAATGTTGGTGTCCCAGAATTTGTGTTGTAAGAAAATACATCACTGTCAATAATCCAGGAAGGCCTCTCTATGTCTGCCCTCTGCCAAAGGTTTGTTTAATAATGGTTATGTGATGTGTGAATGGTTTGTTTAAATTGTACTAATTTTGAATTTTCTTTGTATAGGATGATGGTGAAAATTGTCAATTTTTTGTGTGGGTTGATGAAGCTGAAGAACTAGGTTATTTTAAGAACAATGGTGTTGGTCATGGAAGAAATGCAAGGTTGAAGTTGAAGCCAAAGGATAGTGTCAGAGAAGAGGTTTGGAGGGCAAGGTTCAAGGATAAAGTTGATTGTGTAGGAAGTGAGCTTAGGTTGATTAAGATATTGATAGGAGTAATTTGTTCGATTGAGTTGTTTAAAATGTTATTATATTGTGCCAAGTTTGTGTAATGTTGTGATGTTGTAATGTTGTAATGAAAAAAGGTTGTCAACGAATGAATCCAACCTTTCTGTCAAAAAAATTCATTCAAATTGGTCCTTCTATTGTATGTCGATCCATTATATCGATCCTCAAATTAGTGAAAATACCATCAAATAAGTCCAAGAAATTGCACAACATATATCACTGTGATCTTTGGTGCATGCATTTGCTGAAGTAGCCTCCGCAAACTTTCACCATCTTCTCAATGTCACACAAGCATAACTCATCACATTCCATTTTCTCTCAAACACAAATTTCACCGCCAACATATTGCAGCCTCCGATACTCATCTCGCTCTAAACAACCTCCGTGATGGAGGATTAGCGTAATATAGTCTTCCATCCTACAATTTTCGCCAACATTAGTCATAAACACAAGAAAAACAACATAAAAAAAATGCAAATCACACTTCAATACCAACCTCATAAATCCTTTTTATAAATTGTTTTAATCAGCAAGTGATTTCGTTCATTACTGATATAATGTTCTTCATTTTTAGTAACCATTGCTTATTGAAATGAAATTATTAAGTTTCTAACAAAAAACCCTAAAATTGTTAATCTAAAAAACGCAATCAAACACACAACACTCACAAACAAACATCAACGGAACATGATATGAAGTTAAAAGTTGAAAAAAAAAGCCTAAAACTGAAAGTTAAAATACGAATTTTTATCATTTCCATCAAATTAGTCCTTGTACACGTGGCTGCCTTGTTGACGCGTGTACATGACAACACAACATGCAAGAGGACACATCATCACAACTAACGGTGGTTTTGGACAGAAGGACTATATTGATGGACGTCTTTAAAATTTGAGGACTAAATAGATACTTCGCAAATTTCAGGGACGAATTTGGCTGATTTGTTAAAATTCAAGGACGAAGTTGGGTAATTAATCCATATTAGTAGTGACAAAAAGAAAAAAAACTAACTAAATTTAAATTTAAGTGATTAATGAACTTCATTGACAAATTGTTTAAAAGAACCTGAACTTAGTTCCTCGTAAAATAATTCGTTATCATATACATTATTATTATTATTCACTAAAATCATCAATGTTGTGAATCGAACTAGCACACAATTGAATATTCAAAATTCAACAATTAATCTTTATATATCAAATACTTTATCTTTCACCAACTTTTTAAATTAATAAAACACAATTTCTTTTTCAATTAAAAATAAACGTGTAACATGATAAATAAACATATGTTATGTACCCGAACTCACGGAAATCCGTAACCGTTATTCAATTAGTAAGATTATACAATTCTCATTTCTTAAATAAATTTTTTCTCCAAATGTACAACGAATATTTCATATTCTAATAATATCTAATAATTTATACAAAGAAATAAAATATAACAGAATTTATTGATTGATGATTATTGTTTGATTAGTAGTTTGTTGTTAAGGTGAAAAGAGTGTGGTGTAATAATTTTTTCTTATCTTAATAGAAGAAATAACTCATAAGAGGTGTTTGCTAAGTGGTAGAAGGTTGACTTTGTAACTTCATGAAACATTGTCCAAATCTCACGTGTAATAGTGCCACAATAAATAACAATAACAATTAAGAAATAAATTATACATAATTTCAATTATATTATGATAATGCATTTTTTTTTATAAAAAGATCATTCTACTTGTTATTTTCCTAAAACAAATGGTAGCCCATTTAACCCAAGATATTTTCCTAAAATCCTCACCACCCCCCAAAAAAAAATACATAAAACAGAATCAAGGGAAGAAATGATACCTGAGGGAGCTTTGAAGAAAGAAAGAAAATAAACCGGAATAGCAGACATAACAGATTTAAGCATAACCAATCGACCATCCAGTGACAAATTTTTACACTTCCACCCAGACAACTGACTGCAGACCTTTTCAACCAACAGATACCAAAATTGCAGCTTCCGAGGCTCACCACCAATAGGCAACCCCAGATACAAAAAAGGAATGTGACCATGCTTACATCTTATAACCGAGGCCACCTCATGAAGCCAAGAATCATTTACATTTACACCAAACAACATACTTTTGTGAAAGTTGACTTTCAGACCAGAGATCGATTCAAATAACAACAACGTTGCCTTCAGAGCTCGAACATTTGCCCAACTCTTAACCCCCACCAACAAGGTATCATCAGCATACTGAAGATGAGAGACAGGCACTGAGAGCTGCGCTTCAATACTATATGGAGTGAAAATATTATTAGCCACCAATGCCGACATCATAACATTAAGCCCTTCGGCTGCCAATAAATATGGTTTGTTACGATATGAAAAAAAAGAAGGGTTAAATGTGTTTTTGATCCTTGTAAATATACCAACTTTTCGTTTTAGTCTCTCTAAAATTTTCCTTCAACTTTTAGTCCCTATATAATTTTCAATCACTACTTTTGGTCCTATTTTTAAGTTAATTTTAGTTTTTTTTAATGAAATTATGCGAAAATGTGTAGAATATTGTAAAAATATTTTCAAAAAAAAAAAGAATTTTTCAACAAAACATAAAATTAAATATGAATTTTTAACTGTAAAAAATAAAAAAAATCATATTAAATTTACGTTTTGTTAAAAAAATTCTAATTTTTTTGGAGAGATTATTATAATATTATGAATTTTTTTGCAAAATTTTATTTAAAAATATGAATTCTACATATGAGGTTACTTTAAAAGAGATAACCAAAAGTGAAAATGAGAAATTTTACAGCAACTTAAGGTTGAAAGAAAATTTCAGAAAGATTAAAACGAAAAATTGGTATATTTATAAAGATGGAACCCAAAAAAATATATCCATACTTATAAATTAGCTAGCTGTCCCTTTCTCTCAAAAAAAAAAATAAAAAAATTAGCTGTCCGTGTAATAAAATTGGCTACAAAAATGTGAGAGCAAAGGTATTTGGGGTTTCTTCATTGTGGTGGTGATAAACGAAACGATTACCATGATTCTATCGAAAATAAAAACATCAAATCGCATGTTATACGACGACGAAGTACCATCAGCTGGTGGTCGGTCGGTCGTCGTCGTCGGAGGAGTTGTTAGACCTTGGAACACTCCGATCAAAAGTTGAGCGGAACCCGAAAGGCTACACATCAGAGGTTCTCCTTATTCACTCTCAATTCGATTCCGCACTCCAACTCTTTCAACAACAAGCTGCCATCAACTTCGAAGCCCCAATTGTTGCTTCAGATCCAACCCTCGCTGAAGACCTAGCCGATAGGGCTATGTTCCTCGCATTCGTTGCCCCTTCCTACCATAAACTTTTCCTCGCCGATTTCCCTATAAGACTCGTCCATTTTCTTCATCACTCATCATGCTTTATTCCTTCTACGTCTCGCTTCAAAATCACTCATGCTCTTATTCTACTCGTTGATAAAAAGGTTTTGTTTTGTTCTGTTTTGTTTTTCAATATCTAATTACAGAATAATAATAATCAGTGATTTTATGTGAATGAATAAATTGTGCAGGTTGTGCCTATTGCTGACACATTACCGTTGTTCATGGAATTACAAACCTTAGGCGATAAAGAGCTTACCAAATTCATATCTCGTCATCTTCTTGACAATATAAGGCGCTTAAAAAGAACGATTGTACTATCCACGACCCAAAAACTTCAGAGTCTAATGTTTAAGATGCTAAAGGTTTGTGAATCACTGCTGTCATTTGGCCTCTAGGTTCAGAGATATTTTAATTCAATTCAATTCAATTCAATAGGAAGAGAATGAAGCAGTTGCCAAAAGAGTGCTTGTGACTCTGTGGCAGCTTTATCATAATAGAGTTTGGTATGATCAAGAAACAGCAAATGCTATTTGCACAGCTTCTTTTCATCCAGCTTTGAGGTTTCTTTTTTTCTTTTTTCTTTTTTCGCTCCATATATGTTTTCATATTTAAGCCTAAATATTATCATTATGTATCTGCATCTCTCAGCATCAAGACTGCCGCTTTATCATTTCTTCTCGAGAATGAGAAGCTGGTCATTGAAAATGAGGGTGATGATTCAAACTGCGATGACGAATCAACAGAGTCTGAAATTGATGAAGATTATAATGATTCATGTACAAATGATGAATCAACCGAGTCACCTCATGTTATCCTTGATAAGGTGAGACTGACTAATAACCTTTGAATCAAAAAATGAAATAAAAAAATCAGCAGCTTTCATATTAACTTGTCTATAATTGCAGGTGACTCTTAACAAATCCCAGGCAAACCACCAAGATACAACGCTTGGGAAAAGGAAAACTGAAAAAACACCGCATTACAACATGAAAATCCCACAAAACCCATTATATGAAAGAAGCAACAGCTACTGTTCACCGCTAAACCATCTGATAGATAAGCAGGTTTGCAATTGTTTTATTTTGGATTTCAATTTTGCTTTTCTATCAACAGCATTGAATCCCATATGGTTTGCTGCAGGGTTTTGCTGAGAGGCTGTTCTCCCGTCTTCAGACATGTAATGAAGGACTTGAGGTGCACTTCTCAATATCAAATAATCATTTTTTTATAACGTTATGAAAGAAGACTTGATATTCCCTTTCATATCTGCTCATGGCTATTCAAGATTACATATTCACTGGTTTATGCAATTACCATGTGTAAAATTTAGGTTAAGATGATGATGTTGAAATTGACTGCCCGAGTAGTTGGACTTCACCAGTTGACGCTGTTGAACTTTTATCCATTTGTTCAGAAATATATCCAGGTATTTTAATTAATTAATAAAATAGGTGAAATTTGCTATTCTTTATATAACTGAACTGTGACCATTGTGATATATGCATTATGCTATCAGCCGCATCAACAAGACGTTATAAATTTGCTTCCAGCAGTAGTACAAGCTTGCCATGATAAGGTAGATAATGTTTGAGATTTTTTCCTGATCAGTTTTTATAATTCATAGACTTTTCCTTCAAATTTTGATTCTTCAATAGATTTATGACATGTAGTGGTTATTAGCTCATTCAAACTTTTATTTGAATGCAGGTCCCCTCATATGCTGTTGTGCCCTTGTTGAAACAAATTGTTAATCAGTTTGTAGATGACTGCTCACAACCAGAGGTAAAATTTTGCTTTTTTCTCCTATCATGTTTGATATTGTTATGAGATTTTTTAATTCAATTTGATGATAGGAGCATTCAACTTTGATATGTTGATGAGTTTGGTTGATATTTTTAGGCCTTCGCTGCTGGACTAAATGCAGTCAGGGAGATATGCATTCGAATGCCATTGGTAAGTACTGTAATCTCCTCTTCATTTAATGATTTATGTTTTGACAAAATATATCATGTGCCTCCTATGAAGATAGGCTTAACTAGGGTGGATTCTAGGGTGAGGGATCTACTAAGTCCCTCACCATGGACCATGTATCACAACCATTAGATCAAATGAGATTACAGATTTTACCATATACCACAGCACATGGAATTATTTCTTCTCTATCTCGATTAGAGTCTCACGCCTTTTCTCCACCACCACCACCCTTGTCCCTACAATCTCTACCACAACCACTACCATCTCTATACCATTAAAAATTTCACGTTTTCTGGCAAAAAGAGATTACCTTAATTTCCCCAGTATTCATTGTCATCGAACAACAACCCATTATATGTTGGACTAACCATTGCTAAATTGCAAAACCACTACCACACACGTCAATTGAAGTGAAGATTATTTTTTTTTGCCTATTTCAAAAGTATCATGAACAATTTATCTTTGTTTCTAGCGCTGTAACTGTGCAACTGCTCACGCAGTTACAATTTTGTGGCACGGCCCAATTTGATTGTTTGATTTTGGAATGTAGTTAATGAACAAAGACTTGCTACAAGACCTTGCCCTATATAAGAAATCATATGAGAAGGCAGTCTCAGTAGCAGCTCAATCTCTAGTTAACTTATTCCAAGAGGTGATTACCTTGACACTTTGTTAAAGCGTGTATGTCTGCTATGCACAGTAGCACACTCAACCCGTTGTCCACAACATCTAACAATTGTTGTTCATTTGCAGGTTTGCCCTTCATTGTTTTATAAGAAAGACGACGAGGAAGTTGATTTCTGTGTTGTTGCAGAGTATTGACAATTATGACAAACAGGAGAGTAATGATTCTGCATGCGTTAACAAAGACAATGACCAGGAAAATAATAAGATTAGTATCAATGGTGAAAGTTTGGGTACAAACAAGATCTAGGGTTGAGAAATAAGATAAACTCTATTGAAAGAAAGTCTCAGGGAGGAAAGTGTGGAAATGACGATCAGTATATACACCATCAGATTGTTAATTTATTAGGCCGGTATTTGTAGCTGTTTTTGTTAACATACTGTCTTTGGAAAGAGCCTCTATGATCCTGTTTTTCCAACACCAGTACCGTTTTCTCGCCCAGTTAAAATTTAATGACTCGTAGTATATGGGGAGATAGTTTCCCATTATATATTGATTTTTGTCAGTAGTGTTTGTTCTGTCGAGAGCAATTTTGATTTAGATAATGCTTCATTGTTTCTCATGACAATTCTCCATTCAATGCCAGCATAATCCCATCTAGACTGCCATTGTCAAGTAGAGTGACTAATTGCAGCACCTACCAGCATGAAAGGTGTATTGTATATATTGCAGACTTAACTATACCTTAATCTCACAGGTTAAGCATCTGCAAACTTCCAGTGGCAAGATGTATCCTAAAATATTATCCAATGGTCGTGTTTACCTTCATAAATTAGAGATTACTTAGATATTGTAATCAAGAGTGGTGCTAATATCTCGCGAAACTTATTTCAACTTATATATTTTACTCTGTTGTACTTGACTTGAGTATGAAAAATCACCATCATAATATTAATAAAAAAACACCACCGCAAAAGGACTGTCATTGTTAATTGCATATGCAAGTTTCAACGAAACACCATCATCTTACAAACGGTGAACAAAAGAAGAGTAAGAACCATCAATTTATTGGCAACTTAGAAGCTTTAGTTTTTTTTTGGTTACCTTAGAAGCTTTAGTTTCTAATAAAACAAACAAAATCGAAATTAAAGTAATTAACTAATTAACGAGTAAACAACTTGGTGAATTTGAAGCCATGGCAGTAAACTATTAAGAAGAGGGAATGTTGTTGGAGTGGAATACGAAAGGAGTATGTGAGTGAAACTGAATTATTAAATTAAATAAATATTAAATAATGCATGCAAGGGAATGCATTATTAAATAATACAGCTTCAAAAGAAAAAAATAGAGTAGTTTAGGGTGAGGGTGCCAGATCATTCGGGACGATTTTGTTAAACGCTTATTCGCGATAATGAGCATTTCCCTCGTATCAAACATGCATGGTTTAACCCGGTCTTTCAATTCCTTTATAACATTTTTTTAAGGAATTCCTTTATGACATTTAACTTCGGTATTCATAGGAAATATATTACCATTTATATCATTTCAGTAAGTTTAAAGTCATGTGTTTGAACTTAAACAAGATTAGCCATGCAAAGCCAAAATGAGACACCACGTTGTCCCGTTGGTGGAACCTAGTTGATTAATGAGGATTGATATTGGTATAACTAATATTAGACAACTATGGTGATAACCACTTTTCTCCTTTTGTGATTGGACAAAAACAATAGAAAGAGAAAGAAGAAGAGAGAGAATAAAAATACATGTGAGTATGAGAAAAAGAGTTGTTTCAAGAGTTGTTAAAAAGTGGTTGTACAAATATCATTTCTCTTGATTAATACATGTCTCAATTTAGACAAATATTTACATACAAGTATAAAGGTGTGGATGAGCTGCAATACCGAATTATATATGTCACACGGTTATTCACATGGACCGCATCTTGCTCAAATATACCACTCAGATCAAATCAATACCTAATAATTTGATACAATCCTGAGCAATATGGTGACTCAGGCCATATAGGGTGACTCACCAATGTCCTCAAAGTATCAATCATACACCACTTCTTGTGAGGTTCAAGTATGATAAGTCGATTGCCCAATAGTCCACAATCTTAATACGGTCAAGCATGCAATAATAACAATAATCCTCGTTGGGTTGGAGGACGCAAATCAACCTCGTGCGATCATACACACGACAATGAACTTAACATTAATTCCTCACAGAAGTCTATAAAATCACTCAAGTCATGAACTGATGAGTGGGCTTCGGCAGTGAAACTTTGCATTTTATGGCACATAAAATTACATGTATATAAGTCAAGAACATAAGTTATAAAGAAATTGTGACATTGTGAAGGGGCGAGTATGAACTTAGAGGGTATAGTGCTGTCTAACATTTTTTAAGTTGGGGTGGCGATCACCCATTTTACTTACAACGTAGTTCCGTCCCAGATAACACAATAGGTTGAGACAAATAGACATGTGACTAGTGATTGTAAAATCAAAGGAAACTTGAATTGTGCATAAATAGGGAATGAAGAAAATTGATGAAGTCTCTCCCCACTCTCTCTTTGATACTCTCCAATATAGTAATAACTTAAGTCTTAGACTTAGTCTTCATTTATCTTGTCCTTTCTCTTTTATAAGAACATCAACTCTAATTGAATTTTCATTTATCAATTTTACCTTTGATTTAATAATCAATTTGCAATTATCCATATTTCACATTTTCAACTTTGAGAGCCCTTATAATGGTGCTTTCATCATTAAAGAGTAGAGCTGAGCTGTGCATGATGAAGGGTCGAGCTGAGCTGTACACGTTGAAGGGTATAGTTCATGTGACCTGAACAATCAAGTTGAGCTAGGCATGATAAGGCCGAGCTCATGTGAAATGGATGATCAAGCCGAGCTAAGCACGTTGAAGGTTGAGCTCATGTGACCTGGACGATCGGGTTGAGTTGGACATGTTGAATAGTCAATGTAAAGTAGAGTCTATATGGTATGGTCATCCATACTAGTCCACAGTCCATCAAGCGTTAAGTCTGTCAAGGCGTAGATGTTTGTTCTTCACAGGGTCGACCTGCACCAGTCCACAGTCCACCAAGCGTTAAGCCTGTCAAGGTGTAGACGTTTGTTCTTAACAGAGTTGACCTGCACCAGTCCACAGTCCACCAAGCGTCAAGCCTGTCAAGGTGTAGACGTTTGTTCTTAACATGGTCGACCTATGCCAGTCCACATGGCTTCTTGGCTCCTCACCCTCTCTTAGTTTTCGATCTGCAGCGAATTCCAAACTTTAGCTAAGATTTTCTCTCCTTAAAATTGAGTTATTACAAGTTGGAGTATCAATTGGAATCACTTCAGCTAAATTGTGACCAGAAGAAAAAGAAGATTGAGAGCATGAATGACTCTTTTCTCTAGGAGTTCAAGATATTTACAAGCGTTCTTTAAGCTGGTTGAGGTGCTACGTCAAGGAGAGTCTCTAATGGATCTCTCCTTGTAACGTAGATTTGCCTAAGGGTCGGGTCTATACCGATACTCGCTTAGGTCTTGAAGGCGTAGCTCTACTAGGCTACCTTATTAAGACGTCAAGGAGAGTCTCTAACGGATCTCTTCCTATAACGTAGATTTGCCTAAGGGTCGGGTCTATACCGATACTCGCTTAGGTCTTGAAGGCGTAGCTCTGCTCGGCTACCCTTATTAAGACGTCAAGGATTGTATCTAACATATCAATCCCTATAACGTAGATTTACCTAAGGGTCGGGTCGGCTACCCTTATTAAGACGTCAAGGATTGTCT
>Ga0099826_10000342_pt1 | contig 21321 bp, 13 predicted proteins | sample Mtrugardesep15_FD_76830 | JGI IMG/M metagenome (GOLD analysis project Ga0099826, IMG submission 76830) | Root nodule microbial communities of legume samples collected from California, USA - M. trunc garden sep15 | ecosystem: Host-associated > Plants > Roots > Nodule | place: USA: California... | reverse complement strand
GAACCATTGGAGATATATTTCCCTTCATTCTGTTCATTTTCAGTCAAGAAATGAAATCATTCTTTTCTTTACTCTATTAGCATGTGAGTTCCTAATGTGTACAAACAATGTAGCATATTCAAATTGAAATTCTTTCACCACAAGATGAATTTCTTATTGATTTCTTCTTTACTTTTGTGCCCTATATCATAATCAAAGTTTGAATCCAATGCAAAGCAATTCTGCATGTGTATGCTTACCTGTTGTGGGTTCATCAGCAAATATAACGGATGGGCTTGCAAGCAGTTCACATGCCAAGGATAAACGTTTCTTTTCTCCACCACTGATTCCACGAACTTTTGCATCACCAACATTAGTATCAGCACAACTGACCTTAAGCACACAGATGGCCAAAGGGAGTAAGATAAGTAACATATAACTGTCCAATAAGACTAACACATTTTCAATCATGAATCTGATATAGGAAAGCAAAAAATAATTACACAAGCAACCTCGATAGTAATTTTCATTTTTGGAACTTGAGAGAATAGCAAGTAAGCATCCAAACATGGAAGGCATAAAACAGATATAATAGCAGTAGTCAACCATAATTGAAGGACCAAAATTCATCAATCTTCATCAAGGAAGATATAAAGGTTTGTTGAAAAAACCTACTTAAAAACCAGCAACTACTTTGCGACTGAAACAAATTACACGATATAGAAAAACTCACCAAGCCTGTTTTGAAAAGGAGATTGTTGACATATTCATCCCTCTCTTCGGCAGAAGATATGTTGTGAAGCTGTAATTCTATAGCAAGAGACAATGTTTCCCTCACAGTAAGCTGTGAGAAGAAGAGATCCTCCTGTCTCACATAAGCAAACCTACAACAAACCAGCATTTCAATCGATCTTCAAACAAAACTACAACAATATATATCACGAAAATCACAACAAATTTGTATCAAACAACTAAACAAACACATACTTGTAAGCGTTTCTGGAACTCGGCTTTCCATTGAACTCCAAAAGACCACTCAAATGAAGCCGAGGTGACGCTGATAGCTGACCAGCAAGAACATTGAGCAATGTTGTCTTTCCTGAACCTGAAGGGCCCATTATTGCTAATAATCTTCCCGGTTTTGCTTCTCCACTCAGATTTTTAAGCAAAAATCTCACCTATTCATTTCACAATTCACATAAAATCTCCATCATCACCAAAATCAAACTTCAAAAACAAAAATTCACAATTCACATAAAAGCAACAGAACTACGTGCATGCAACGATACAATAAATATCCAAGACTATTACAACGATTTTTCCTGACACTGTTACATTCTGATTTTCTCAGCAACTAATTCAGCATTTACAGAGAGAAAAGGAATAGAAACTCACGGACTTGGAGGATTTATCAGAAAGTGAACAATTAATATTGTTCCAACGGATTGTGACTGGAGTAACCTTTCCGGTGGAAGGAGGAGTTTCACCGTCGTTGATTGAAGCATCGTCATCGTCATCATCGTTTTCCGGCAAGAGAGCGGGACCGGGTGCAGAGAAGATACGAACAAGGAAAGAGACAGCGACGGCAACGGCGAGCTGGCCAAGTCCGCTTCCGCCGAAGCCGGTGACGATTTGGTGAACCTTTTTCCCGCCAAAAAGCACCATTATCGTTTCCGTCTGAAGTTTCAGTAGTGACTAGTGAAGTGAAGTTTGAGCTTCGAACAGAGAAATGAGAATGAGGAAAAATAAAAATCAGAGTAAAAACGACGGCGTTTTGTGAGTGAAGAGCATGGGTGACACGTGTCAACTTGTGTGTTAGATATCGATAAGACGAGTAGAAAAAATTAAAAACGGAACTGTAGTTTGTACTTCTAAAAGAAGATGAGATAAGACAATAACAATTTAAGGAAACTAATAAAATTAAAAGAAAACCCAAGTACCTAAACTAAAATTCAACTCATGCAAATTTGCAAAAGAAACTAATCTCCTGGAATGCTATAGGTATACATAGACAACTTTGCAGATTTACATGATAGTCTACGTTCCAATTTCTTCTATTTGTGTCTTCATTACGTTGCTCATATAAAGAAAATAATTGGTTCCTTCTAAGGTTCGGATCAAAATGAATCTTTGGTTGACACATCAAGCCACAAGTATTATTTGGTGCATAAATAAGTTTTTATTTGATATATACATCAACATAACATGCACCTTTCCTCACAATAGACATGTCGGATTACGAATTGTTCTTAAATTTCAACATTTTCTTCTTTGGGCATAAATTACTTTATACTTTCGGCCATTGCCATTCTCATTGAAGGGTTTGTCATGTCACATACTCTTATACAATGGCTGCAAGCTTCTCATCAATTACTAAAGTCCATTACACCTGGTTTAAATTGAATCTATTCAGACAAATCAACATAATTCAACTCATTAAAATTATTGTTTGTTTCCACGTCAACAATTGAAAACGTGCGTTTTATTAAAGCAAGAAAAAGTAGCTTCACAATTTTAACGGCGTTTCACCATGAACCGACGTATGACTGCAGCTGAAAAAAATCCAACCAAACACATACATAATCATTTTAATTTCCAAAGCAAAACATACTGCTAGCATTATGCAAGTATGCAATTGTCCATAAATAAATGAGTTGGATCAAAACAAAATGTAGTTTATTCTTTGTGCATCGTTAGTTGGGACCTTGATTTATGTCAGTCTAACCTAAGTTACTATATTTATTCTGGTACAATTGTTAAGGTATGTTTTTTTTCCGACTAATATAATGGATAAAATATCATCTATTAATTGTACCAAAAAAATAAAAATATATATCATCTCTTAATGGAAATAATAAGTGAGGAACATGTTACAATATTTCTATCAATTGACTTATGATCAAGGAGACATTGTTAAAACATATAAATCCCTTATAAAACTTTTTTTATATTCTGATTTATACTTTTTTTATCAATAATATCATACAATATATATATATATTCTTTTCTTGTTTTTAAGAAATAACATACAATATAATATCATTATTCCTTCTTATGAAGATTGAAGATCACAAGAGAGTTGATATATGAAACGAAATGAGGGAGCGTGGAGTTTTTGTTGTAAAATCTCATCACTCGTATAAACAAAAAAAAATTACAACAAGTAATTATGTAAATAACCAATTTAGCCTTGATTAAAAATCCCTATTTTATTTCTAATTTTTAAATAACTTTCTTATTTTGATTATTATTAAAGGATAGATTACAGGACATATCGTATTGACTAAATTAACTATATTTAATTGAGATCATATTAGGAACTAGAAATAGCAGTGACCTCTAAGCAAAAACGGTTACAGAGTTAGTTATATTTTCTCTCTCTCTCTCTTCTCTCTCTATATAAGATATAAATATAAATAATTAGTTCAAGGTCGGTTTATGTAATCTGAGAAGTAACAGATAGGAAATATCAGTTAGTTAGTTTTTTTTTTTTTTTGAAAGGGAATATCTGTTGGTTAGTTAGTTAGACCATTTCAGTTGCATTTTGTTACAGTTAGTTTGTTAGCTTTTGGTTACGTCATCATCACATTTATGTTTGCATGAGCCCAACTATATAAGGAACTCATCAACAATGATTAGAATCAGAGTTCACAATCTCATAATCTGATATCACTAGAAAGAAAAAAATTCTCTCTTTTCTCACCTTGCTTCTCTCTTTTCTTTGTGACTAATCTTCTTCCTCCATGGAAACAGATTATGCAAATGATCCTTCGAGCCCCTACTACATTGATCCAAATGATACTGGTATTTTCGCAACCGAAGAGCTGAAAGGTCCTAACTATGATACCTGGTCTGAAAACATGATCCATGTTGTGAAAAGTAAGAACAAGTTTGTATTTCTTGATGGCACAATCAAGAAACCAGATTCCACTACTGACCCACTTTTTCCTCCTTGGAAGAGATGCAATGATTTTGTGTTCAATAGTGTACATGCCACCTTATCTTTTCTGATTCAAGAAAACATCGAAGATCAAGAGATCACTGATGCTTCAGTTCTTTGGCAAGAACTCAAAGATAGATACTCCCATGGTAAATTTGTCCGAATTTATCAACTTCGTTGTAATCTTTTTTCATTGAAACAAGGTGACTCCTCAGTTATTAGTTACAGAACAAAAGTCAAGAATCTTCTTGACGAGCTGGCTCTTTTTCGACCTGTCTCTCGATGCTATTCTATTAATTCTGGCAACTGCTGTGCTCATGCCGATGCTATGGATCATAGGTCAGAAGATGAGACTTTATACTTTCTTCAAGGGTTGAATGACAATTATGCTGCTACTCGTTCCGAAATCCTTGGTATTGATCATCTTCCTCTCCTGGACGAGGCACTTTCAAGGATTGAAGATGAAGAAAGAAAACAACGCAGTATCAAGGTTCATACAGATCCTATTGTCTTGTCACAACTTCCACAATCCAATCCTGCAACCACCTCTCGTACCTCAAACCTTGTTCCTACAGATAACATCATCACTTCCTCTTCAATTTCAGGTAAAAATTCAACATCTTTTTAATCGTTGATTGATTAAAAATTTAGGTGCTAGTGCCACAGATCACATTGATTACTATGTTGCTTGCATGTACAAAAAGCATGTGAAATTTGTCATTTCTCTGAACAAAGAAGATTGTCATTTCATAATAGTACCATTATTTCTGATTCTTTGTTTGATATGATAGATTATGATACCTGGTTTCCCTATTTTGCATTTCGATTATATGTTCAATATTTGATACTTCAACGATTATTGATGATAAGTCTATATTTACATGGATGAAACTTGTGCAATACAAACATGAAACTAGAAAGCTTCAATATAGGACTATTATGAAATCCTTCTATCCATCACAATGGCCGAGATTTCTTATGCCATCTTTTAATCAATCATAAGGAATCATTCGTCGTTGATCTTGTGTGGAAACACCTTAACAAAGGAGTATGTTGAGAGGTAACACCAAAATAGGATAAATCAGTTGGTTAGAACTTTTCATTTGCTTCTGTTAATAGTAATGCTGATAATTTATTAGCTTTTGGGTTTCTAATCATCAGCTTTATGTTTACGTGATTATAGCACAAGTATAAATGTAGTTTATCTGCAATGAATAATACAATCTGATAATGTAGTCAATAAAATTGTTTTGGTGGTGCTGAAAGAGATAAAAATAAAATTGTCGGAATGCCTTTATCATGTTCTATTATAATTATGTTGATTATCGACTCTTTTAGAGAGTTTAGAGTGTGATAGAAGGATAGATGAGGATCCAATATGTACTTTGTTGATTTGGTTTATCTTTATCTGTTCATTTATTTTTGAATATAATGAGTTTAATAAAAATTCCTCAAAACAGGCCGTGTCAAGTTCCTGGACTTTTCTTCCATACTGACACACAAATCTAAAGAAGAACTCGAGACGGATCCTGATTCTGATAAGTATTACAGTCTCACTCTAGGACGTTCTTTCAAAGATGAAGCCCATAACAAATACTGCACTCTACGGTGTAAGTTACAAAGCAACATAATCCTTATATAATATTGTGTTTGGAATGTTTGCATTTGTTTCCTAATTGTTCCTATCAACATGAAAATTCATGCTTGATTTGAAATAAATATACTGTTCTGCTTTTTTATGTCTATTTTGTGTTTTAATCTTAGCTTTGAAATTTTTATAGATGATTTTAAGCCTCAGTCAGCTGACAGTGCTAAGCCAGGATTGCTATGCCACACCGAAGAGAAAAGCGTCTCTGTGGAATCTCAGAACAAACAGATAGGAAAGTCCGAGGTGACATTTGAGGGAACTAGTGAGGAATACAAGGAAAGTGATGCTGTATTGTTCTTCGATGGCAAGAGACTTCGATTGGAACTGATTGATAGGGAAGTTGAGCAACTGCAGCATATTCAAAAGTGTGGCGAGTCTTCAACTGCTGGTGAATCGTCTCCCATTGAGAAGTCCAGAAAACTAGCACATTCTAGCAGTGCGAGGAGCTCCTTTGAGACTGCAGCAGTAAGTGCTTACCAACTATCTTTATCATAGTTGTTAGTAGTTCATTAAAAATGTTTGCTGTTGACAAATGGAGACTATATCCTTTATTTCTTGCACTTGTTCTTATCTCTTTTCTTATCTAATTTCTTTATATTTACGTTGATTCTGCAAGGTTAATGTGGAACGTATTGATAGTGGTCAATTTGAGAATGCTGGTATGTATGATGTTTTTTATATTGGTTTTTGTAATACAATATTTGGTTTGGACTTTGTGTTGATATTGGACGTGTGCTTCATGCATTCACATTTGATTGCATTTATATCATGTCACAGCCATCAAAGCTGATAGTTCATCTGGACCATCCACTGGTGCTTCACCGTCTACCAAAAATGAAGTTGAGGAACATCAAGATGATGAGATGGACAAAGGAACCAATGCTGGTGAAAGCTCTGAGCCTAGGTGAATGCAGAAGGGAGGGATAAACAGACATCTACTTCAACTAGCAATGGAAGTGACTATGGAAGCAGTAGTGAAAGTGAGGGCAGCATTAGTAGCAGGAGTAGTAAAAGTCAGTGATGAAGACCCGATTGTTTCAATATAGAATTGCACAACATTGAATTTTTTTTCTTTCTTGTCCATTTAGCATTTTTGTTACAAATGATCCGTTTATCATAAGACTGGGTTAAAAGTGATATGATATACTTGATTGATGTTTTTAAATCGTCTTCAATTTTAGGAGAGAAATGATTGATTGAAATGTGTGTGATTTTAGTCCTTGGAAAGAAGTAGCTCATATTTTAGTACATAATAATAGTATAAAATCAATCATATGGCAGTGAATATTTTGTGGATTGTTAGTAACAACTGAAGTTACTACTTTGTCTAATGCAACCACTTAGGAGAATAATGCATTGTTCACTGAGACAAGTAGAACCAGGTGAAGCAAGATCTAATGTGAATGATGATATAGTCATGGTCATAGTCATTGAAGATAAAACACAGTTCACCTTTGTACCGAAAAAAAAACACAGTTCACCTTGGTACCTGAGCATTAAGCCAGCATGAACCAATATCATCAATAGGAAATTGATTATAAGTTACGTGATCAAAACTAACACTACCTTTGGAAAATATATAAAATATGTACAAGTCTATATTGATTCTTCCTTCAAAAAAAAAAAAAGAGTCTATATTGATTCTTATTCTTAGCCATATATTCAACGATAGGTTCTCATTAATTTAAAACTTTTTTTTTAATTTTATTCTATGGAATTCCAACATACATAACTTGTCGTATGGATTGAATGTAACGGGACACTGTATTATTTTTTTAGGGGATATATTGTGTTTTTTCTTTTTTTGAAGGAACATATTGTGTTATTATTATCATTATTTTTATTATTTCAAATGACTTAGCTGTAAAAGTCACATACACAATATGTTAAAACGATGAGTAATGCATGTTCAGATTTGTGCCATAATATGTAAACATATATCCACGAACATTTCTATCATCTCAATTGTAATTACCGGACGAACAACATGTTGTTAAATTCACATGTAAAATGTTGTAAGAGTATATACTAATTAAATTCAATTGAAAATAGTAGCTATTAATATAAATGGAATTTAATCCAAATTATTAGCAAAAATAATTAATCAATATATATTGATATCATAAAATGATGTAAGAATGAGAAAGGATGGAATAAACTTGTCATTAATATTTTCTTAACCATTCACTTATGAGAAAAAAGTGCGCTAATAATTCGAAGTTGAAAGAGATAAATAAAGTCTCACTAAAAACTATTTCACCCACAAATTAAACTCATGTTCTCTTAAAATTTTAATCATATGGTGGAGCTCATTAGCACTTGAATCAAATTATTTATTATATTAATAATATTTTGTGTAAATACACGTCTTCTTTCGTTTGTTTTTGTGATTTCGTCGTCTCTGAACGACTTTGTTTGTTTTGATTTCCCGTCTTTGTGCGGTGTGTTTTTGATTTCCCGTCTTAGTGCGATGTTTATTTGATTCAGGTTGAAAGGTTAGCTTTGAGCAGGTGCAAATCTGATCAATGACAATAACTTTGGCGTCGTCAACGTTGCAGATCCGAAGACATGAATATTTCGGAGACTTTAACATAATCATATTTGTAGGCATAGATACTTTGTCGTTTTATGTTATTAACATGGATGCTATGAGTTTGTTCACATATTCATCATTTTTGTTTTTAGCAAATTTAAATTTATATTGTATAAATGTACTCTATCAATCTAAATGAATGGATATCATTTATTTTTATAAAAAAAAGTATTGCACCAATGTAATAAAAATATATGATTTTACCACATAATTAACTTTGTAAGTGTATTTTAAAACTATAAGATAATACCAACAAATATAGGTCTCTAATTAGAAAGAGAAAAAAAAAAATCTCATTTCCTTTATTGTGCATAAAACTGTTAATTATTTTTATATATTTTCTCTAATATTTTATTAAATGTAATCTATTTGAAGCATATCAAATATTAAATGTGGATATCATTTTGACTAAAATGATTTGTCAAATATAATCATTTCCATTATATCCAATCTCATTGGTCAAAGTCTTAAATTTAATATCAGCGAAATAAGGGCCCCAAATAAAATCTGCTTCATGTAATGCATGTATATTCTTCTCCGTTTTTCTTATTCTTTTTGCTAAAATAAAATGCATTCCTTCTAGGCTTTCTTATTCTTTTTATTTTCTTGGGTTGCTTAAAAATGAAATAAACCTTAATATATTTGTTTTGGTAAGAAATAAACCTGAAATTTGACTTGAATGAATGACAATGAGAACATAAGAAAGAAAAATACAAATCCGTGATCTCCAATCTCCATCTTCTTCTGTAACTCCCCCAACAACCAATCTAACCAAAAAAAAAACCCTACCCCTCTTTAACAAACCTCACTTTCCTAATTTACCTTTCCACAAAAAAATCCAACATTCAATTACTAAGAATCAACAACAATTCTGGAGCAAAATTTTGGAAATTTCTGATCTGGGTTTTCATTTTTATTTATTTATCTATTACTTCGATGTACATCATCAACATAGAGTTTCAAAAATCCAAGATCTTCAACGACCCATTAACGCAAATAGTTTCAAAATCCAAACTTTAACCAAACCCACTTCTCAAAATCGTTACTTTCATATGCCCACATAGTGAAATCAGTTATGGGAGCTGAAAAAAAATGGCTTTTCACGCTATTCAGTGCAGCAGTTTTATCTTTAATGCTTTTGTTAATGTCTTCTTTTTCAACTTTCAGTTCTCAAAAACCTTTTCCTTCTCTTGTTCAACATGGTTCTCATTATCCTCCTGCTTTTGCATACTTTATCTCTGGTGGACATGGTGATAAAGACCGGATCTTTCGTTTGTTGTTGGCTGTTTATCATCCGAGGAACCGTTATTTGCTTCATCTTGGTATGGATGCTAGGAATGAAGAGAGACAGGGTTTGGCTGATGCTGTTAGTTCTGTTCCGGCGATTCGGGCTTTTGGGAATGTTGATGTGGTTGGTAAGGCTGATTGGATCACGTATTTGGGTTCTTCCAATGTTGCTATTACGCTACGTGCTGCTGCTATTATGCTTAAATTGGATAGTGGATGGAATTGGTTTATCACTTTAAGTGCTCGTGATTATCCTCTCATTACACAGGATGGTATGCAAATTTTGGTCATTTCTGTTTGCTTGCTTTGTGAAATTTGTGCCTTTTGTTTGATTGTGATTCTGTGAATGTTTCTATATACAGTAATGAGTGTGGTGTGAGTTGGAAATTTGAACAAGAAGTATGTTTTAAACTAATGAGATTGGCAATTCAATGTTGAGATTATTCTGTGTGTGGTGGTTTGGTATTCATTAGAATGTTTCTGCCACTGCTTAGGAGTTTTGTTTCTATTTCTGTTTTTTATCCTTTTATTCACCGTTATGACCAGGTTCGATTGATTTAGGAAATTTGAAATGCAGTATTAATTGGAAACATGATATCTTAGAGTTAATGTTCAAGTCAATAAGCTTGCTCCAAAGTTGCATGTTCTGCATTATAGGGAAATGATTTCTTATCATTAGTCAGCTTGAATTTGTGTATATCAGTAAAAGACTAAGTATTCATAGATGCCATTTCTTTTTAGGTCCTTGAAATATTACTTTTTTTGTGATGAAAGGATGCTTTCTCAGCTTCTGTAAGTTTTCATCATTTTTCGATAGGCTTTTTTAATTTGAGATCGTGAAGTATAAGGTTTATACTTTTTGAATGATACCGAAATGTCTTCAGGTTATAACGTTGGATTGGTTGCAACAGTTTGATTAAAATGAGCCCTGTCCTTATGGTACTTTGATTTTTTTTCTAATTTGGTTTTTCACATGAATTTTACAGTTTACTGGATACTGTCCATGATTTAGAGTATAATAGTATTGAGTTTGCATAGGACACTGAGGTGAAGAGACAAGTTATTCATGTGATTTGTTGTCCATACATAAGGAATGTTTGGTAACAGCCAGGAAGTGAAGTCAAGAAATTAGTTAAGAGGGGGCTATGAAAAGAGTAAAAAGGTGTACAGTTGAAACAGGGGTCACAAATAAGGGGAGATAGTAGAAGGGTATTAAAGGAAAGGATGGAGGGTTTCAGATAAGGCATTTATAGAAGGGTGCTTATAGGGGATGGGGCAGGGCTCAGTTGCTCCCCTGGACCCCTTTGCCTGTTCCTCTTTGCTGGTTACAGCCACGGAAAGAATTTATTGTTTTCATCTTAAAAATATATATTCTGAGGTATAGATTCATCAAACTACCCCTATATGCCGAGGGAACTCATTGAAACTTTCCGTCAAGAGATTGGTTCTGAGCTGGGGATTTTATTCATGCCTTAAATGGTTGAATGCCTCATGTAGTTATAATTGTCAAAATCTGATAAGAGACCAAAAGTTTCTTCTGATTGCATGTGATTTTTCATGCGATTGTTCTTATTTGCCTATGAATTGAGAAACCGAAATACTAATCTAATTATACAAATCTAAGAAGCCTGGAGGGTGGCATGGTATTCTAGTTGCAGGGATTTTTAGGCATCCTTATAAAGTGGAATAAAGATTCCAGTGGTAAATTAGTAGGTAGTCTAACTGATATGGTGACTAGAGGATATAACTCAGCATGCTCAAATGCGACTAGAAGAAAAAGTTATCACAAAAGATAGAGTGGTGTGATTAAGAGGGGACAGTGCACGGTTCAAGGGAAATGGATGTCGAGTTCATTATCATTGGGGTTTATTATTATCTATTATGTAGATCTTTTGAACCGCTCACCTCATGATAGTGAATGAAGCTACGAGCTTCACATTGAACATGGATTTAATGCCCTTGCAAATGCGAAAGAAAATACCCACTATATTTTCTCTTTAAATTGTGAAAACATTAAGGTCCTTGCTGACGGTGTATATACCCCTGTTGATTTTTTTTCCTGCTCTCAACTCTGTTATGATTAATTGGTTGTTATCTTCCCAACAAATAAACTACATCAATATCTAACATCCACTCACTCATTTCACGAAATAGTTCCAAACTAACTCTTTCTTCTCTCTTCTTTGGCTCCTTTGTTCCCTTCCCTTTATTCTCCTTTCTCCTCCATCACTTCCACACTCTCTCACTTCACCACTGCGCCGCTCATTCGTTCAGGTTATGTTTTCTTATGATATTTTTGCATCAGAACTGGGCAGAGGCATTGTGGCTGGCTGACGCAAAAACTTTCTAAGGTTGGCCACATATTTTCATCAGCCTAAAGATTGCGAACTGGCCACATATTTATCTGCATTGGTTCTTGGAGTTGTGGCATGCCTCATACTAAGCACAAAACATTGGTATTTCTCAGATGACCATAGAACTTGGTATCTATATTAGTTTTGTTCTATATTATGTGTGAGGAAGAGCTCATATTGTTCTGAAATTTATTCACTGAATTGTGCTTGTTGTAAGATCCTTATATATCGCATGTCTCTTCCATATTCACAAATCTCAATTTGATGTTTGTCTTCTTTCCTAAGACCTTTCTAATGTTTGTGCTCATATTGTTTGTCTTCTTTAACAGATCTATCCCATGTTTTCTCGTCCGTGAATAGAGACCTCAATTTCATTGATCACACTGGTGACCTTGGATGGAAAGAGTATGAAAACCACTGCTGAATCAATCCTCTACTTTGTGGCACTTATTCAGTTGGTCCTAGATTTTTTATTTTTTTATTCAATTGCACATGCAGGAGTGACAGATTCAAGCCTATTGTAGTTGATCCGGGAACATATTTAGCAAGGAGAAGTCAAATTTTTCAAGCTACAGAGAAGAGAGCAACGCCTGATGCATTCAAACTCTTCACTGGTAAATATATTCTCCCATGCGTGCAACACATCCCTGCCTATGATTTTTTCTATTTCTTTTTCATATTGAATGCTTTTCATGCCACGCAGGTTCACCATGGGTCACATTGAGCCGACCCTTTCTGGAGTTCTGCATTTTCGGTTGGGATAATTTACCACGAACGCTACTAATGTATTTTACAAATGTTAAGTTATCTCAAGAAGGCTACTTTCACTCAGTCATTTGCAATGCACCTGAATTTAAGAACACAACAGTGAATGGTGACTTACGATACATGATATGGGACAATCCTCCAAAGATGGAACCTCTCTTCCTTAATACATCTGTTTATGATATGATGGCAGAAAGTGGAGCAGCATTTGCAAGACAGTTCGAGGCCAATAACCCCGTGCTGGATATGATTGACAAAAAAATTCTCCTACGTGGTGGTCGCAACCGAGCTGCACCAGGGGCATGGTGCTCCGGTCGGAGGAGCTGGTGGGTGGATCCGTGCTCACAGTGGGGTGATGTCAATATTCTTAAGCCAGGTCCTCAGGCTAAGAAGCTTGAGGCATCTGTTTCTAGCCTTCTTGATGACTGGACCGCACAGACGAATCAGTGCCAGTGATCACATCATAGACCCTAAGAATAGAAACTATTGTAGGAAGCTACGCAGTCTATCTATTGCACTGACCAGTAGAATTTGCCATTTATTTTGAAAGAAAAACACATTCTTTGGTCACCAAAGTGTAATATCAATCATGAGAGGTGGGGCTCTGTGCATAAGAAACAAGAGTTGAGAGTTGGAATGGGGAAGGGAAATGCATTTTGATGAGCCTTGGGGTGCTATATTGTTTTGGAGGCTTGATATTTATGGTGAATCCTCCAATGATGCCTTTGAATCAAGTGGGAGGGAGGATATTCATTCCTCTTGCTTTTCATTTTCATAAATGTTGTATGTTCTATATATGTCTCATCTGTACGATTCGAGCAGGATTAGCTAGCTCATTCTTTTTGGATTATGAATATGATTGTCATTTTCCATTCTCCAATCAATCGTTTCCTTTTGGCACTTGTTTGTTATACTACCATATTGGATAATAATTGTTTGATGGTCCTGCACATGCACGCACACATGCATGCATGTGTTGCTAACTTAATGGCTTTGATATGGATGGATATTGGCAAGTGGAACACTGTCACTATCATCTATTGCATTGCTAAATAACCAAATCAACCGTGGGTTTTTGTTCAACTACTTTTATCTTTGTTCTTTCATTGAAATGGACAAACCTTTCTATAGTTTGAATGGATAATAAAAGTTACTATTAAGAGTGGCATCACCGCATTCTGGAGGCTCGTGTGATGTTGACAGACTGTTATTAATAAGTGCCACTCAACACATTGTATTGTTTAAGAAATTCATAAAAGAAATATAGAAATGCTAACAATTGTCCAAAGAATTAAAGATTAGTACTATCTTAAGAATAAAAGTCAATAAGTATTACTCTGTCCTTAATTATAACAACTACCTTTTATATTTGTAGTTCTTTTAATGTAAGACTCTTCAAACTTTTACATGTATTAACGGTTTTTTTATAAAAATATCTCACATTTATAATTGAGAAAGACAAATATGTTCCTCTCTTCTATTGTATCATGAAATATAGAGTAATTGTGTAAAAGCAGGAGTATATGTTTTACGAATGTATTGTTACCACAATTTGTTCTAATATCCGTAAAATTTGTAGAGGGTTTTATAACAAGAGACTGACCGGAGATAAATACACAACAATTTTTTTATTTAAAAGTTATTGTTTTTTTATTATTTAAACAATGTTTTATGGACGCTTAATATTACGTTCGTCCCTAATTATAAGACTCTTTTGATAAGAAAAAAAATTGTCCATGTTTATAAGACTCTTTTGATATTTTCAAGTACATTAATTATTTTTTATCGACATACCCTTATTTATTTTGCATCTTTTTCTTTCATCAACAATAAATATCATGTTGAAAACATAAATTAACTCTTTCTCTTAAAGATAAAATTGTAAAAACAATATTCCCTCCGGTCACTATTATAAGCAAATTTTGATTTTTTAGATTCATTTAATAAATGATGTACGTGGTCTACAATATAGACTGCATATATCATTTATTGAATAAATCTAAAAAGTAGAAATTTGCTTATAATAATGACGTAATTATATACAAATTTAATACTACAACAACCAGGCTCCTATATTTAAGGTAGGAGGTAGTAGTATTTTTCCATTGTGAATTTGGTTGGTAGCCAAGTCAAAAACTATGTGAGAAACGCTTGAGCAAGTTTTGTCACAAAAGAAACCAAATAATTTGGTTTCTAATATATCTCGAAGATGGTCGTATGAAGAAAAGAGTAGTTGCAACACTGAAACCGCACTTATTCTTTCGATGACCATGACACTCTCACGATCATTCAGAAGATTCCCACTCTCTAAATCAACTTCACATTTTGAATCCATCCAAAACCCATATGGGTCACTCAAATTCCACTCATCACTTCTTCATAAACCCAACAACCCACATGCCGAAACTATCTGCAGAATCCTATCCACCACACCCAATTCACCCGTTGACGTCTCTCTCCGCAACTTTCCGGTGGAAGTCTCACCGGAGCTCGTCGTTGATGTCTTGAACAAGCTCAGCAATGCTGGCATTCTCGCTCTTTCATTCTTCCGTTGGGCCGAGAAACAAAAAGGATTCAAACACACCATAGAGATTTTCCATGCTTTGATTGAAGCATTGGGTAAAATCAGACAGTTCAAGATGATTTGGAATTTGGTTGATGAAATGAAACAACGAAAGTTGCTGAATGGTGACACTTTTGCCCTCATTGCTCGTCGTTATGTCAGAGCTAAAGTTATCAAGGAAGCGTTGAAGACGTTTGAAAGGATGGAAAAATATGGATTGAAGCCTCAACTTTCGGATTTCAACAAGTTAATTGATGTTTTATGTAAGTCAAAGTTTCATGTTGAGAAAGCACAAGAACTGTTTGATAAAATGCGGCAATGGAATTTAGAGCCTAATCTTAAATCCTATACTATTTTAATAGAAGGTTGGAGTCAACAGCAAAATTTGTTGAAGGTTGATGAGGTTTGTAGGGAGATGAAGGATGATGGTTTTGAGCCTGATGTGGTTACGTATGGTATAATCATCAATGCTTATTGTAAGGCTAAAAAATATGATGAGGCTATTGGTATTTATCATGAGATGCTATCAAAGAGTGTAAATCCTAGTCCTCATATATATTGTACTTTGATTACTGGTCTTGGTACTGGTGGTAGAATGAATGAAGCTCTTGAATTCTTTGAAAATTCTAAGGCTAGTGGGTTTCCGCCGGAAGCACCTACTTATAATGCTGTTGTTAGTGCTTACTGCTGGTCAATGTTGATCGATGATGCTTACAGAATTGTCGGTGAGATGAAAGAACTTGGGATTGGTCCGAATTCTCGAACGTATGATATAATACTTGTTCATTTGATAAAGGGTGGAAGAACTAAAGAAGCTTACTTGGTTTTCCAGAGAATGAGTAGTGAGGCAGGGTGTGAGCCTAGTGTAAGCACGTATGCAATCATGGTGAGGATGTTTTGTAATGAAAACCAATTGGATATGGCAATGGTAGTTTGGAATGAGATGAAAGATAAGGGAATCCTTCCGGGAATTCACATGTTCTCGACATTGATAATTTCCTTGTGTCATGAAAATAAGTTGGATGATGCATGTATATACTTTCAACAAATGTTGGATGTTGGCATTCGGCCTACTGCAAATATGTTCAGTGCCTTTAAGAGAGCTCTAATGGCTGCAGGAATGGAGAATACTGTGATACATTTTGCAAAGAAAGTTGATAAACTGAGAAATACTCCATTAATTGCTTGACTTACACAAAGGCGTTTCTGCATGTTAGGAGGTCAATAGAGCCATCTAAAACACACTATGCTTTTTAAGTGATCAATTGACTCTGTTATGAGGCATTACTTCAAATTTCAGTAATTTGGGCTGTAGCCCTTGAAAGTGTTCTGCTTATCTACATAAATCTGTCTAAGTGTTGTTGAATCCTTTGGGAACAACCATTGAAAAGGTGCTTTATTTTCATGATGGATACTCCTTTTCTGAATTGTTGTTTTTAACTGAAGTTGCTCATAAGAATAGTGGACTTCTTGTGTTCGTTTTTTATTGCATAAATCCTCGTGTTATTTTTGTCGTTGGAATTAGAATGAATTAATTTATGATTCTTTGTTCTCATATGAAGCATTTAAATTCGTTGTGATTTTTTCACTTGTATTTGTAATTGGGATAAATTTGTTGTTTGCATTCACTCTACTGTAGTTGTTAATTTGTTATATGTATCCCTTGTTCAACAAAATAAATAGCTAATTTCTCAATTTTTAAATTCATCTATTTCCTTTAACTTTGCATCTTTGACTGAATTTATGTGTATTGTTGCTTCCATGATTTGTAAATTTTGTGCTGCTATGAAGTATTGACTCTGTGTTTTTGCTTAAGGAAAAAACTTGAACTGAATGTCTTTATAATAATCCAACATGTTCTTTTATTTTATTTTTTTCTGCATTTTCTTGTACTTGGGGCGCATGGGATAGGATTAAAGGCATGATTTTGGTGTTTCATTTAATCTTTACAATCTGTGTGGCAAGAGATAGCCATAATTTCTTATTCTATGTCAATTAATCTCTTTTCTTGAAAAAGAGAGAGGAATGCTTTTAAATAACCTATGTGAAGTGTGATGTATCATTACATCCTTTTCTGAATTGTATGTTAGGTGTTTGATAAAATGTCTAATTTCTAACCTTTGGGATCGTCTTCAAAACATAAATGAATGATATTATTGTTATTGTTATTTTTATTATTGTTATCATCATCATCATCATTATTATTAGACTTATTTTGGATGGTAATTCACTCCCAATGGACATCCATTTTCCATGTATTCACATATTTAGAATTTTAAAGTCATGTGTGTTGTTGTTTTAATGCTGAAAGGTAAATTCTGTGATGGTTGCCTATGTCATTTTCTTTTATTTGGAGCAAAGCTAAACAAATGGCTTCTGCCGTCTATTTCATCTGTCAAAACCTCTGCTTCATAGAAGTTTTCATTAAAATTCTGATTTCTCATAAGCATGTAGCTGGATTTTGAGTATGTGTTTGAAGATGCATATGTATAAACATGTAGATAACCTTTATGTTTCTTATTCTGCAGTTGAACATTTTTTAAGTCGAAATTTTCTCCATAAAGTTACTCCTGCAATGAACATTTAAATACTGTTGGAACATTGCAAAGGGATGTTCTTCCTAATCAGCTCTCGCCAAATTACCCTGAGCAAGAATGGTGACACTTTTTCCCTCATTGCTCAGCGATATGTGAGAGATAAAATCATCAAGGAACCATTGAAGACGTTTGAGAGGATGGAAAAATATGGATTGAAGCCTCAAATATCGGATTTTACCAAGGTAATCAATGTTTTGTGTAAGTCAAAGTTTCATGTTTGATATAGCACAAGAACTGATTTGAGCCTAATCTTAAGTCCTATACTACTTTGAGTATTTTGTTAGAATGTTGGAGCCAACAGCAAAATTTGTTGAAGGTTAATGAAGTTTGTAGGGAGATGAAGGATGATGGTTTTGAGCCTGACGTGGTTACTATGGTATAATCATCAATGCATATTGTGAGGCTAAAAAATATGAAGTTATTGATTTTTTATCATGAGATGCAATCAAGGAATATATAAATCCTAATCTTCATACATACATATATATATATATATATATATATATATATATTGTACTTTGATTACTGGTCTTGGTAATGGTAGTCGAATGATCGAAGCTATGCAAAATGAAGAAGAAGGGGCAAAGAAAAGTCAAGCGTTCGCTCTTACATTTTTTGGTTATTTTTTATATTTATAGCTTGAGCGGTCTAGTTTAATTTAAGCACTAGCCGATGTGGGCTTTAGTTAGAAACCTACAAACCCACCACCACTGACTCGCTCAATGGTCCTTCAAGTTCCTCAATAATCAGAAGCCTATCTCACAATGTTCCCTGATCATTGAAATGCTTAATATTTCCTTTCACTTTCATACGTTTGGAATCATTGTAGCTTATAGCTTATATATCTCAAAGCAAGCACAAACATGTATGTTTCTGCCTAACAGAAGTTTTGGACATTGCTAATTATATCTACCTAGTTCCTATGTAAAGTCATAACAAAATTGTTCTTCCTTCTCATGTTTGCTTATAGTAAGAAGTATTGGTAAGTATCACTTGCTTTCTTATTATTCCTTACCATTTTCATTTAAGTTCTTTACCGAATTTTACTGGCATGGATTTGTTTGTTTTTTGGTGAAAGATGGGTTTAATTTATATCATTTATTTTGGTCAAGTGGCATATATTAGTGGCAAAAAAGATACTCAACAAGCGACTTGGAATTAATTGTTTTATAGCTGATTATCCAAGTTATGCATATCCTTTAGGGACTAAAACTAATGGCCAGTTATCTTCGAGCACCAAAACCATTTATTGATGAAACTGATACAGAAAAATTGAAGTTAGAAGTATAACATAATATTACCAATTTTATACTTCTATTTATCTGTTACTCTTTATGCAGCATTTACAAAAAAATAAAAAGTTGCAGATTAACTGCAGCACATGTTGTTAACTCATCTTAGTTTAGCACTTGAACATGTCTATATATGAAATGCTTATCTAGAAATCCCTTTTGCATTTATTATCTCTTTCCTTCTACAGTTCTGATAAACTTGCAGCATTCTCTCTCAAGATTTTTGTTACATGAAACAAAGCTCCTGCTTTGCAGTTTGTATGACGCTTCATGAAAAGATCGAATTCACCTCGCTGCTTCTTCGGGACGACTTGCTCCTAACCACAGGCAATTTCAAATTCGGATATAATTTCGAATTGGCATAAACTTATATATTGAACCTAATAATGACCTCACCCTTAATTGATCATTGTGATTCAAAATGTTATATAGTGTGAATATCAAAACATTTTTTTCGTTATGCCTCATCTACAAATAAAATTTATTGGGCCGGCCTCCAACTTGTTTAGAATGATGTTAAACAATTGATTTGTACTCTTCACACTACTGCCTTTTATTTCATAGCTTTTATGATTATGAACAAAATTTTGAATTTAAGTAGAAGGCTTGACATTAACATGAACCAAGTCAGTTCTGTCAGCAATATTTTTTTTCTATCTAATTGTTATGTTCCTTTTTCCTGCATTGAAATGTCATTGATATTAAACATTGCCTAATGATTGTGGAATGCAATTGAAAAGAACTGAGGCCTTGATGCCACAATCTAAAGAATATTAAACTAAGGCACTTGCTGATGCGATAATGTACACAATTATAGTTAATTCCGGTGCAGATGCTTTGGCAAATATGGATTGTGTTGTGTTGGATGTATGACTTGTGATGGAGGTTTTCTTTTAATTTTATATGAGTAATATCATGTTCAAATTAGTTCTTTTTATTTAACTAATTGTATTGATATTTCAACTCCACACCTTTTTTTTAGCAATTCAACTCCACACCTTGTTAAGGATAGTTTGTCTTTCATTCCTAGTTTCGGCCCTCATGTTATAATTAAAAAAAAAATGTCTTATTTTTACTTATACCATTGTATAAAAGAACTCAAAAGTTAACTACAATCTACAATTTATTTATTTTTTCAAATTTAAGAGGATGGTTAACGATTGCTCCGGAAAGTGAGAACTAAGAATTCCCTATGGTTTCTTAGCCAATCCATCCGAAACAGTGATTATCAATTCTCTATTATAATAATAAAATACTAAAAATACTTTAATATGTATTTGTCTTACTTCTCCGTGAATTGATCATAAAGTAGTCCTATTTTATAGCTTAAGTGGTCTACTTTGATTCAAATGCTAAACGATGTGGGGCTGTAGTAAGAAAGATATACACCAACTCACTCATCAATCCTTCAAGTACCTCGACAATCAAGAGCCTATCCCATTGCTCTTTGATCCGCCCACCCCATTGAAATGGTAAATATTTTTCTTCCAATTTCATAAGCTTCGAACCACCCTATTTCTTAGTTCATATTTTACATCACATTAAATTTGATCTTCCTTCTCATGTTTGCAAAATGAATCTTCCCTCTTCCTTATAGCATGATATATTTGTGTGAACTTAGCATGAATAATAAGAACACAAATTTTACACGCAGATGGTTTTTGAACAAAAATATAAAACTATAAAACATTGAGTGAATACCCGTTTTAGTATCCAAAAATACTGTAAACTAATTTTATTTTTTTTTGGGGTACAATCTGTAAACTAATTTAATCCTTAAGAAAAATCAAAGTAACTTTCGGACGAAGAGGGAAAAAAATTGAGACAACTTAGCTATACCTGAATTATCGTTAGAAAATTGACCATTAGGTCCTAACAATAATTTGAAAAATAATTAAAAAGAGCCTATTTGATCGCTACGAAAGAAAAGATCCTTAAATAATTTCTTCTTCACTACAGCCGAAGTATAACATCTATTTGTTTTCGGTACATTGTTGGCACCATTTTTATATATGTTATAGTCTTATAGAACTTTTTTAGACTTTTAAGTATTATTGATATTTAATTGAATAATCATTGTCTCATAATGTCTTTGCTTGAATTTTAAAAGGAGAAAAAGACCAAGCATAAATAATTTTTTAAGAATAAACTATTTAGGGACTTTATGTGTTGTAGGGACCAAAATGACTTTTTCTTTATTGTTGAAAGATCAAATTGTTCATTGTTAGACACCTAATTATCTTTTTTTTTTTTTTTATCTTTGTCTCAAGAAAAAGCAGGGTTTAATTTTTCTCAACTTTTTT